>Ga0194055_10000352_pt1 | contig 36621 bp, 24 predicted proteins | sample SepL449m_MetaG_FD_155482 | JGI IMG/M metagenome (GOLD analysis project Ga0194055, IMG submission 155482) | Anoxic zone freshwater microbial communities from boreal shield lake in IISD Experimental Lakes Area, Ontario, Canada - Sep2016-L442-9m | ecosystem: Environmental > Aquatic > Freshwater >... | reverse complement strand
TCTTGGCCACCGTTGAGAAACATCTCGATCGGCAGCGATTGTTGGATTCCCTTTCCGATATCGTGACCATCGCGCGGGGGCCCAAGCCCGTCGCGGCCATGCGCGAAGTCGGACTTCAGCCCAGCTTTCGCGCTGCGGAACCCAATACATGGCGCGAAGTCCTGCAGTTGATCGATCAGCGCGTGCCCGTTTCCAATCTGACCGTAGGATTGCAAGAGTACGGAATTACCAATCACTCGTTGATCGCTGGTCTCGAAGCGCGGGGAGCGACCGTCGTCAATGTTCGCGTCTATCAATGGGACTATCCCGAGGATGTGCAACCACTCCGAGACAATATCGCAGCCCTGTGCGCAGGAGAGCGCGATGTGCTGCTGCTGACCAGCGCCCATCAAGCGGTCAACATGCTCCGAATGGCCGAAGATTTAGGATGCGAAAAAGAACTGCGCAAGGCTCTCGAACGCATTGTCGTTGGGTCGATTGGCCCAACCACTTCGGAGATGCTGCAACATTTGCATTTGCCCATAGATATCGAATCCAATCCCAACAAGATGGGACACTTGGTCCAAGCGGCCGCGGATAAAAGCCATCGGATTCTCAAAGCCAAACGATTTTCAAGTACCACCGCGTATGCCGATACGCATCCACCTGCAGCGGCTCACGAAGGAACGGACAAATTAAACAAACTAGATCGCCTAGGGGAGGCGCTCGCTAGTAGTCCATTCATGCAAGCGTGCTACCGCCAACCCTCGCAAACCACACCCATATGGCTTATGCGTCAAGCTGGTCGTTACATGGCCGAGTATCGTGCCGTTCGAGACAAGGTTTCGTTTCTCGAACTGTGCAAGAATCCTTCGCTGTGCGCCGAAGTCATGGTCACGGCCGTCGAGAAGTTAGGAGTCGATGCTGCAATCATCTTCTCCGATCTCTTGCCGATCTTGGAACCGATGGGATTTGATTTGGAGTTCACGGCGGGGGATGGACCCGTGATTCACAACCCAATTCGGCAGCCGAAGGACGTGGATCGCGTCGTGGCACTGAACAAGATCAACATAGAGGCCCTTTCTTTTGTTCCGGAAACCGTTCGTCAGACGCGAGCGGCGTTGCCCGACCATATTCCCGTCATCGGTTTCTCTGGCTCTCCGTTCACGCTGGCCAGTTACATGATCGAGGGAGGATCGTCCCGCAACTATCTTCATACCAAAACGCTGATGTACAATGATTCCGTCGCGTGGAACACTTTGATGGACAAGCTCGTCGAGTCCATCGCACTTTATTTGAACTCCCAGATCATCGCCGGTGCACAGGTCGTGCAGCTTTTTGACTCGTGGGCCGGTTGTCTCTCCCCGAGCGATTACCGAGTCCATATTCTGCCCCATATGCATCAATTGCTGGAATCCATTATCCCGCATGTGCCTGTCATCAATTTTGCGACGGGCAATCCGATGTTGGTCTCTTTGCTACGTGGCGATTCGAGAACCGTCGTTGGATTGGATTGGCGTGTTCCTCTCGATGTCGGCTGGGATATGGCGGGGAGCGATCGAGCCGTCCAAGGCAACCTCGATCCAACCGTCCTCTTCTCGGACTTGGCAACGATTCGAGAACATGCTCAGTACGTCCTTTCCTTAGCCGCGGAAAGACCTGGTCATATCTTCAATCTCGGACATGGCATTCTGCCCGGCACACCGGTTGAACATGTGATTGCACTGGTGGACATGGTTCATGAGATGACCGACCGGCGAAGTTGACTGTCGCGTGTTTCCGACCTTCGACTTCCGATTCCTTTCTTCACGCCTACTCCCTTGGAGTCGTAGCCGATGCCGAACACAAACAGCCCGTTGGATGAATTGCTTGAACACACGCGAGAAACCGCACTTCTAGAGAGCACGATGGCGCTCCTCGAGTGGGATGAGCATACTGGATTGCCAGAACAAGCATCGGAATATCGCGCGCAGCAATTGATGCTGCTCAGTGGCTTGGTCCATCAGCGGCGAACCGATCCTCGAATGCGAGAGTGGCTGGATGATTGCGAGAGCAGCGATAAGAGTCGTGACCCCAATAGTCCTGTCGGTACCTGCATCCGATGCATTCGCCGCGACTATGAACGCCATGTGCGACTACCTGAATCGCTCGTCAAGGAGATCGCACACGCGACCAGTATGGGGCAACAAGCCTGGGTCAAAGCCAAACGAGAGAATGATTTCGCTTCGTTTGCTCCGCGATTGCACGATATCGTTCGGTTGCGCCGCGAGGAGGCAGCGCTATTGACCGATGGAAAAGCACCCCTCTACGATGCTTTGCTCGATCAATACGAAGAGGGAGCCGAAAGTGGGACGGTTCGGAAAGTTTTTGAAGATCTACGCGAGGCATTGGTACCTCTCATTCAATCCGCAGTTCAAGGATCGTCTTCTCATCCTTCGTTTCAGGATGGGGATTTCGATGTGGATTCGCAACGGGAGTTCTCTCGTTGGGTTGCCGAGAAAATCGGTTTTGACTTCTCTCGAGGTCGTCTCGATGAAACCGAACATCCGTTCTGCACGACTCTGGGACCCCACGACCATCGCATCCTGACACGGTACCACCCTGACTCCTTTTCGAGTGGCTTGCTCGGGGTTCTTCATGAGGCAGGGCACGGAATGTACGAGCAGGGCTTCGACATGGACTGGTTCGGCACACCGGTCGCATCGGCTGCTTCCTTGGGAGTTCACGAGTCGCAATCCAGGCTCTGGGAAAATCTAGTCGGACTGTCGGAGCCGTTCTGGGAATGGTGCTTGCCGTCGGCACGAAAATGGTTTCCTCAACTCAACTCGCTATCCGTCGATCGCGCGGTCACCGACCTCAATCGCGTTCGCCGTTCTCTGATCCGAATTGAAGCGGACGAAGTGACCTATAACCTACATATCTTGATCCGATTTGAATTGGAACTAGAACTGATCGAGAACCGACTCGAGGTGCAGGATCTTCCAGTCGCTTGGGGGGACAAATACCAGGCCTATCTAGGGATTCGTCCTGGCACCGACACTGAAGGAGTGCTGCAAGATGTCCATTGGTCTGCAGGATTGATCGGATATTTTCCGACCTACACGCTGGGCAACATCTACTCGGCACAGCTATTCGAAGCCGCCGATCGGGACCTGGGAGGCGTTGACGCGTTGGTTCGCCAAGGTGAATTCGCGCCTCTGCTTGAATGGTTGAGGAAGCATATCCATGGCTATGGTCGCCGCTATGAACCCATGGCTCTGATCGAGCGAGCGACGGGTCAACCCATTTCGTCGGTTCCTCTCGTGAAGCACTTGCAGCGAAAAGTCGAGCGGCAAATCCGTTCGAATTAGTCCGATTCGGTGCTTGCGCAGGAATAGCAACGCTTCCGTGTAGGGACATCTACGAATCGGGGGTCGAAGGCCTAAACGCTATTGACGCCGAGTCCGCCATTTGCGATTGCTTGCGAATTCCCAAAGAGATTTTCCCGACGGATCTGTCGCGTCCTTCCTGCGGCGGAACGCAACCTATGCAAACTGCCAATCCCCCGATCCCGGAACTCGTTTTGCAAGTCCACGGCACGTATGCTGCTCGAGAAAAGGACGAGGGTGAGAACTGGTGGCAAATCGGGAGCCTTTCCTACGAAGGCATGCGCCGAAGATTACCTCCTCATACGGAACTGACCGGGCCCACCGAAGTTTTTCACTGGTCGGGTGAAAATAGCGAGCGAGCCCGCATCAAAGCGGCGTTCGAACTGCTGACGCGGCTCAAGCAATACGAAAAGGAACGACGCCCCTATCATTTGATCGGTCACAGCCATGGGGGGTCCGTCATATGGCACACACTTCGCATGGCAACCCTCAATCGCTTGGAGTTACCGCATCTGCGAAGCGGGGCAACGGTGGGTACGCCTTATCTACGGCATACTCTGCAGCGTTCCTCGTTGCTGACCAATATGCTGCGTCTGGTGATAGGGATCGCGCTTGCCAAGCCCGCCTATACGACAGCCGTACGATTCTTTGATTTACTCTTTCGTCCTCAACAAAGCGCATGGCTGGGACAAGATGACAAGCTCCCTGCTTCGTTCACACTGTACGACACGCCCGTGCTGCGATTGCTGGAACTGATGCGTGTTCCGATCACGCGTACCGCTTCGGGGATGAAGATCGGTTCCTACGATCCAGATTCCGGTGCGTCGCACCTGCAGTTTCTCTTTACCACCCCAGTGGGCTGGTTGATCATCGCCTTGGCGGTAATCGTCATTACCATCTACCTCAATTTAGCAGCCTATTTCCTTCGACCATTGATCGAATCTTGGCAAGTCTGGGCAGAGACACACCTGGAACGTCATGCCAAGACACAATTTGCGAGCCGCTGGCTGGCAATTTGGTCTCCCCAGGATGAGGCGATCAATGGATTGCGAGCGACCCTCGATCTCTCAGTGGAATTCGTAGCTCGCATGGTACCGCGCGATCGGGTTCTGTTCTCCGATTATGCGACCATCGCGATGCAACCTTATTATTGGGTGATGACCCCCGTATTCAATAAATTGCTAAGACCTTTTCTGGACCGTATGGTGCGATCCTTTGTCGTGAAATCAGCGCAGGGAAACAATCGACCGGGAACGGAGGTTGTGGAAGTGAGTGTGGCACCCTGGCATGTCGATGCTTCCACGCAGCCCCAACCCCTCCCAGCATGGTTCAATGAACAACTGGTTCACGAAGCGAACGAGTCGGCAAAGGAGGTCGTTCCGAAATTGCGAAACTTGTTGGCAGCACCTTCCTTCACGACTGGCCTGAAATCCTTTAGTCAATCGAGCAAAGGGGGCGAACTGGTTCACACCTCCTATTTCGATCACGAGGAAGTGCTGGATTTATTGGCGATGCACATCGCAGGTGCCAGCGAAGTCGCAGGTTGGCACGAGCATGGTCTATCGAGCCAAAGTCATGACTTGGCGAAATGGCTTTCCGAAGCCAAGCTCCGAGTGGGCAATCAATGGTTTGCATGGCAACTCGAAAAAGCAACTCATGTTTCCACACCTAAATCCGCAATCCGAACGGGCCATCGACCGCGTCGGCGATCGGGACTTTCTCGGGCGGCGTGATTCAGGTTGGTGTAGAAAACCGCTGTAGAATGAAGTCCGTGCGGCTCCCGGGCACGTTGAGTGTGAGGTGCTAAGCGGTATGGGAGAAGGAGGCAGAGCCTCTGGGCAATGCATTCCACGGCAGGAGCCATGGAACGAGTGAACAAATGACTGCGGCACTGATTCGATCGTTTCTTTTTCAAGACAAGATCATCGATCCAACTTCGCTCTTCGGTACCTGCGAATGAGTTGGTTGGTAGAACTATCGTGCTGCAAATCGGGTGATTCCGAGGTTTCGAGTTCCACCAAGATTTTCTGCGCCAATACCTTGCCCAACTCGACTCCCCATTGATCGAATGGATTGACGCTCCAGATCGCCCCTTGCACGAAAACAATATGTTCGTAGAGCGCCACCAATGACCCCAGAATCTCCGGTGTCAACCGATCTGCGATCAACGTATTCGATGGGCGATTGCCTTCGAAAACACGATGCGGAACGAGCCATTCCGGAGTCCCCTCCGCCCGGACTTCTTCGGCCGTCTTGCCAAATGCCAAGGCCTCGGACTGGGCCAGGACATTGGCGATCAGGATGTCGTGATGCCTTCCCAGTGGCGTCAACGAATGCACAAACGCAATGAAGTCACAAGGTATCAATCGAGTCCCTTGATGGATCAACTGGTAGAACGAATGCTGACCGTTCGTACCCGGTTCGCCCCAATAGATAGGCCCCGTATCGCACGTGACGCGACTTCCATCCAGCGTGACATGCTTGCCATTGCTCTCCATCGTCAATTGTTGCAGGTAGGCTGGAAACCGCTTGAGATAGTTCTCGTACGGAAGAACCGCGACGGTGTGAGCATTGAAGAAGTTCGTGTACCAAACGGAAAGCAGTCCCATCAACACGGGAAGATTCTGATCCCAGGGAGCGGTCCGAAAGTGTTCATCGATCTGGCGGAACCCTTTGAGAAAAGAGGCGAAGTTTTCAGGGCCGATGGCCAGCATGGTCGACAAACCGATCGCCGAATCCATCGAGTAACGTCCCCCGACCCAATCCCAAAATCCAAACATGTTGGCCGTGTCGATTCCAAACTCGGAAACCTTGGAAGCATTGGTCGAGACAGCCACGAAGTGCTTGGCAACAGCGGATCGGTCTCCCCCTAAACCATTCAAAAGCCAATTCCGCGCACTCTCGGCATTCGTCATCGTCTCCATTGTCGTAAAAGTCTTCGAGGAAACAATAAACAGCGTCTCAGCAGGATCGAGGTCGCGCGTGGCTTCGATCAGATCGATTCCATCCACATTCGAGACGAAACGAAATCGGAGCGAACGATCGCTGTAATGTCGCAATGCTTCGTAGGCCATCACGGGCCCCAGGTCGGATCCTCCGATCCCGATGTTGATCACATTGCGTATCCGTTTGCCTGTATGACCAACCCATGCACCATTCCGCACGCTCATGCAGAACTCGGACATTTTATCGAGCACTTCATGGACATCGGGAACGACATTGTGTCCATCCACCAGGATCGTGGCATCGCGCGGAGCCCGAAGGGCGACGTGGAGCACCGATCGATTCTCCGTGGTATTGATCTTGTCTCCGCGAAACATCGCCTCGATACGATGCTTGAGACCTGACTCTTCGGCCAGGTGAATCAGGAGCTGAATGGTTTCTTCGGTCACCCGATTCTTGGAGTAATCCAGAAACAGACCAGCAGCTTGGACCGTAAAGCGTTCTCCACGCTCCGAATCGGATTCAAAAAGTTCGCGAAGGTGCGTACTTCGTATAGCATCTGCGTGATGTTGCAGCACCTTCCAAGCCTTCCGGGTTATCGTCGGCACAATAGGAGACATGCTCTAGGCTCTCTTTCCAACAAAAGAATCCTCAACGCGAGTGCCCGTTAGGATCGATCACGGCGTAAGGAATCGGACACCGGTTGAATGCACAACGCATCCCTTGAGGAATGTTTTCACATTATCACCGATCGACAGCGATTGCGGGAGATGGTGTCGAAACGTGGCGAACGCATTCTTCTAAAACGAGGACGCTAGTTGCGTTCGGAAGAGATACCCAGACTGGCCCGCCACGAATCCAGTCCGATTTTGATCGGCTGGAGAACTGTCTAGCCACGCCACATCAAAAGTGAATCTCAGGCTCGTTCGACCTCGAATCGGGAAGCAATTCAAGCCGGCCCCGATTTCCGTTCCTGATCCATAGGCGCCGGTCACGTACGAGTTTCGCGAATAGAGTTCGACTTTTTGTGGGATGACAAACGTTCCTATTTGCGCGACTCCGCCATAGGAAGTCAGTGAACTCACCTGCAATGGACCGTTGCCACTCAATGAGTTCAACCCTTGGCGATAGATTTCGGTGGACAGTCCCCAACCTCGGTACTTCAATGCCGCATCGAGTGCGAGAAGAGACAAGTTGAACGACTCCAATGTGACGTTCGGTGCCAACGCTCCTTCCTGCGTAATCAACGTACCATCCGACAATCGGATCGAAGAGTTCTCCGGATAGTTGCTGGACTGGCTACCTGTTTCAAGGGAATAGGTCCAGCTATTTCCTAATCGAATGACAGGCGAAGAATGGTTCTCCAGATCAGAATACCCTCTGCCGAAATCCCCCCAGGGTTCCCACCAGACCGATTCGGAGATGCAGTACCGATTGTTTAGTTGCGACGTGTTCAAATTCAAAGTATTGAAGCCGTTGGATACCATCGCATGGTAATTGAGACCATCGCAGGGTTCACCGGTCAACCAAATGCCTTGGCTCAGACTGGGACGAAAGAAGGTCGTTGCCATCGACCGATCAGGTCCTTGCTGCGTATCAAAGGAACTGTTTAACCACTCTCGAGTTCCAGGGACTTTGTTCTGACCGACATGGAGTTGGAGGGCGCGACTGACGCGATAGCTCAGTGCATAGGCCCGAAACCCGATGGGATTGTTGTTGACTGTGTTGTAGTCAATGCTCAGCAGATAGGAAATGTCCTCCTTGAATGCATTCCCTGACAAGATAAGTCGACCTCGGGGAATTCCAAACTGGCTTGAATCTTGGATCGGATTCGATACCCCCGTACTATCCACCCAGAAGTCTGCATCCTTGGAAAATCCGGTATATCGAAAGGTATTTTGGAAATTGACTTTGAGCGAAAATGGGGATTCGTCAAAGCGATGGGGACCGAGCGTGATGCCTCGATCGTACGTGGCGAAATAATTCACCATCTTGTGGCTTCCACTGGAACCCGTCGGGGAATCGACCAATCCGTGCGCTGACCAACGTGCCGCATCTTCGGACAACGAGGGATCGTAGGTTGGTAGGTTCGGCTGGAATTCATTGTTCGCGAATGCATTGTCATTCTCGAATTGGGTTGAAGCGACGGTGGAAGATTCGACCTGTGCTTTGAGGTTGCGAACCTCCTCCGCCAGCTTCGCATTCTCCTGCGCGACCGACTGTAGCGACTCTTCTAGCCTGGCGATTTCAAACGAACCCACAGTCACCGGTTGCACACGCTGCGGTGGATCCGCCGACGCATATTGGTTTAGCAGCAGCACGGTCGCCACACAGACCCAGCCGCGAAGGTTCCAAAAATCGAAGGGAGGGTGGGACAATCGAGCTACGCTTTCCGAATGTTGCATTTGGCCGACCTCCCTTCTCATATTCTTCCCAAAGATCGATCCAATCAACCGAAGCCATTGCGTCTGCACAGAAATGCGCCGCTCGAACGCTTGGGTCGACTTCCCGACAATCGCAGCCCACCCGCCATAGACGAAACTGCCCCGTTTCGCGGCGCCATCCAAACTGCGCCGGTTGCCTATCTGTCCTCTGCTGAGTGATTTTCTCCGCGTACTCTTCGTTATCGGCAAGCTGTACCGATTGCATCAACCGATTCGATTGGGAGATGGAGAACCATGGTTGCCATTACTAGACAGCGAGATCCCAATCGCGCTTACATTTGATAGCATGGGTACAAGTCTCGTCGGAGCGAACGTTGGGTTTCCTAATCGGGAATTGGGTCACCGGGACCAAACGTGGCTCGACCGCCTCACATCTAGATATCCCTCCATGAAAATTCAGAGCATCCGCGTTTACCAGGTCGATTTACCACTCCATGAAGTAACGTACAAATGGAGCGGTGGAAAATCGGTTACCGTGTTCGATTCCACGGTCGTGGCCATCCACACGGACAGCGGATTGATCGGCTGGGGTGAATCGTGTCCATTGGGACCCGCCTATCTTCCTTCCTACGCGGGGGGCGTTCGCGCTGGGCTGGCCGAACTGGGGCCTCAACTGATCGGTCTCGATCCTCTCGAACTGGATCGATTGAATCGTCGCATGGACGCGTTGCTCAAGGGACACCCCTACGTCAAGTCTCCAATCGACGTCGCGTGCTGGGATATCTTGGGACAGTCCTGTGGGTTGCCAGTATGCACTTTGCTCGGTGGTAGGTATGGCGATGACTTCCATTTGTATCGTGCAATTTCGCAAGAAGCCCCCGAGGCGATGGCACAAAAAGTGGAGGGCTATCGGGCCGAAGGCTATCGTCGATTTCAATTGAAAGTGGGTGGTGATCCCGACGTTGATATCGAGCGCATTCGCGCCGTGCGAGCTGCCTTGCAACCCACCGATCGACTCGTGGCCGATGCTAATACGGGTTGGACGCAGCACGAGGCGATTCGTGTCTGCCGTGCTGTGCGCGACCTCGACGTCTATATCGAACAACCCTGCATTACCTACGAAGAGTGTTTGGCCGTCCGGCGTCAGACCGATCATCCCTTCATTCTCGATGAGAACATCGACGACTTGGAGATGCTCCTACGAGGCCGATCGGACTTGGCGATGGACGTTGTCAACTTAAAGATCAGCAAGCTCGGGGGACTGACAAAAATCCGACAAGCCCGAGATCTCTGCGTGTCGATGGGCATTGCCATGACACTGGAAGACACATGGGGAGGCGATATCGTGACGGCAGCGATTGCTCACTTGGCGCACAGCACCCCGAGCGAGCTGTTGTTTACAAGCACCGATTTCAACAGCTACGTGACCAAGAGCATTGCCACAGGCGCTCCGCAACGGAACCACGGTCGGCTGGCAGCTTCGACCGAGGCAGGTTTAGGAGTCAAGGGGATTCTAGAAACCTTGGGTCCACCGATCGCCGTCTACTCGTAGTCCGCAAAATCGCCCCAAAAGTTTTTCGGAGGACACTTGTTTTGGAGTCGCGATTTTCGTGCCTCTGGGAGACCCAATCGATGTTCTCCCTCGCTTTTTCGTGCTCATGCTCCTGCTCGTAATCGTGCTCGAAGAAGCCCGTTCGATTACGAGCACGAGCACCATCCGCCTCGGCGGATTGAGCACGAGCACGTGAAAAAGCCGAAACTCGCAACTTCAAAAGGCACTAGCCATCACCTAAGGGACGAAGACTACTTCGGTCGGTTGCGGATGCGAAACATTTCCTGGTAGGGCAGGACAATGCCACCGTCGATGGAAAGAGTTGCACCCGTAATGTAGTCACTTCGCGGATTGCAAAGGAACGCCACGCCGTGGGCAATGTCTTCGGGTTTGGCAAGGCGTCCCCAAGGTAGATTGTTGCCGTGCTCTTTGAGTTCGTCGTCGAAAAAGAATTTGCGCTCACCCGGTGTATCGGTCCAGCCTGGATGGATGATGTTCACGCGAATGCGATGTTCGGCCAGTTCCACGGCTGCAGTCCGCGCCAATTGGTCGAGGGCTGCTTTGGCCATGTTGTAGGCCATCGCACCGGGGATCGCTTTGTACGCGTGCGGCGAAGAAACAAAAACCATGTTTCCTCCTGTACCGCGTGGGATCATGCGATTGGCTACCGCTCGCGCCAGATAGAAGGGCCCCCACATGCAAACATCGATGGTCTTGCGAAATCCATCCATGTTCGCTTCATAGAACAATTCGCGGTCGCTATAGGCTGCATTGGATACGAGGATCGAGATTGGACCCAGTTCGTGTTCGCATCGATCCACCATTCTTTCCACGGCTGATTGGTCTGAAACGTCGCCGATCAATCCGATCGATTTTCTCCCCAGAGCGCGACATGCTTCGACGGTTTCCGTCGGCTCGCGCAGATCGTTCACGGCGACATTGGCTCCTGCCGCCGCCAATGCCTGGGCAATCGCGGCTCCGATCCCACGTGCCGCACCCGATACGATGGCCGTTTGGCCTTCAAGAAAGTTTGATGACTCATTCATCCCGCGCTGTTTCCCATTTCAAAAGCTTTATTCCATCAATTGGCCGGTGTTTGGATCCACTTGGCCACCTTCACCCGCAGGGCGACCTGGTTGTTGGGCTTGCGGATTCTGCCCTGGTTGAGCGTTTGGATCTGCAGGCTGTTGCGGGCGGAGCAATACTTTGAGGGCTTTCTCCATCGCCTTGGTACTCGTTCCGTTCATCCTCGCAACCTGGATGGATTGCGATGGTCGGGCATTCCGATCCAACTCCTCAATCATGTCGACCACGAGCTCCAGCAGTTCCTCCCCCTTGGCGGAAACGATAATGGAATTGGTGACTCTGTCCATCCCCAACGACAACCGGCCAGAAAAGTCACCACTCATCCCGCCATCGAAAATGGAACTGAGGGTATCCTGCTTGGACTCGTTGCCACCCGCTCCTTCAGGTCCTTTCTTTTCCAGGGCCTTGTCATTCGAGCTCAGCAAGTCGCGAAAAGTCTCCTTCATGGCATCGACAATCGATTGCGCTTTGGAGTATTCGATCTTAACAATCTTCGTATACCGCAACGACTGCTTGTCTTGGCGTTTGCTTACGTCCCATAGTTTGATGAGCTGCGCGATGGTGCGCAGTTGGACTTCATCTGCTCCAATCACGACGATGGTGTTTGTGTCGCTATCGGATATGAACTTTAACTTTCGTTTCTTTCCGAGTTCCGCGCTCTCTTCTTGCTTGGGGGAGTCCATGTCAAAGATCCAGCGGTAGACCGCGTCGCGGTCGTTATTCTTTTTGCTGTCGTCCTTAAAATAGTCTTCAAGGCTCAATCGAACCCAGGATGGACGTGCATGCCGGATGCGAAAGACGTGATAGGAGCGGGAGGGTGGTGGCCGATCGGTCATCATCTGTTCCATACGATCGAGCAACTCGGGATCCTCACTCTTGAGGACTAAGTTTCCACGTTCATCAAATTCAATTTCGACAGCTGGGGGTTTTTGGGCTTGGCTCCGATTGGGATTGAGGATTGTTTTGGGTGGCGTTGGCTCGGCAGTTGGTTCGGTCGCATCCGTCTGCGTGTCCGATTCCGGAGGTTGGTTGATCGTGGAAACATGAGCTGACGACAGCTTGCCGGGCATTGGCACACCTTCTGATTGGCCAATCGTTTCATCCCTAGGAGGCTGCTTCGGGGTCTCCTTTTTCTTTTTATTCTCGCGTTGGCGAGGGACGATGTCTTCGTCCGAATCTTTATCGGATTCCCCATCGGGTGATTCGGACTTGTCCAGTTCGTTCGGTTTGTCGAATTGGCTCGGGTCAGGAATCACTAAGGGAACGTTGGAATTGCGTTCCCAATTCTTTTTGAGAGCTTCGAGATACTCTCGCGTTTCCGCGGAACGGTTCGCATCGATCACGCGGATTCGGTTGTTGTTGGAACCTTTGGGAGGAATCTCCCCGAGCTTGACAAGAAGCTTGTTGATGTCGTCCAGCTCAATCTCATTGGCCCAAATCAAGAGTTGATTGTTTTGAATGTTCGCACCGACGCGAAGCTGATCATTCTTCCCTTCGTCTTTTTTGCCTCCATAGGGATCCCAGTAGAAAAAGGATCTTCCTCTCGATTCGTCCTTCTTTTCCTTTTCCACTCCCATTAGGGTTCGGATCGTTCCGGCGACATCTTCCGCTTTCAAGCGTCTCAATTGGATGACTTCGAATTCTCTCGCCGAGCCATCTAGCTTTTGAAGGGTTTCCTGGATCATGAAGTGATCTGCCAGGGATGCGTGAGCGATAATGGCTTTGTTCTTTTCGTCGATCTCCAAACGGGAAGTCGGTTCCAGAACATCCATGGCCATAATCGATGCAACCACTTTCTTCGGGTCCAGACTAGCGAGTCGATAGACTCGCATGCGTGTGCTGAGGGCTTGCAGGTTGTCTCCCGAGCCGGGGATATCAATGCGTTTGACGAAAGCCGAGATGATGGCCATTTTGTCCGGTGGCGCATGGGCGATGAGGCTGTTTCTGCGTTGATTGGCCACCAAATAAATATCGGACTTTTTCTTTTCGCCGCCTTGAGTCTCCATTGCCGCCTGTTGCATGGCCATCTGCTGCTGCATCATCATCATTTGTTGCTGCATCATGGGATCTTCGGGCATTGCCATACCACCACCTCCAGACTCCAGTTTCATGAAGGTCATCAACTGTTCGCGGGCATCTGTCGCGCGAACGAATTCGAGAACGAATTCGCGAGCCAAATTATTCAGGACCCCCTCGGATTGTTCTTCGCTCAGGATTTGATGCAGCTGCAGCAGGTTGGCAGCGGTATCCATGGCTTCGAGACGGTTGGTATTGGTCAGCGCGTTGAGAGTTCCATTGGTGCTGGTCATGCTCTTCAATTCGGCCACGAGTTCCGTCGCCAAGAGGGACTGCAATGAAAAGGTAACGCGCACGAATCGATTGGGAGGTAATGATTCCAGTTTTGCAGGCTGGACGCGCGGCACCAATGCCGAGTTGATGCCGGCTGTCTTGACGACTTGGATCATGCCGGGGAATTCGAGCATCGTAAATCCGCGAGCCAACAGATGCCGATTGATCGAATCGCGGGTTTCTTCAAGAGATGCTTTCCCTTGCGTGGCGATGCTCAGAAAGTCGGCGGGGAGTTCCTGCCAATCCAGCGACATGTTCGAGACTTCGGCCAGCCATTTCATGATCTCGGGCCAGCCTTGATTGCGGAACTGGAATTGAATCATTCCGTTTTCGTCGGGCCGAACGTCGAATTCTCGCTTGTTCGGGGGCTCGGGTGGCTCCTTGGGCCGTTTCACGGTAGCGGCATCTCCTTCCTTCTCTTTCGCACCTCCTTCTTTTTTTGCGTCCTTGGATTCCTCGGGTTTTGCCTCCGCAGTCGGAGGGGTAGTTGGGGTAGATTCACCGGGTGTCACCACGACGGGTTGACCATCCTGGGATACAACCACCGCGCCCGCCGGCAGTTGATTGGGAACTGGCTGTGCATACGCGGGAACGCTGACCAGCACTGATAAGCCGCACCATGCGAAGGCGAACAAGGCCACCTTCCGAAGCAGATGATTGTTGACGGGATATAGGAACATATTTTTAGTGCAAGTCTGAGTTATTGGGCGATACTGGCCGCGGCAGCCGAATGCGCTCGCTGGCCAATGCAGTTTTCCATTGTTGGATGGCCCCCGCAGTAGGAACCATGGCGTCGTAACCGAAATCAACACCGGTAATCGCCGTCAATCGATAGATGGCGATCGCCCGCACATCAATTAAAGAATCCGATAAAGAATCGACCAAAAACTTATCGGCGCCTGATTCCAATTCTGCCGCCGTTGGGGCCGAGAGTAGTTTTAACATTTGCGGTAACCGTTCGGCCGACTGTTCCTTCAAAGCCGATAAGAACGGTCCCGCATGTTCGGGAACCGCGAGAGATCGATAGATTTGATCGATGATGAGTGGCCAATGCTTCTGCAGTTCCGATCGTTGAAAGACTCCATCGGGTCCAAACAGCCGATCAAATTTACCCAATTGCACGTTGGCTCGAATCGCCAGCGCTGCTTTGTTTGCATCGCTCGTTGAGGCGGCCAAGCTAGCCAGGGATGCTTCCCACGAAGGTTTTCCACTCGTCGGTTGGAAGGACGACAGTAGGGTCGCAAGCTCCCACTCTTCATCGTTGGATGTTTTTATCGGCCACGGAACATCGGAAAGCTGTGGCGGGCTGAAATGACCATCATCGAAGGCGACTTCTTCGGACTTCTTGATTTTCACCCGCGCAAGAGCGGACGCATCGGCGGTTGAATTCAGATTACCGTCGACGTTGCCAGCGATTCCTTTGCCATCGGTGGTCGGCAATAACCGAACATCTAGACTTCCTTCGACAGCGATAATATTGGTATGCCATGCAGGATAAATCCCGGGAGGTGAAACCGTTGTATCGATGACGACCCTGTGGTGGTCGGTTTCTAACCCTGCGACACTCGAATCGCTATCGATCAAAACTTCGATGGTGCCGGAAGGAGTTTGAACTTCGAAACGTTTGCTCTGGCGCGACGGCACGATCAGTGCATTGCGGGCGATGACTTGGGCTCGAAGTAGCCCAGTAGAAGACTTAAGCAACCGGAGTTCCGCATCATCTTTCAGTATCCAACGCATACCATCCTTACACACAATTTCGTTGTGTGCCCCCGGTAACAAAAACCAAGGAGTGTCTGGGGGAATGGGTTGATCGTTGCGGTTGAGAATGAGCTTCCAGGTCAAGGATTGAGGGGCCAACAATCGGGCCCCTTCGTCCGGCGTAAGCCATGCCGTTACGTGACCGGGCTGCCTGGCTCGTTGCCAAAGAACCAACCCTTCGGTCGACGGATCGATCGCAGTTTTTCGTAACGATCCCGATGCAGGTTCGCGTTCCGTCCGATCTGTCTCCGTTCCATTGGAATTTGGCGAAGTCACTGGATCTTCTGGCGGTGCATCGAAAGGCATCGAGTCTGGAGGCGCCGTTTCTTCCGCCGGTTGCGCAATACTGTCTTGCTCCGCTGGCGTATTCTGCTTGGCGAGAGGCTGGTTCTGCACAGCAGGTTGGTTCTGCACAGCAGGTTGGTTCTGCACAGTCTGGTTGTTCCCTGCAGTAGCCTGAAGGTTTGTAGGCTCGGAGAGATCCGTCGATGCGGAAGCGGACGATTCGTTCGGCTTTTTTCCCAGCAATGCAGCAACCCGTTTCCACGGACCCACAGCCATCATCGATGTCAGGGATAGTAAGAGGAGCAGCGCACCGATTTTTGCAAGGGTCGCGAAGCGGTAGCGCTGTGCGACCTGTAGATACTCGGGCACCTGCTTGCCCAATAAGTCATTGAGTTCGATTCCAACGCCGCCGATCGTTCGTCCGGAGCGAGCCACGGCCGACGGTGACTTGCGACCCTTTTCCGAGGTGTCCGCTGACGTGGGACGATGCGGACCGGCCTGTTCCGATTTCATGGCTTCGCTACTGCGACGAAGATGCGTTGCGGAATGAGGGCCCGAGGCGATTGGATGCGAGTCGTCTTCTCTGGATACAGGGACAGCAGTGACAAGTGGCCTCGTGGAACTGCGACCAAGATTTGAATCCAAGGCAGGGGTTGGCTGCGGTATGCCACTGGCTTGAGATGTCCCTTGATGCAGCCCGTAAATCTTTGCACGCAATGCAAAACTGATGGGGACGGTATCTTGGACCGCCCGAGTCAAGATCTCGTGACACGCTGCTACTTCGGACAGGATCGCATTGTTTTCGAGGCACTTTCGTTCGAAATCTGGGACTCGATCGACGGGAAGAGAGTCATCCAAAAACCGAGCGACGTCGTTGGCGTCTTGCGCAAAGCCCCGTTCGTCCGCAGGCATGCCTGGAATCTTGCGATCGGCAATGACTCCCTGGATCCGCTTCTCGATGGCTTGGGCTGTCGAACTTTGGCGCAAGCGTTGCTCCAATTCGACCGAATCCTGCCGATCCAGCACACCATCTCGGAGCGCAAGTAGGGTTCGTAGCGTTAGCCTCATTGCGATTGCTTGTGGGGATGGGTTTCGGAATTCGGAATTGGGATTGGGATAGCGCGCAGTGAACAAACACCGTACGTCGAGAGCATCGAGATGCGCTCGACGCGAAAGGACCAAATCTAAGCCATCACCGCACGTTGCTTGAATCGTAACCCTTCGCATGAGCGAGGGACCGGTTGCCCAAGCTCATACTGCTGGTTTTGAGTTTACCTTTGAATAGGCAAAACAGTCCCAAACAACATACTGATGAGTGGTCGGTTCCGCTCCCAGCAGAAAAATTGCGAAAAGCCTTTGTTGAACCTGACGATGGACGGCAGGAATTGGTTCCACCACTCTTTATAGAATACTTCAACGACCAACCTGCTAACAAACGTGTAAGGCAAAGATTTTTGATGAAACTCAAAATCTCCGTGCAGACGCAGAAATTGGACAAAACCGTATTTAGAAGAAATGAGGAAGAATGTTTACCGGATGGCGCCAAAGGTTCGGCAGTATGCACGCGCTTCGGCCGCAATAAAGAAAGAACCTGTGACGCACACCAGTTCTCCCCGCAGGGGGGTACGGGAGACGAATTCGATAGCCTGTCCCACATCGGGAGCGGAAAGCAGCTCGGTTTTTCCCTCCCCGTTGCATTGCACGGAGCGTGCGATCTCTTCGAGTGTTTCGACCAGGACAGCTCGTGGATTGGAGTGGAATTGCGTCAGGATCAATCGATTTACGGAGGGTAAGATGCGTTCAAGCATCTCACGCATTTTCTTGTCCTTCGAACACGCAAAGATCAAGGTTCGTCGCGAGGCGATGAAGTTCGCATCCAATGCTTGGAAGAGGGCATCGATCGAGGCTTCGTTGTGGGCCGCGTCGATGATCAGCAGGGGATCCCAGGGGATCGTTTCGATGCGGGCGGGTACTTGGGTCTGAGATAGTGCACTTCGAAGCGCCGATTCTGGAATGGCCCAACCGTCATGCCTCAATCGGCTCCATGCTGCGATGGCAAGCGCAGCGTTGTCACCTTGGTGAGCCCCCAGCATCCGTAGCGGGAGGGCCGGTGCAATCGGTCCGTGTACATGAGGATGATGCGATCGAAATGAAATCGTTTGCGAAGATGCGTTGGAATTGGATTCTAGTTCCGTTTCATGAGAGGTGTTTTCAGGTTGTCCTTCTCTATCACGACTTCCACGATGAAAGGGCTTTGCGGGGATGGCGTGCGTATCGACATGCGCTTCAAAATCGCGACCGAGTTCCCATAGAGCGCAGCCTCGTTCCGCAGCGACACGTCGGATCACTTGCTTCGCCTCTTCCGCCCGGGCACCATGGATGACTGGAATCGAATCTTTGATAATGCCGGCCTTCTCGAAAGCGATCTTGTCGAGTGTTGCGCCCAGCTGCTGTTGGTGGTCGTAGCTAATACTTGTGATCAGGCACAGCGCAGGAGAGCAAACATTGGTGCTATCCAGCCTCCCTCCCAATCCGACTTCGATAACATTCGCGTGGGTCTTTCCAGATTGAAAAAGGAGCCAAGCCAAGGCGGTCGTCAGTTCGAAAAAAGTGGGCGGTCCGTGTTCGGACGCATTGCATGTGTCGGAAGCCTGACGCAATCTTGGGATAGCAGCCACCCACTTCTCCTCGGAAACCGGTGCGCCATCGACGACGAAGCGTTCTTCGAGGTGTTCTAGATGCGGCGATGTATACAAGCCCGTCCTTAGGCCGGCATGGCGTAGCGTTTCCGCAATCAACCAAGCCGTCGAACCTTTTCCCTTTGTCCCGGCGACATGTATCACAGGGGCACTCCACTGGGGGTTATCCAGGAGCTCCAGAAGATACGCCATCCTGGCTAAGCGAAATGCCTGAGAGTTGTAGGACCGATCATCGGATCGTTCGAAATTGATACGATCGAGCAGGAATCGAATCGCTTCAACGTACTGAGGATCGGACCGTTCCATCGGGCTGAATCGCGGAATATGCGTTGTGATGGGAGCGAATCGGGACAATTGGATGGCCGCCGCGAATTCACGACGAGGGCATCTCCCTGAGGGGCTCAGGATTATAGGCATGGGACGAACTTCTGGCATTCGGAGGGATGAAATTCCATCCATTTTCAACGAATCATCCCAGCCCATTGGCTGCACGGCTTTCTCTTGGGATGAAGCCGAAAAAGTGAGCCTGAGGCGCTAGCCGAGTTCTTTCGACGCGCAAAAATCGGCTAGCGCCTCAGGCTGGTGGAAACGAAAATCGACTTTTGTGGGCTTTGTCTCTTGGACGCACAGGTTGAGACGCATGGCTCCTACATCTGCCGGATCCACGATGACCCGCGTGGGCCAGGTTGGATCATCCGGATGCTTTACCGAGAGCGAACGCTCCTGAATCGCATGCGAATTCCAACGCGAATCGATGGAGAAATCACTCGTAAGTACCCTTGTAAGGGAGTGACACTCCACGCATTCCCTAGTTTCCCAAGGTAGGCTGAACCGAATTCAAAAATTTGTCGTACTGGTGACGAGCTTGATTTTCGGAATACGACGGCGAAGCTTGGTGCTGGCTTCAGCACCCTTTTCTGCTCCGAACCGCGGGCTCGAACTGGACTTTTGCTCCCCACACTCCATTTTGACGCGAATTTCATGTCAACGACCTTGGCCCAAGAACCGGCGACTCCCAAATCAGGTAGCGAAGCGACAGACATCATTGTCGAGACCCGCAACCTCGGAAAGATTTACAGGGACTTTTGGGGTCGCAAGAAGGTCCATGCGTTGAAGTCGCTGGACCTCGAAGTGCGTCGCGGTGAGATTTTCGGCTTGCTGGGCCCCAACGGTTCTGGCAAGTCGACCACCATCAAGCTGATGCTGGGATTGCTATTTCCAACTGCAGGTCGCGTGTTCGTCTTTGGGAAAGAAGCGTCCGACGTATCGAAGAACGAGCGGATCGGGTATTTGCCCGAGGAATCGTACCTCTACAAATTCCTGAACGCCGAAGAAACGCTCGACTTCTATGGTCGGCTGTTTGATATGTCGGCCGAGGTGCGACGCGAACGAACGGAACAGCTCATTCAAATGGTTGGGCTGCAACGCGCTCGACGACGACAATTGAAGGAGTACTCGAAAGGGATGACCCGTCGGATCGGTTTGGCACAGGCCCTGATCAATGAACCGGAATTTTTGGTTTTGGACGAACCCACTACGGGTCTGGATCCCATCGGGACTCGCGAAATGAAGGACTTGATTCTCCGCCTTCGCGACCAGGGCAAGACCATCCTTCTCTGTTCCCACCAGTTAGCGGATGTCCAGGATGTGTGCGACCGAGTGGCCATTCTGCACCAAGGGGAACTCAAGGAGTTGGATCGCGTCGATAGTTTGCTCAAGGTTAAGGACGTGACCGAAATCCATGCTACCGGACTGTCGGAAGACGCGAAGCGAGAAATCCAGCAGATCATCGAGAAGTCGGGTGGCAATCTTAAGCGGATGGACAATCCAACGACAACCATGGAAGAACTCTTCCTGGACATTGTTCGCGAGAGCGATCAGCGACCCGGGCGCCGCGGCGGCAAATCCTAATTCTGTAATTTCTCCCCACTTTGCGAACTCGGCATTCACTTCCTTGCCTCGACGTTGAGTCACTCCATCGATTATGCGTCTTTCACCAGAACAGTTTTGGACTTACAGCGAATGGCTCTTCCGAGAGAATGGCTTGCGCGATGGCCTGTTTTTGGCCTTGGTGCTCGCGATCCTCGGCTTCGTCATCGGGTACATCGTAGCGGTTGTTAAGCATGGACCGGGTGAAGGCTTCCTTCAAGTCGCCCGCATCATAGGTCAACTATTTACGGTCGACATCCCAAAGATGTCCTTCCGCCGCATATTTGCCATCGCCAAGCTTGCGATCAAAGAATCGATTCGCAAGAAGATATTGGTCGTGATCGGCATCTTTATCGTGGCGATGATGTTCGCGGGATGGTACCTCGATGAGAATGCCGAATATCCTGCCAGGCTCTACATTTCCTTTGTGCTTACCGTCACCAATTACATGGTGATTCTGCTTGGATTGTTCATCAGTTGCTTCAGCATTCCGTCGGACATCAAGAGCCGAACGATCTACACGATTGTGACCAAGCCTGTCCGCCCATTGGAATTGTTCCTGGGACGCGTGCTCGGATTCACCGCCATCGGAACGCTGGTCTTAGCGTTCATGGGGTTGCTGAGTTACGTGTTCGTCGTCCGCGGTCTCGATCACACGCATGAAGTCGTGTCGAACGCGGCAGATGGAATGTCAGGGGAAACGTCGCTCGTGAATCGCCATCGCCACACGTTTACATTGAATGATTCGGGGCGAGGCAGCACCAACGAAACCAAGGGACATAGGCACTTGGTGGAGAAAATCGGCGACAAGGTCGTGATCAAAGAACCGATCGATGACCTAACTGCACGGGTTCCGGTCTACGCGAAGAAATTATCCTTCGTCGGTCGAGATGGCGAAAATAATGAGGGATACAACGTCGGCTACATGTCGGAGTATCAAAAGTACGTCGAGGGGGATTCGCTGTCCCGAGCGATTTGGAGATTTGACGGAGTGACTCCGGCCTCCTTTGATAAAGTCATCAGCTACGACGTCACGATTTCTGCCTTTCGAACGTACAAGGGTGACATCGTCACTCCCGTCGGTGGATTCATTTACTTCCGAAGCGTTGCGGGTGACGATGGCAGCTTCGACAAGCTCGACGAGTCCAAACGGGTTGTTTCCGAGCGGGAAACGTTCAAGGTAAAAGAGTTCCAAGTCGATCGAAGGACCATTCCGCTGAAGCTGAAGGGCTTCAAGAACGGCCAACCCGTCGAACTGGACTTCTTTCAAGACATCGCTCCCAACGGCAGTTTTGAAGTGGTGATCGGGTGCCAGGACCGAGGTCAGTATCTCGGGATGTCGGCAGCCGATGTCTACCTCAGACCCAACGATTTGCTCTTCGGGTGGAATTTCTTTAAGGGATACGTCAGCATCTGGATCCAAATGTTCATCGTGATTTGCTTTGGCGTGATGTTCTCGACTTTCCTGTCTGGTCCTGTTGCCGTGATCGCGACCGTTTCGGCCATCGTCCTGGGATTCTTCGGGTTCTTTGTCGACCAAATCCAAAGCACTACATCCAAAGGTGGAGGTCCGATTGAAGCATTGATCCGGATTCCTACGCAGACGGGTTCGATGGTGGAATTGGATTTAGGAAACCCAACATTGGAGCAAGCGATTCAGACGATTGACTACCAATTGTTGCGCGGTGTCGTACAACTAAAAAATGCGGTACCGAACTTTGACCAACTGGGCACGGCGGACTTTGTCGCCTACGGGGTCAATCTGTTTGGAGGATTGCTCGGTCGGCACTTGACCATCGCATTCGGTTATTTCTTGTTGACAGCATTGGTGAGTTACTTCTTCCTGAAAACGCGGGAGATGGCGGCGTGAACAATCGCAGTTTGGCTCGGAAAATCGTTTACATTCTCGCAATTGTTGCGCTCCTATTGCCCCTCTATTTCCTAGGACGACCTTCGACCAAGGGGGCCGGCAAGATCTCGGAAATGCGAAGCCGCTATCGCATCGGACAAGCCGACTTGGGCAAGTTGGATCCGACGAGCGAAAGCATGAAGTTGGCTACCTTGGGAATGCGTGGCATCGCGTCGACGATCCTATGGCTCCGGGCGGATTACTACAAGGAAGAGAAGTACTTCGATCGCTTTTCCGCGACCCTGAATCAAATCGCTCTATTGCAACCCCACTTCATTAGCGTGTGGCAGCATCAAGCCCATAACTTGAGCTACAACGTCTCGCCTGAATTCGAGGATTACCGTCAACGCTACGAATGGGTGAAGAAGGGGATGGACTATCTGGTCAAAGGGACCAAGTTCAATAGCCGGAAACCGATCCTCCAGTACGAGCTCGGGCATTACGTCGGGAACAAGTTAGGTAAAGCGGACGAAAAGCTGCAGTACCGCGATCTGTTCCGAAATGATAACGACTTCCATCAGTATTTCGTCGATAAGGGGCTGAACGCACTTTCGGATGACGCGATGGGACCTGATCGCAAGCCTGACAATTGGCTGGTAGGTAAGCTGTGGTTCGATGCAGCCTATCAACTCGTCGGTGCAGGAAATCCGATCAAGAAGTCCCCTCACTTGCTTTATAGCTACGCACCCCTTTGGCAGATGTACCACGGTGAAGCCATCGAAGAAGAAGGAGTGTTGGACGAACGTGCTCGGTTTATTTGGGAACGAGCAGGACGCGAATGGAAGGAGTATGGCAACCGCGAATTGGGAGGTACGACGTCCTCCGCCGTTACCCTGCGCAGCCTTGAGTTTACGAAGGAAGAAGTCTTCGCACTGAAACGTCAGTTCGCTGAATTGACCAGCGAGTTTCGAGACGCCTTGATCGAAGAGAAAAAGAAGAACGTACCCGCGAATAAACTGGCTAGCTACGAGAAACCCGCAGCGGAAAGGAATGTTCAGGATCGCATGAACGCGAACGAAGTCGCGACCATGATCGAACCGACATACCAAGAATTAACATCTCGACTTCCACGGGCCCAACAGATCAAGGCACTCGAACTCTCCAATGACTTGCTGGCAGCCGAGGCGCGAGCCAAGGACACCAATTCCTTGCGAGATCAAGTCAATTACGCCTATTGGGAAGTTCGAGCTCAGGCCGAGCAACAGGAAATGATGGTGGATGCTCGACGATTGTTGTTTGAAGCAAACCAATTGATCGACGTCGCTGATATCAAAGGGGCAACGGAAAAGTACGAGGCCGCCTTCGTACGATGGGACAAGGTCTTCCGATTCTACCCTGTCGTCATGACCGAAGAAGTAGGCGAAGATGTTCTTAAATCGATCAAACGGTACAAGAGCCTGATCGATGAAGAATTGGATGAGCGCTTTGTCCTGTACGAATTCATGATGTTTCGAAGGGCATATGATGCCGATAACCTCGACTTCGATATCGAAAAAACCCTTTCCGCTTGGCGGGCTCGCGTTTCCGAGTTTGGAAGTCCAGAGGATTTCTTCAATACGCCTTTAGCAGAAGCGTTTGGAATCCAGGGTGACAAATCGAACGAAGAAAACCCTTCGCAGGAAACCAGCAAGCCGACACCCAATGACAACCAGCCTGCGACAACGGTTCCGGCGGATGTTCCGGGCGACGTAAAACCCGAGGAAGTGAAACCCGAGGAACCGAGAAACGAAGGATCATCCTCGCCTGCCACACCTTCCTCACCCACTCGCCCACCACAGCTTGAGAATCCCAAATAAGTTATCATCCAAACCGAAGAGAACCTTGGGCGGAACGGTCCTGTCTTGAGCAGTCCGAACTTCTCTCTTCAGGTCTGGATGGTTATGATCATCTGGAGTGATGCGGCCAATATGTCCCCTCGGCGATCGATTTACGGATAGGCGTCTTTCGCAACATGGCACTGTACGAACGGGGATACTACAGGGATAGTTCGAACCTCGACATGAGGCCAGACTGGGATCAGCGATCAGCGGTCACCGTCTTGATCATTGCGAACGTCGCCATCTTTGTTGCGAATCTACTATTCGGAAAACCCACAGCCTCATTTCAGGGGGCCATCAACGAACTGCTGATGCTCTACCCCCAGGATGCTCTTCATCCTTGGATGTGGTGGCGAACATTGAGTTATGCCTTTGTGCATAACTCGGGGTCCATAAGCCATATCGCACTCAATATGCTCAGTCTGTATTTCATGGGTCGGTCCGTAGAGCAGAAGTATGGCCGGTCAGAATTCTTCCGGATCTATCTTGCATCCGCGATTTTCTGCGGTGCGATTTGGTTGCTTTTGCGTCTATTGGTCGGAGGTGATGCACCTGTCATGGGTGCGTCGGGGGCTGTTCTCTGCATCTGCATGCTGTTTGTCTTCAACTATCCGCAAGCTACGGTTTACTTCCTGGTATTTCCGATGCCGGCGTGGGTTCTGGGTGTCATCTTTGTCCTCACCAATCTGACGATGCAATCCAATGGCAACATCGCCTACGATGTCCATTTATTCGGCATCCTATTCGCTGCTCTGTATTTCTTTCTTCACTGGAACTTCCAGTTCCTCATCGCTCCAGCGGAAGCATTCCAACGAGTGAAACGATGGTTTACCAGGCCGCGGCTCAAGGTCCATCGTGGCGGTGTCGAGGTTCGCGAAGAGCGGGACGCGGCCGAGGCCGATCGGATCCTCGCCAAAATCCATAGCAGCGGTAAGGATTCGCTATCCAGTCGGGAAAAAAAGTTTCTCGAACGGTATTCGCAGTCGGTTAGAAACAAGAAGCAATTGGACTCGTAAGCGAGAACTTCTTGGCATTCAAAGTGTCGTGATGGGTGGGAGAATGCTGCGGTCTGCGGTATGTTTGATAGTTGCGAAGAGCAGCCCGAAGCCTCGGCGATTGGACGCGTAAAAAATGTCCGCTGAAAACGTCTAATGCAACACGACCTCCGCCTTTTTGCTGGCCGAGGTTCCTACTTAAATTGATTGGAGACCTTGCCCAAATGCCTGTCGTGACCAATGCCTTTTCCCCCCTAAGACAAACGATCGCAGGGCATTCGGTAGCCGATCTTGCGAATCTCTATGGGACTCCGTGCTACGTCTATGACATGGATTGCATCCGTGAGCGAGTCGCCGATCTGAGCGCTTTCGATGTGATTCGTTATGCGCAGAAAGCGTGCTCCAACATCGCGATCTTGGATCGTCTGAGAAGGCTGGGTGTCGTGGTGGATGCAGTCAGTGCCGGGGAGGTCCGACGTGCCCTATCCGCCGGATTTGATCCGCACAGCGATCCACAAGGCATCGTTTACACGGCCGACGTTTTTGATCGAGAAGCCTTGGATCTGGTCAAGGAACTTGGATTGCACGTGAATTGCGGTTCCCCGGATATGATCGAGCAACTCGGTCGCGTTCGACCCGGCTCGAGCGTAACTCTTCGGATCAACCCGGGGTTCGGTCATGGACACAGCCAAAAGACGAATACGGGGGGCCCCCAATCCAAGCACGGTATTTGGCATGAAGAGATCGACCAATGCCTGCGACTGGCCGATTTGCACAATGTCGTTATCACCGGTCTCCATATGCACATCGGTTCCGGTACGGACTTGGAGCATCTCTCTCAAGTCTGCCATGCCCTTGAGAAAATCGCTTTGCAGATCGGGCGAACGATCACCACCATCAGCGCAGGAGGGGGATTGCCCGTCCCCTACCGAATTGGGCAGTCCTATGTGGACTTGGCAGAATACTACCGATTGTGGGACGCATCGCGGAAGCGGTTGGAATCCACGTTCGGACATCCTGTGGGCCTCGAAATCGAACCGGGACGGTATTTGGTCGCTGAAAGTGGCTACCTGATCGCTGAGATTCGAGCGATCAAGAAGATGGGTGAAAACACGTTCTACCTGCTCGATGCTGGCTTCAACGACCTTGCCCGTCCAATTCTGTATGGCGCCTACCACCCCATTTCCATCGCGCATCGCAATGGCCCTCCCCCATCGGAATTGATCGATGTGGTAGTGGGTGGGCCGCTGTGCGAAAGTGGCGATATCTTCACCCAAGAAGAAGGTGGCTTCGTCTCAAAACGCTCGTTGCCTCCCGCCCGGGTCGGCGATCTGCTGGTTTTGGAAGTCGCTGGCGCCTACGGATTTGTCATGTCGAGCAATTACAACGGTCGCTATCGTGCGCCCGAAATTCTGCTCGAGGACGGAATCGTCCATTGCATTCGCGCCCGGGAATCCTATGCTGATTTGATCCGCGGGGAACACATCCCGCCCCCACCCACCGCTTGACACCCCGCCATACTAAGTCGACCCTCTGTCTCCTTGATCCTTTCCCATTTAAGGAAATGCATATGCGTTCACGTGCTCTGCTTGCTGGTATTGTGGCTATGGCCCTGATGTCCACCGCCATGGCGGATGATCCATCCAAAGATGCCCCGCCCGCGTTGGCCTTCTCCATGAAGTCTCTCGAAGGGGAAAAAGTCGAACTCAACAAGTACAAAGGCAAAGTAGTCTTGATCGTCAATGTCGCCAGCAAGTGCGGATTGACCCCTCAATACGAAAAGCTGCAACAGCTTCATGAGGATTATGCTTCGAAGGGATTGGCTGTCGTCGGCGTTCCATGCAATCAATTCGGTGGCCAAGAACCCGGAACGAGCGAAGAGATCAAGTCCTTTTGTTCAACCAAGTACAACGTCAGCTTTGACCTGCTCGAAAAGGTCAACGTCAATGACGACTCAAACAAGAAGTCCGAGGCATGTCCACTCTACAAGTATCTCACCAATTTGGAGACCAAGCCTCTTGGTAAAGGTCCTGTGAAATGGAACTTTGAAAAGTTCCTAGTTGACCGAGAAGGGAATGTGATCGCCCGTTTTGGTTCACGCACTGAGCCGAACGATCCAGAGATCAAGAAGGCCATTGAAAGCGCCTTGGACAAGTAGTTCGCAGTCAAGCGATCTCATTTTTCTATCGAAACCGGTGCAGCTTCTGCACCGGTTTTTTTGTTGGATGCAATCGTGCCCTCGCGATGGCGCATCAGATTCCAAAGAAGAGGCTCGAAAAAGCTGCCAGCGGTGCTCGAAATAGCAAGTCGCGCCACATGGAATCCATGATGAAGCGATAGCAGAAAAAGGCAAGCCAAACAAACAACATGCCGTCGCCAAAAGCTCTTAGGAGCGATGCGCGTTTGCGACCGGACAACTTCGGATCCGGCATAGGCTGAATCTTTTCGCATGCCATAGCATTCGAGTTTACTTCGAGTGAGACCACCCCTTCTGAAGTCGTACCCGTGGACTCATCCCCTGGTCGCATCGATTCCTTATCCGCTACGAGCAATCGGCAATAGGCTTCTCCCCAATACGGAATCTGGAGCTTGCGTGCCCATGACGCTACATCGCGTGCCGATGCGGGATACGTCGAGGATTCCAATTGGGATTCTGAGTTCATTGGGTCCGCGAGGGATCGACTCGCAACAGCGGAGCCCGATGGTTCGCTGTACTGCCTAGGTTGGGATGGTCGCTCGATCCATGCCTTAACCCGAGCATGGATCCGATGGGATTTCCATTGCACTTGGATGGCCAGCAAGAACAATCCAACGCAGCAGGATAATCCGCTGACGATTAGAATTCTTGGAGTGGAAAGCCGTCCACCCATTGCTGAAATGCGTGGAGAGCCGGTGAATGCGATCCGACCTTCGGACTGCAGAGCGATCTGACTCTGGTTTTGTTCCAACGCCTGGATCGTGTGCGATAGGTCTTGTTCTAACTCGATTAGCCGCTTCCATGCCTCTCGGTCATTTGGCTTGAGGGGTTTCGAAGCCGCGCGAGGGAAACGCGTTGAATAGGAAGCTTGCCGAAATGGACTGCTTCGTTCGAGAGTCGTTAAATCGACACCCTCTCGTTCGCGATCCAATCGGAATCGCTGCATTTGATGGCTGACGACCTCCAAACTCCACTTGCAGGATCGGAGTTGTTTCGCGTCGGGCGCCAGGGACACAACCGATTCAGCGTGATGTGTCAATCGGTCCAACTCCCGTTCAACCTCCCCAATCGTCAACGGCTTGACTATTCCCAATTGCATTCGGACTTGAGCCACATCCAATTCGGAGGAGCCCGTTCCTGTTCGTGATCTTCGAAAGCTAAGCCATTGAATGTCGGTCGATCCGGTCTCGCGGGAATGGCTGAGTTCCAGCAACGGCTTCCACTTTGCCTGGGACACCAAAGCCGATGCCGTGAGCACATACCCGGAGGATTGAATCGGGATCCAATTGATGCACCAGAGAGCGCATGCCAGGACTAGCAATCCCACTTGAGATCCAATAGCTCGGCGCCTACCGGATCCTGGTTTGGGGCCGTTCGATTGTTGAGTCTTAAAAATCCAATTCACCATTGGCAACCGCAATACGGGATGGAGACGGGAATGGGTAATCTAAAGAAACCTTGGCGATGGAATCGGCCATACCGATTATTCGGCTGCAATCGTCAATGGGCGTGAAGCAAACTTGCAGCAATGATTGAGCTAGCATTTGGAATTCCGAAGGATGAGCGATTGCTGGCCATTCCGACGATGTTTCGATAGAACGATGTTTTGATAGGAAGAAGGAAAACTCCCTCCCGCCGCGTCCGCATGCATCGCGCCACGTATCGGATTCCACAATGATCTTGGCGACGACCAAGACAAAAAATGTTGACAAACGATGGTAAGTCGGTCAGGTTGATGCCACGTTCCGGGATCGGATGTGGACGGCTTGTCGAGAGTGGATCCGCCGCATGATTGCTTCGCGATTGGAGAATTACTCATGAGTGCCGGAGCAGCAGGTGGTGCCGCAGTAGCCGCCGCCGCGGTCGCGAATGCGATCAGAGCATCTGGAGTCATCGTCCGCGTGGATCCGATTGACTTTCTCAGCATCCTGCAACGTCAGCAGGGACTTTTGGTGGTTCAAGCAACAAGTGGTTTCTTTAGCACGAACTACCAGTACTTGACGAGCTACAAGGGACTGGCTTTCTACGCCGTATCTCCCCTTCCTTTGAGCTTGCCTCCCGATACCGAGGTCGTGCAGGCAAAGAGCATTTGGGTTCCAGGATAAAGTCGTCCGAGCGATGAACGAACCGGTGGCTATTTTGCCTTGGGGTGAATCCACTGCGGTGCCTGAGCCACGTACCATTCTTTCTTCCAGATCGGTACTTCCTCTTTGAGCCTATCGATTAGCCAATGGCATGCTGTGATCGAATCGGCGCGATGCGGGCAACTGACGGCGATGAGGACGCTGACTTCATTGATGTCGACCCGCCCCAAACGATGGAGGATCGCCAGTTTTTGGATCGGCCATTTCAGTTTTGCTTGATCGGCTAATTCGTGAATTTTGGCCAATGCCATGTCGCGGTATGCATCGTATTCGAGATACGCGGTTTCAACACTTCCTGTCCAACGCCGTGTGGTACCCAGAAAAAGGGATACTGCCCCGCAATGATCGTCTGTGCAATGGGCCAAAGCGGCTGCTGAATCGATCGGTCCATCGACTAACTCAATCATTCACGTTCATCTCGGAGGGCTTGAGCGTACTGAGTGAATTTGGCGGTTTCCTCTGGGCTGACCTCCGGGAAACGGAGGTCGAGGGATTCGAGTCGCTGACATAGAAGGTCAGCCACACTGGCGCGCGCGTACCATTTGTCGTCGGACGGGATGATATACCATGGAGCTTCCTTGGTGCTGGTGGCTTCCATGGCATCTTCAAAGGCCTTTTCGTACTCGTTCCAGCATTTTCGTTCTTCGAGGTCTCGCGCATTGAACTTCCAATGCTTTTCCGGTGTTTCCAATCGTTCGAGCAATCGTTTGCGTTGTTCATCCTTGGAAATATGGAGGTAGAACTTGAGCACGCTGGTGCCGCTATCGTTCAATGTCTTTTCGAATGCACGAATCTCTTGATAACGGCGATTCCAAAGGGCCGATAGGTTTTCGTAGGGCATCAAGTTTTGCGGTATCAAGAATTCTGGGTGGACACGAACGACGAGGACTTCTTCGTAGTACGACCGATTGAAAATGGACATCATTCCTTTGGCCGGCAGGAACCGCATCGGCCGCCACAAGAAATGATGCTGAAGCTCTTCCGTGTTGGGAGCGCGGAACCCGTAAACGCGGCATCCTTGTGCGTTGATCCCGCGAAAAACATGCCGGATAATGCCGTCCTTGCCGGATGTATCCATGCCTTGAAGTATCACGAGCAAGCCTCGACTGCTGGATGCGAACAATCGATCTTGGGCAGATTGGAGCGCCACAGTGTCATTCTCGAGCGCTTCGATTCCCTCAACCTTCTTGCTGAGTTCGTTACCGGCCTTAGTCGAGATCTTGGAGAGCTTGACAGAGTCCCCTTCTTTGACACGAAATTTTTTGGGATCGAATCGATGATCGGTCATGGGTTTTGCTTTCTATGCTAAACGATGCTCCAGTCCAAACCGATGTCATGGACCGGTGCGGAGTGAGTGAGTGCGCCGACACTGATGCGATCGACACCCGTGGCTGCGATGGCGCCGATTGTTTTCAAGTTGACACCTCCCGAGGCTTCCAACTCGACGTCGGGGGCGATGCGATTTCGAAGGGTCACGCATTCGGAAAGTTGATCGCAACTCATATTATCAAGCAGCACGATGTTGGGAGAGGAACGAAGCGCGGGTTCCAACTGTTCGATGCGATCGATTTCGACTTCGAGCATCGGCGGAGAGTCGAATCGATAGGCGCCCGAGGCCAGGAAGGTGCGGGCTAACTGAATCGCTTCTCCTGGATCCAACAGATGTCCATCGACGACTGCTCGACAAGCGAGATGGTTATCCTTGATCAAAATCCCATCATAGAGTCCGAGACGGTGATTGTGACCGCCGCCGCATCGAACGGCGTACTTCTCTAGTCGCCGCCATCCGGGAGTCGTCTTACGTGTGTCGTAGACGCGAGCTTTCGTTCCGGCGACTGCGGCTACGTACTTTTGAGTCAAGCTGGCAATGCCACTCAAATGGCAGATAACGTTTAGCAATGTCCTCTCACAAGTAAGCAAATCTCTGGCAGGCCCTGAAAGCACTGCAAGAGCTTGGCCGGCGATCACTGATTCGCCATCTCCGACATGCTGATTCCATTCGATCGGAGTGTCCATTTCCTGAAGCATGGCCTCGATCAAATCAATTCCTGCCGCCACTCCGCTAGAACGCGAGATCAGCGCCGCAGAACCTCGAACGCTCATGGGGACAATGGCCATCGTCGTGATATCCCCGGTCCGATCCAAATCCTCGCGAATCGCCAGTCGAATAATCTGAGAAAGATCATCCAAAAGGGGGGGATCGATGGTCTGCGGACGGTAATCGTGAACCATAATGGCTGGCCCGGCAAAAGCCTTGGGTTGTTGGAATACTTGGGTTGTTGGGATAGGCAGGTCGCGTATAGTGTATCTAGCCTCGGCGGGTTCGGTACCGTGGAACCTGTGGTTTTCGCGGTGTAGCTCAAACGCCAACCCGACGCCGAACGGCAAGCCTTCGATTTCTATTCCTCGCAAACCTCACTGCCCTCTGATCTAGGAGAATTGTTATGCGTTTGGTACTCGCCCTTTCCTTGGCCTTTACAGGCCTGTTCGGACTGACGATCGATTCCGCAGCGACTGCCCAGGACAAACCCGCCAAGGGTGACGCGAAAAAGACCGAGCCTGAAATGCTGGAACTGGCGGATGGCAAGATCATTGTCACCAAACCAGAGAGCTGGAAGACGGTTCCTCCCAAGTCGAACATCATTCAGTATGAGTTCCGTGCGCCTGCGGAAGGGGATGCGACATCGCGCATTACGGTCATGACCGCAAGTGGTGGGATTGAAGCCAACATCAACCGTTGGATCGGCCAATTCGATGGCCTCAAGAAGGAAGATGCAAAAATTGAAAAGAAGGAAATCGACAAAACGATCGCTCACATTGTCGAATTGGAAGGGACCTTCAAAGAATCGATGGGTGGTCCCTTCGCTCCCAACGCGGGAACAAAGAAACTGGAAGATCATGCCATGCTCGGGGCAATCCTAGAACTTGAGGATGGAACGACGGTATTCATCAAGTTAACAGGGCCCAAGAAAGTGGTTGCCGACGAAAGGGATGCCTTCCTCGCAATGATCGACGGACTCAAGAACAAGTAATCTCGTTGCCTCTTAGTTAGTCTTTCTGGCAAAGCTCAGATGCTCACTACGTATCCGACCGCAGAGGCTTTAACCGCTGCGGTTTTTTTACGGACTTGATTGGAATAGCCAGGAAGCATCAAGCGACGTTACTCATGGCGTCGATGCGTTGCATCAGTTCGTGCATTCGGAAATTGGACCGCCAACGTTGAATATCAAAAACGCCTTGGTGATACCAATCGAACCACTGCAGCAGTGACAGCACGACCGACGCGCGATGGACGGTTATCAAATCCTCCAACTCGAATCGGGCTTCTGGAACCGCACTGCGATAGCGTTCGAAGCCGGATTGCCATTTGGCATCCCCTTCCTTCAGCATGGTTCCAAAACAACGCACCAAATCGAATCCGGGCCAATCCTCCCGCGCCGCACCAAAGTCGATCAAGCCACTCAGTCGATTCTGCTCGAATAGCCAGTGCTCACGCCAACAATCGCGAACGATCCACCAAGCCGGAGGGTGCCTTTGACAAATAGGGGCGAGTGACTCGCTCAAGCGTGGAATCCAGGGCGTGATCCTCTTCACAGCAACTTGCAGTTCATTCTTCAGCTCGGGGCATTCCGATGCCAATCGATCCACGCGTTCTTGGATGGCGGGACCACCCTGCTGCAGCCAGTAGGCAATTCGTTCGCGACGGTCCGTGAGGCCGGCTGGCAGCCCTGGAACACCGGTTCTTAATTGTGCTTTTGGTTCGCCGGGAGCCCGCCATACCATGGCTCGGCGATGCATGGCAGCGATCGCGTCGATGACTTGGTCCCAAGCATCCTGTTGGATCTCGTCCCCGATCGCCATCGGAGCACCAACGATCCAAGAACTCAGTTCCCATCCGCGATTCGAATCTTCGAGCCAAGTGGTTCCGTTTGGCCACATGTGAAGCGTCGGAACAGGGCACTCGGGAAGCGAGACCAGCATCGATTGGAATGCGTGTTGCCGTAGAACATGCTCGCGGCGTTCTATCGGATGCTGCTTGAGTGCAAACCTGGCAGTTTCCGTTTCCACTTCAAAGACGCAGAAGCGACTTTGGCCGGAAGAATCGATTTCCCGGCTACGCCAACCCTGGCCAAAACATCGATTCAAAGACGTAGCAACGACGTTTGGAAGCATGGGATTTCGATGCCCGTCTCCATGCAACGAGGTGACGCGAGATTCCATCGTCGAGCGATGCAACATCGCGTTGCATCGCGTTTACATGGTTGGAATCAATCGCCGAGAGCCGGAAATTACTGCCCTTGACCGCGGGAAAAACCGGGCTTTCCATCGAAGTTGAACAGCCCTTCGAATTTCACGAATTCCAGCCCGGCTTTGTTGATGCGATCGAGCAATGCAATGATTGCCGCGTTGGTAATCGATCCACCGGAGCCTTCAGGCACGCAGAAACGGCAGCGACTGATATCCACGGTAAACGTCTCAGCCATCCCACCCGGCCATACTTTCATGCCTCGATTGGAGATCATTTCGAAGGCCATTCCATCTCCAATCAAGGGTTGCAATTTGGCAGCCAAAGTGTCGATGGAATCGGTCCACGCGATGAACACGTCCGCCCCAACCAATTCCCGCTTCTCGTTCGAGCGAACGTAGGGAGGCCGGGCGGTGAGTGGGCGACTAGGAGCGCGGCTGTAATCGACAGCTTTGAGAATCTCCGGCTTCTTACCGAGTCGCGCGACAACGGCTTTCGCAAACTCTTTCGTCCCGACCTTCTCCTTGGAAACCCCTTCCTTGAAGATATCGTACGTATGAATTCCATCTTCGATCGTCTTCAGCCAAGCGTTATGGGCTCGCTCGGCCACGTCCGCTTGTCCGATGTGAACCAGCATTTGAACGGCACCTAGGAAGAGTCCCGAGGGGTTCGCCAAGTTCTGACCGGCACGTCGCGGCGCCGATCCGTGGATGGCTTCGAACATGGCGCATTGATCGCCGATATTGGCACTGCCAGCCAATCCGACCGAGCCTGCGATTTGAGCTGCAACGTCCGAGAGGATATCGCCGTAGAGATTGGGCATCACGATGACATCAAATGCTTCGGGCGTATCTGCCAGTTTGGCCGCTCCGATATCGACAATCCAATGCTCGTTCTCGATGTCCTTGTACTCGGCCGCAATCTCATCGAAGATTTTATGGAACAACCCATCGGTGAGCTTCATGATGTTGTCCTTCGTGAAGCATGTCACCTTTTTTCGTCCGTAGGCGCGAGCATATTCAAATGCATAGCGAACAATCTTCTCTGTCCCCGGTCGGGAGATGAGCTTGAGGCATTGCATCACATCGAGCGTATGTCGATGCTCGATCCCGGCATAGAGATCTTCTTCGTTCTCGCGAACGATAACCACATCCATCTTAGGGTGCTTGGTTCGAACGAATGGATCGTAGCTGAGGCACGGCCGAATATTGGCGTAAAGTCCGAACGCCTTCCGCGTGGTCACGTTGAGGGACTTGAATCCACCTCCTTGTGGGGTCGTGATGGGAGCTTTCAGAAAGACTCGCGTCGCTCGCAAGCTTTCGAATGCACCCGGTTCAATACCTGCTAGGTTGCCTTTGAGGTATTGCTTCTCTCCGATCTCAATGACGTGCTTATCCAGTCGCGCGCCTGCCTCTTCGATAATGTGAAGGGTGGCTTCCATGATCTCGGGACCAATACCGTCGCCATATGCGACGGTAATAGGAGTTGCTGCTGCCATTTTTTTAGGTGGTTTGGAAAGAAGCGAAAGATTCGGAGAGGTCTACGAATGGGAAAATGTATTCCTCCAAGGGGGCTTGCACAACTGCAGATGGGGCAACCCTTTGCAGACGGAGGAAGGTCGCATTGGAGGAAGGGTCCTCCTGGGGAAAAAAAACCAAATTTTCGATCCATCTTTACCCGTGGCCCCCATGCGAGGGTGGATTTTGAAGCGGTCCAGGAACCCAGCCACTAAAATGCGAGAATTGGCGACTACCCACCCCGGAACGTTAGGCCCAATATCGGCTCACTATGCAATCGTCGCATGGTTGCCCTTCCATTGCCTCCTCCCTACTTTTCCATTGCGATTCACTGATGCACTCCCTCACTCCGTTTAGCCACCGATCGAACCGAACCCGATTTGTTCCTATCCCGACAGCAATGCGATTGGCGACTTTATTTGTGGGCTGGTCCGTTGCGTGGTCCTCGCTTGGTGCTCCATGCCATGCGCAACAGTATGAACCTTCCATGTTCGCACAAGACAACTTGGTCGCGTGGTGCATCGTGCCATTCGACGCGAAGAAGCGCACTCCTCAGCAACGAGCGGAAATGCTCGACCAACTCGGTATTAAGCGACTCGCCTATGACTACCGTGCGGAGCATGTTCCAAGCTTTGAAGAAGAAATCGACACCATGAACAAGCATGGCATCGAGATCACTGCGTGGTGGTTTCCAGGTGCTCTAAACGATGAAGCCAAGCTCATCCTCGGCCTCATCAAGAAACATGGTATCCATCCCCAACTGTGGATCACAGGAGGAGGTGACTCGGGGATGAACGAGGAGCAAGCCACCCAGTTCATTCGGAGCGAGGTCGAACGCATTCGCCCCATCGCACTTGCTGCCCAAGAGGTTGATTGCAAAGTCGCCCTGTACAATCACGGTGGATGGTTTGGTGAACCTGCGAACCAAATACGTTTGCTTCGAGCGATCGATCTTCCCAATGTAGGCATCGTTTACAATCTGCATCATGCGCATGACCAGATCGACAAACTAGCCCAGCATCTACAGCTCATGAAACCCTACCTCCTCGCAATCAACTTGAATGGCACAGAAACCAACGGAGACAAGATCGGCAAGAAGATCCTTCCGATCGGCGAAGGTGATCGCGATCGCGAAGTCCTTCGCGTCATCGGACAATCTGGATTTCATGGCCCGGTGGGTATCCTCAACCATACGGACCTGGATGCCCAACTTCGATTAAAAGAAAATCTAGATGGACTGAAGCAACTCTCCGATCAATTGGCCAAGCAGCCGTAAAGCGTGTTGCCAAGAGCCCACGACGACGCAGCAATGTACTGGAGAATGCATGAACACTCGGTGCCGCAATGACCTCACTGGATGCAAAGGTCGACTCCAAAGTGATTTGAACGGCTGGAGAGAAGCGGTCGCCACCGTGACCGAATCGTGGAACGATGCAACGGCGCAAAAGTACATGCACGACA
>Ga0194055_10000351_pt1 | contig 36633 bp, 26 predicted proteins | sample SepL449m_MetaG_FD_155482 | JGI IMG/M metagenome (GOLD analysis project Ga0194055, IMG submission 155482) | Anoxic zone freshwater microbial communities from boreal shield lake in IISD Experimental Lakes Area, Ontario, Canada - Sep2016-L442-9m | ecosystem: Environmental > Aquatic > Freshwater >... | reverse complement strand
TACCTAGTTTTTCTGGTGATATTTAGCATAGCTACATATGAATATATCAACAGCCCATATAAAATGGTACAAAAATCAAATTATACAATGATTAATAATATATATTATATTTTGGCTAGTGCTATAACTCTCTGCTTTGTGATTATAGCTAAAGAAAGTCAAAAAAAACTTGCCATTGCCTTAAAACAAGTTCAAGAATATTCAATAAAAATTGAAGAGCAAGCAATACAAATTGAACGCAATCGGATTAAGCGTGATATCCATGATTCTTTTGGCAATAGCCTTATATCACTAAAATTTCGATTAGAGAAGTTAATTGAATTAGACAACTCCGGTGATTATAAAGATTTTAGTGATTTATTAAAAGACTCTCAAGAGATTTGTTTAAAATCCTTAAAAAATATTCGCTATGTGCTAAATAACCTTGATGAGAATAGCTTGAATGATTTATCTTTTGAAGATATGATCAGAAAAATAATTGTTGAATTTGAAAATACAATAGAGATAAATACTAAATATTTTATATCTATTAATAGACTGGAATTATCCCAAAAAACAAAAAATACTATCTATCGCATTTTACAGGAAATTTTTACTAATATTATCCGCCATAGCCAAGCCAAAAATGTCAATATTCAGATTTTCACGCTTGATAATCATATAAATATCTTAGTTCAAGATGATGGTAAAGGCTTCGATCCAAATCAATATAGTCCAGGATATGGCTTGAAAGGAATGCAAGAGCGCATTAATATTTTAAAAGGTTATTTTAATCTGATTAGTGAATTAGATAAAGGCACTATAATTACCTTTAATATTCCCATATGATGGCTAAGATAGCCCTAGTGAAGAAAGTTCACCATGAAGCAATGGCAGGTAAAAACTAGCCAATTGAGTAGCCTCATTGCGATCATTTACCTTTAAATGAATGTAAATTCTAGTGATATGATTTTTAACAGTATGTGGAGAAATATTAAGCTTTTCACCAATCTGCCAGTTTTTATATCCTAAAATAATTAGACGTAGTACTTCTTTTTCTCTAATTGTCAATTTTTTTAAAAAAGATGGCAATTCCAGTAAATCCTCTTTATAATTAGTTGACTGTGCAAAGTCCAAACTATTATTATTTGTTTTGTTGTATTTTTCATAGGGAAAAACACCAGGACCAAAATAGGTACTGCCACTGTGAACAAGAATTATAACTTGCACTATTTCTTGATAGCTTGTATCTTTTAATAGATATCCAGAGGCTTCAAATTGAATTGATCTTCGGACATATTCTTGATCACCGAGCATGCTGAAAATCAAAATTTTAACTTCTGGAAATCTTTGGTTAATGATGTAGCCTGCCGCCAAACCATCCATCTCAGGCATTCTTACATCCATCAATAGTAAATCAGGGCTTAATAGTTCAACTTGTTCGATAGCTTTAATACCATTTTCTGCTTCACCAATCACCTCTATTTTGTTATTTTTCTTAAAAAGAGCAATTAATCCATTACGAACCATTACATCATCATCTACGATTAATAATTTGATCATAAAAAAATCTAAAATATTATGAAATATAAATGCTGGTCTATTTCAATAGTCATTTTTCTTTGTTTGCTACCTAGGCTAGCATGGGCTGAGAGAGAAGTCACCTTTGATCGGCCCGGTGAGGAAGAAGATCTCAATGAGCAGTTATGGGAACAGGCAAAAAAGGGCAATTACCAGAAAATCAAAAAATATATTCAGCAGCAACAGGCTCGTTCTTTTCACCCCAGCACCATGATACTTCCTACCGGTTGGGCTATTGGACCTGCTGGTAAGCAAATAGAAGTCGGTAGATTGCCGTACGAGGCAATTTGGTATCAAGAAAAACTTGTAGTTATCAATAGTGGTTTTTATGGCAAAGATCCTCAAGAAGTTTCCATAGTCAATACCCAGAACTCCAAAATAGAGCAGACGCTCAAGTTTCCCTCACTATTTCCCAGCGCTGCAGTTGGGCTCGATGGAGATCTCTACATCAGTGGAGGAAATGAGCGCAAGATATACCGCCTCAATCAGCAATTTAAAACAATTCAAAGCTATGATCTTGGTGGTTATGGAGGCGCAATTGCCCCTTTAGACAAGACACATTTAGCTATTACCTATCTAGACTCTAGCGATGATCATAGTTTGGTAATTCTCAATACTGCCACAGGAAAGATTGAAAAACAAAGCCAAAAGCTCTACTTTCCTCATGATATTACCAAGCTCAATAATAAGCTCTATGTCACAGTCTTAGGGGAGAATAAGGTAGCTATCTATGATACTTCGCTCAAACTTTTAAAAACCTTAGCAGTAGGGAAAAGTCCCAGAACTACTTGCAGTGATGGACATCTGCTCTATGTAGTCAATAGCTCCTCTGATAGTCTTTCGGTGATAGATACCAAGCAAGATATTCTGCTTAAACCAATCGATCTGCGCTATCGAGACTTTCGTTTTGGCAGCGCTCCTACTTCTTGCGCAGTTGATGGTGATCGACTCTATGTCAGTTTAGCTCAACTCAATGCTGTAGCCATAGTTGAAAAATCTACTGGAAAAAGGCTAGGTTTTATCCCGACTGGTTGGTATCCTACCAAGGTCTTGCATCAAGAGAATCAAATTGCCATTCTCAGCGCCAAAGGTATTCATCCACGCAGGCCTAATACAAATTCTCAATATGTGCTCTCTCTCTTACAGGGATCGCTTTCGCTAGTTGCCAAAACAGAAATTGCTCCTAATCTGTCCCAATGGAGCCAACAGGTAGAAAATGGCTCTCCTATTTATAGCCCGCTAAAAGGATTTAAGCTGCCCATTAATCATGTATTTTATATAATCAAAGAAAATCGTACTTATGATCAGGTTTTGGGAGATTTGGGTAGAGGCAATGGAGATCCCAAATTAACTATCTTTGGTCAGGATGTTACCCCCAATCACCACCAAATAGCCCGGGATTTTGTAACTTTAGATAATTACTATGCTGATGGGGAAATCAGTGTTTTAGGACATAGTTACACCACTAGTGGCTATGCCAGTCCATTTTTGCAATGGTTGGGCAATATTGTTTATACGGGTCGTTATAGTAGTTATCCTTTTGGGATTGTTCCTGCAACCTATTCTCCAAATTATCTTTGGAATACCCTAGAAGATCGAAAATTGGACTACAAAATTTATGGCGAACCCTATTACTTCTTTACTAGGGCCTATCAAATCATTCTGGAAAATTATGGGGCTGATAGTCTTTTAGCGCGCAAATTTTATGCAAATTCTATGGTTTTAGCCAAAGGGAATGACAGAGGAAAAAGCTTTGGAGATAAACTCAAACCTTATTATGGCCAAGCAACTACACCACAAGCTGCTTTGACATTATTAGAAAAGCCCCAATTTAGACACATTCTTTCAGTCATTTTTACTGGAGATAGTACTTTAGAAGATGCCCTAGGCACAGACCCCCTCTTAAGAGAAAAATTTGCCCATTATCTGAGCCACTTTCCTTTAAATTATCACTATTGGGATCTAGGTTATTCTGATTTACAGAGATTTCAAGAATGGAAAATTGATTTTAACAGGCAATTGCAAAGTAAAAATGTGGCCGCTTTGCACTATATTTGGTTGCCAAATGACCATACAGCAGGCACCAATCCCAAATATCCCAATGCTAAGCAACTATTGGCTCAAAATGATGCCGCTTTAGGCGAAATCATCAAAACCATCTCTCATAGTCCAATTTGGGCTAATAGTTTGATTCTAGTTACTGAAGATGATGCCCAAAATGGGCCAGACCATGTAGATGCTACCCGTACTATTGCTCTAGCAGCCGGCCCTTATGTTCGCAGAGGTTCGATAGTCAGTGATAGCTACGATCAATTGAGCATGCTACGTACTATTGGTTTGGTTTTGGGATTAGATCCTCTCAATCTCAATGATGCTCTAGCGGTTCCTATGTTTAATATTTTTACCAAACAAGCTAACTTTTCTCCCTACAACCCACCATCACCCTCATTGGACTTGATGGAAAGCGATCGCAAGCTACTGGAGCAAAAGTAACAAGAAAATAAAAGAAGATGAAATTAGTAGAATTTACGACCGAACCAGTCCTCTAAATTTTTGGACGAAGAATCCCAAACCCCCCTGTGTTTTGTGCTAATTACATGCGTATAGCGTATTCTCTCTGGCAGAGCAGGCACTTCATCACCAGCTTTAGCAAGCAATAATTCAGCTGCTTGGCCAATTTCAGCTACAGTTACTGTTGGAGTGTAACCAGTTTTGGCATACTTGTGTGTACCAGCAACACTATAGGTTGTACCTGAGAGAGTTATTATCCCAGTTGAGCTGGTTCCATCTCCCCAGTTGATAGTAGCCTTGAAAGCATTGGCAAGTTCAACTCCAGCCGCATGGGTAAAAGTAGCAACGCTGTAATTAACATTAGATCCAGCTCTTATTGTTATTGCTTTGGCTGTGACTACTATAGGTGGTTCATTGACTAAGGTAGTAGCAGTGGCGCTATTGTTAGCTGTATTAGTATCGGCTGAAGTAGCAGCTACTGAAGATATGTTACTAACTGTGCCCTCTTCAAGAGCCTTGGCTGTAACTTTTAAAGTAACTGTTGCTCCTGAGTTGATTGTTCCAATTGTAAAGGTACTAACTCCATTGGCACTAGTAAATGTGCCTTGAGTAGCAGTTGCAGAGACGTAGCTTAAATTGGCTCCCAGGGTATCAGTGAGCACAACGCCAGTTCCTGGATTGGGTCCATTGTTGGTCACAGTGACAGTATAGACAATATTATCTCCTTCATTGGCACTGCTCACACTAGAAAGGCCACTCACAGCAAGATCAGCTGGGGCTCCAACAATTGAACCTGTCACAGTTGAGCTGTTGTTGGTAAGGAGTGGGTCAGTGGTGCTGCTATCACTGCTTACTTGAGCGCTGTTAGAAAATGCGGATCCAGCAACTAGAGTAGTTGGGGCAGAAACAACTAGAGTAAATGTATCCGAGCTGCCACTATTAAGAGCAGAGCTGGCCGATTCGGTAATTGTATTACCTGATTGAGCAAAGGTGAAACCATCACTGCCGGAAGTTTGGGTCATAGAGACTAGAGTTGCGCCAGTGGGTAAGATATCTTTGAGCACAAAGCTATTGGCCGCGTTGGGTCCATTGTTGCTGATCGTGATGTTGTAGGTTGCATTGGTGCCAGCGGTGATAGAAGAAGGTCCACTGTTGGTAACAGAGAGATCCGCAGGATTAGCTGGCGCGCTGGGTTTGAAATTAACTATAACCGTTCCCCAATTAGCAGTAGCCTGTGTATTGGCAAATTCATTAGTAGCCCAGAAACTGCCATCTACTGGGTCAACATTGATTCCACTGAGATCTCCTTCACGATGTGGATTAGCAAAGTCAGTATAGTTTGCTTGCCCGCTCCCATTGGGAACCTTGATGGGGGTTTGCATTGTCCCTATTGGATCTTGAGCTATTCGGCCTGTTATCCAAGTTGACATATAGTCAGTTGCAGTATCATTACCAGATTGGATATAAGAGATGCCAATATCTCCATTGGGATTGATATCGATACCTGGGTCAACTAAATATGTATTGTTGCCGGCATCTATTCTTCCCTGCTGAGCTAAAGTAGGAGTACCACTGCTGACATTAAAGTCATACCATTGAACTACATCTTGGATTGCAGATTTACCTACACTATGGACAGAGACGATATGATTGTTAGCCTCAGCAGATTTATCGATGCGTGAATCAATGTTGCTAGTAATTACTGTTCCATTTGGGTTTAAGGTTGATACTGGAACCGAATAAGGTGTGACAGCCACATTAGTATAGTTAAAAGCTGGCGCAGTTGAGAGCACATTGGTCATCTTAATCACATCAATCGATTTGTTGTCTCCATGTTCTGTAATCAACCACATGGGATCGCCGGCCACCGAATCATGCATAGTAGTGGGTCTGAGACAAAAATCAGCGATGTTACTCTGGTAAACTGCAGGAGTAGCCATACCATTAGCTAGATCTGTGGTATTTATCGAGACAACCTGTGTATGATAGTTGCCAGTGGTACCAGAAACAGGAAATTCATTGAGTGTAAAGACAAAAGAATCAGCGTTGTAGCCAAAATTGCCGGGATAATCTGCATCTTCGTTGGCTTGCGTGGTGTTGATCTTATAGAAATTCCAGTCACTCGCACTCAAGCTAGCCGGGTTATTGGTCTTGGAAACGGCAATATCAAACGCGCTGACATGGCTTGTGAAGTTTACATCCTGATCACCAATAATATAACGACCGATTTTTTCATCGTAGCAAGTGATTGGATCAGAAAGGCCAGAGCTAGAATCAGCTCTAGTCAGCTTACCCGTAGTAAAGAAAAAATTCGATAACGTAGAGGAAATAGGAGCCACTCCAGTTAACTTGGTAGGATAGAGTGCCAAACTTTGGTTGACTGTCTGAACATAAGACAATGGTCCGGCAGCTCCAGTAGGATCGGGAGGAACATACCCTTGGGTTGAACCAAAACTAATTCCTGTATAGCCATTGCCATTGTTATTAAAGATATTTAGTGTCATAGGAAAGAAACCTTCAACAATTTAAGGATTATCAGTCATGAGCCTACTACAGCGATAGTACGTTTTGGGCAAAAAACTCCTCCCGCTAGAGTTAATATTCCCTAAATTTTGTCAATATTAACATTGGCGGTATAATCGCTCAGCCAACAAAGGGTATTGACAAGTTTCATCTGCTCAACTTTTTCACAAGGAATCTCCAACAGAGCAGAATTGGCAACGACAACGGCAAGACATTGAGCGCGAGAAAGAGCTACATTGAGCCTATTTTTACTATAGAGAAACTCGATGTTACGTGGCATTTCTTTTGCACTGGAGGTGGCCATGGAAATAAGTACTATAGGGGCTTCCTGTCCTTGAAACTTATCAACAGTTCCGACTATTGCATTAGCAGGCAAAATAGACTGCAGATAATTAACTTGTACATTATATGGACTGACCACTAAAATATCATTGATCCCAATTAGACGAGTAGTGCCATCTTTATCCAGAAAGTTTATCTTTTGCGACTTAGCAAAAAGATCTTTAATAATTTCACCTTCTTGTTCACTTTTTTGAGAGCAGCCTGTATGAGTTGTTGAAATAAAGTAAATACCTTCTAAAATATTTTGCCTAGAGAGAAGTTGGCGTTTTTTTGTATCAACATGCGCTTTAAGCCTACTTTCATAAATAGCATCTGAAATAAAGCTGCAAATGGCAGGATGCAAACGATGGGTATTTTCTAGAAAAATGCCACGCTCAGGAGCAATTGTAGCTTGACCTTCTAACAAAAATTCTAAGACCGATTGACCCGTATCACCTGGATGTACACCTTGAAGAGGTTGCCCTAACTGCATCTGATCACCTACCAAAACAATATTTTTAGCAGCAGTAGCCATAGCCAGGACATTAGCCAATGAAACTTGCCCTGCTTCATCGACAAATAGATAATCAAACTGCTGGTCATGCTCTTGCCTAGAAAAAAGCCAAACAGTACCTGCTACTAGATTATATTGAGTTGTTATATCTTTATTGTCATTGACACTTTTTATGAATTTTCCTTGGTAGGCCTTATCATTTTTTGATGATTTTTTTACACCAATAAAATCCACTGCTGTATCTATAGCAATTTGTTCAATTTTCTTGAGTAGATTTTCAATGGCCTTATGAGAATTGGCTGCCACTGCAACTTTTTTACCGTTTCTTAATAAATCGCATATTACATGGGCGCTAGTAAAGGTTTTTCCGGCTCCTGGTGGACCTTGAATGAACATATAACTATTATTAAGATCATTAATAGTTTTAATTGTTTCTGAGAGTAAGTCTTCACTTTTAATAATAGGATCTCCTGAAGTATGACCAAATATATTAGGACGTTGACGCTCAATAATAGCAAAGGCAGCTTGATATTTATTATCTTGATTAAGAAAACTATTAGCTATTCGATATATGGCATCGCGGATTATATCGGTATTAATTGGGCCTGGAGTTCCCACAGATAATTTATTAGGTAGAGGATCTTTTTTGAGCCCATAAACGAATTTGATTATTCTGTCTTTTTCATTAATCTCATGAATAGTTAATGAGGTTTTTACTTCGCCTATACTTTGCACTGATTTGCCGACTGAAAGCTTAAATTCTTGAGTTGGGAATTGATAGCTATAGATTTGATTTTGTTTGTTGTGGTGCTCTACTTGTAAGAGCGTCATATCTGCAATACATTCAAAATCATCAATCAGCTCCTCTACTGTTTTATCTTGGCGCTCAAATATTGCCCACCATTGTGGTTTAGCTTCTCGTCTGTGAAATTCTAGAAGATTGAGCAATCTTTGGCGTATTTCCAAGGTTGCCAAGTTACTACAGCTGAGGGCCTGCTGCATATTTTGGTATTCGATTTCCCATGCTTTTCTTTCTAATACTTCATCTTGATTAGTAATATATAGGTCATATGATTTATCGCTATGGGTTGGCGCAATAGAGATAAGCCAATCGCGCAGTTTATAGGTAGAAATACAATCAGTTTTGTTATAGTTAGCAATCTCATCTAAAATTTCTTGATTTTGGATAATGCGCCAATTATTGTACTCAATGATGCTGTCAACAGCATTGGTAACTGTAGCAGTTCGTTTTGGCATATAAAATGTTTCTAGATTTTTTATAGAATAAGAAGGCTCTGAGACAAGAAGTCCTTCGCGTACTACCTTGTATAGATCTATAAATTTATTTTTTCGCAATAAATTATCTAGTTGTTCTTCAGCTAGAGCATAACGACAAGCTAAGCGCTTTAGCGCAGTAGTTTCATAGTGATTGTAATGGTAGATATAGGCATTTGGATAAAGCTGGAGATGTTGATCAATAAATTCCATAAATTGACCAAATGCTACCTTTTCTTGATGGTGATCATGCGCCCAAAAAGCTTTAAATATTCCTTCTTGATTTTTAAAATAATAAATTCCAAAAAGATATTCCAATCCATCAGGATACAAAGGATCTCCTTCCATATCAAAAAATAAATCACCTGGATCTTTTGGGGCTATACGGTCAAATCCCTTACCTGGACTCCTTGGCAAAATTTTATATATATCTTGTCCAGTATTGCGCTTTTGCAGCTGTAACGAAGCTTGCGCTTGCAATCTTTGGAAGACTTCAGAATTTATTTCTGCTATTGCATTTGTTGACGGATTTGTTGCCAGTTGTTCAAGAGTCTTGATATTAGCATTTTTTAATTTTTGGATCTGATTTTTTTGGATATTAGCCACTAGGCTTAAATGGTCATCTTCTATCCAAATCTGTGAACAATAATTTTTCCATCCACATAGAGAACAAGCATTACAAGGTTCGGGATAGGATAGCTTAGCAATGGTTTCTACATAATTTTCAAATCTTTTTTTGGCATTTTGATAATAGTAAATATACTCACTGGGATTAAAACTTTCTTGTCTGTTATCACCCAAGACTAAGTGCATTTGATTTGGAAGAATGCCCTGAATTTTATTTAATAGTTCACTATAGGAGCACAGTTGAATAATATGTTTAGCTTCTGCAGCTCTAGCAAGCTTTGTATCTAGAGCTTGATAACTATAATTGCCAAGGTTTGAAGGCAAAGTAACCTTGAGTAAAAAATCAACATTTCCACTCCAATTTCCATCTAGTAATGCGGCTTGATAAATAACATCAGCGCCTCTTTGCATTGCTAATCTGGTGAGCTCTAATCGCTTTTCTAATGAGAGATCTTTGGGGATTTCTACTACTGAATTAAATTTTTTCTTTAGCTTTTCTAGATATCTATTTTCATGCTCATATCCCTTTTCAGTAAATAATTTTGATGAGGCAGAACCTTTGGTCTTATTTGCTATATTCTCTTGTAGATCAAGAAAGATTATATGATTGCAATCTAAAAAGTTAACGAGATCTGTTGGTGAAAAAAGAATTTTTTGCTCAGGGGTTTTATGCATCTATATTCCATGTGTATTTATATTATTTTTTTACTATTAAGTCTCTCAACAGTTACATACACATAATTGTCCCTCCTTTTAAAGGTGAGTTAGGGGTATTCTTATGACAGCTTTCTCACACCAAAATCCAAATACAGCAAGTACTACAGCGCAAGAAACCATAACAATATGCCAAAAAAGTTCTAGGAATCATCAAAAATTTATAGCAACAAGAGCATAGAAGCATGAATAACTATTATCCATTTCAAGCGCTTTTAAGCATCATATCAAAGTAGTCTATATTTAGGTATAAATTTTCTTGTGCTTAGCTTGCTTATTTGCCAATAATTGTTAAAATTGGAAGATCAAGCTTTTATAAATATCTTTGCAAGGTAATTTTATGTCCCAAGTTGCATCAACAGAGGCTCTCAGCGCTTTTCAAAAAAATTGCTTTAATATCAAAGAGCATCTGAAAAACTATTTACAAATAGATGAGGATGTATTGGAGCAAAAATTATCTACAGGAACCCAAGAGATTGGAGATTTAGGGCGAGCTAGCTTTGATTGGCAAAGCGCCGATGACTTTTATCGCAACGAGGTCGAATATCTATACTTATTTGATCTAGCTAATTGGCATTTAGTATGTCGTGAGTATATAAGAGATACTATCAAGCTCTTATCAGACAATGCCAGAGAGATAGTACTAGATTTTGGAGGTGGTATAGGAACCCACACCCTTGCAGCTGCTCTTTGCCCGGAGGTAAGCTCAGTTGTTTATTGTGATATTAACCCGATTAATCGAGACTTTGTAAGTTACAGAGCAACTCAGATGGGTCTGCGCGATAAAATCAAAATCGTGGAGCAAATCCCAGAGGAGATGAATTTTGATACTATTATGTCGTTTGATGTTTTAGAGCATCTATATGATCCTGGTGCGCAGATTTTGAAATTTCATGAAATTCTCAAAGAAGATGGTAAAGCCGTTCTAAACTGGTGCTTCTTTAAGGGCTTCAACCAAGAGCATCCCTTTCATCTAGATGACCCGCAAAAAATTGAAGCTTTTTTTAGACTATTACAATCTAACTTTGTGGAAGTCTTTCATCCCTATTTCATAACAGCTCGATGCTATCGTAAATGGTAAATATCACCAACCACAAAATTGTATTACAAAATATAATGCAAATATCATGAAAACTATACATAAAGATAATCCAAGATGGATCAAATATTTAGCAATTATTTTTATTATTTTAGGTTTATTTATTAGGTTCCATAATCTAGATTTGCGTCCATATTGGGGTGATGAAGCTTCTACTTCAATTCAGATCCATGGACATATTTATAATTATTTTGACTCCGCCGATTTTGACAAAAATCCAGAATTCACAAATAAGTTCATCGGTAAAATCGTTACAGGCAAAGATTTAAATAACTTTCTACAAGTTAACCCCACATTTAGCGCAGTTGACAATGTATACTTACTTGCTAAACTAGAACCTTTCTCTGTTCCTATATATTTTATTTTTTTACGTTCTTGGATTGAAATTTTTGGTAACTCCATAGCGACAATTAGGAGTTTTTCGGCGCTAGTAGGAGTATTGACTGTATTCTCTGTTTACTGGTTGTCAATAGAATTATTTGGCTCGAAGACGACTACGTGGATTGCCATGGCTATAGTTTCAGTATCTCCATTTCATATAATTTATTCTCAAGAAGCTAGAGTCTATAGCCTCTGGACTTTAACAGTAGTGTTATCGAATATTGCCCTTTTAAGAGCAGTTCGTCTTTCTAATTCTTTAAACTGGGCAATATATTGTTTGTCTATTATTATTAGCATTTATACTCATATTTTTTCTTTATCTGTATTAGCTGGACATGTCATATTTCTCTTTATCTATGAAAAATTCCGATTTACAAAAAAGTTAATTGCGCAACTTTCATGTACTGCAATTGCCTTAATTTGTTTTTTTCCGTGGTTAATCAATTTACTCTCAACGAGAAATTATCCACAGTGGGGCTTTGATAAAATTTATAAAATTCCTTCTCATTATCTCTTGCTATATTTCCATAACCTAGGGATTATCTTTGCTGATTTTAATATTGGTGTATTATCACCTAAGTTAGCTCAGCTTTTTTATGGTTTCTTACTGTTAGGTATATTAACCATAGTGATTCTTGCATTGCGGTTTATTTATCTCAAAGGTGAAAACTTGCCCCGCACATTTTTACTAAGTGTTTTGATTATGTCCTTTGTGCCGTTTTTTCTTAAGGATTTATTACTTGGTGGAGGAGTTACTCAAGTTATTAGATATTTTGTACCTTGCTGGTTGGCGATAGAGCTCATTGTTGCTTATTGGCTTAGTAACAAAATTCAATCGCCTAAAATAATTTGGCAGGGACTTTTCATTTCACTGTTGTTAATTGGTCTGACTTCTGGATTGTTAATGACCAATTCCGGTTTTTGGTGGAATAAGCTAGAAGCAAATTTCAATAAGCAATATGCAGAGCAAGTAATAGCCAAAGCTAAAAATCCCCTATTGGTCACTAATAATCCTTATTTTCCTGCAGTTGTGTCAATGAGTACACTTGTTGATCCCAAGACTAGGTTTCTGCTTTTTACCCCAAATTCAGAGATAAAAATTCCACCAGGTGAATCTGATGTTTTTCTTTTTCTCTATATGTATTCAGATGAGCTGTTCAAGAAATTTGAAAAAAATTACAAATTAGAGCATGTCCCCCTCAAAGATGCTTATCCGGGAGGAGGAATCACTTCAAAACATTTCTATCGAGTAATCACTAATTAATTTCTACCTACATACCAAAAATATGTAGCCATGGGAATTGCTGTAGCTACCACTAGAAGTACAATCACCCAGACTGTTGCGCTGCGATCATCTGTATTTTCTGCTGTGGTAAAAGTACCTTCAGTGTCAATTACCCTTTCTTGGGGAGGACCAGGATCTTCTTGGCCTGAGACCACTTGTGCGGTGCGGTTGCTAGCATCTAAAATTGCTTCATTGTACTTGCTTCCGTCGCGCAAGGGAATAGCAACTGTTTTATCGGTGATGCTGCTAACTATTTCTGGGCTTAGCCTGTTGGTTACCTTCTCACCTACAACCATCGCTACATTGTTACTGAGAGTATCAAGTACTAGTAATACTTGGTTTTCTTGTTCTTGCTTGTTGGGATACCATTTTGAGAAAAGCTCATTGGCCAGACCATTGATGGTTGCTCCATAGTCTAGGCGTTTTACGGTAACTATACGTATTTGATCACCGGTGGTTTCGGCTACTTTAGCTAGTTGCTTATTGATTTTGTTTTCATTGCTCAGACTGATTACCTCAGCTTGATCTACTAAATAGTTCTGAGATATTGATTGTAAACTGGGTAGATCATAAATTCCTGTTGCCCAGGCAATATTGTTTGAAAAAATGAGGACAAAAACCAACAGAGGGAGAATTATTTTTAAAATTCTTGGCATAGATTTGAATGTTATTTGAACATATAAAAAAGCCTAGCACGGATCAACGTCTAGGCTTTTAGGATTGGAAATGAAAATTAACTACAGGGCAATGGTCTCTTGAATTGTCTTGTTGTAGATTACCCGACCAGGAGTTGTTTTAATAAATTGAGAGATTAGCTGACCATTGGCATCTTCTCTGACTCTGCGCTCACGATAAACCTTGGCTACACTTTTATCTTCTAGTGTCTCTTGAGAGATGATTTCATCGTCGGGTTTATCTGTCATTACCTCTCCTAGGTAGCGTACCCAGATTTGTGAGTGCAGTTCCACTTCTTTTTGATGGTACGCTTTGATCACATCATCCAATGAGGAGAAGTACTGTCCATCTCCTTTTTGAACTTCTGGATTTTCAGCAGTTAAATAATAGCAGCCTAAGACCATATCCTGCGAAGGCGCTACGATAGGACGTCCAGTGGCTGGGGATAATATATTGTGGCACGCTAGCATCAAGAGTCTAGCTTCAGTCTGCGATTCAATGGATAAAGGAACGTGAACCGCCATTTGATCTCCGTCAAAATCCGCATTAAAAGCAGGGCAGACTAGAGGATGTAGTTGTATTGCTCGTCCTTCTACTAAAATTGGTTCAAAAGCTTGAATTCCAAGTCTATGGAGCGTTGGCGCCCGATTAAGGAGAACCGGATGTCCAGTTATGACTTCTTCCAAAACTGTCCAGACCTGGGGATCTCCTTTTTGAATGAATTTTTTAGCAGCCTTGATATTGTTGACGATCTGGTTTTTGATCATACGGTGAATGACAAAGGGCTGAAATAGCTCTATGGCCATTTCTCTAGGCAGTCCACATTGGAAAATTTTCAGCTTAGGTCCAACTACAATTACTGAACGTCCAGAATAGTCAACCCTTTTTCCAAGTAGATTTTGACGGAAACGCCCCTGTTTTCCTTCAATAATATCCGAGAGGGATTTGAGAGCGCGGTTATTAGCTCCAACAACCGTTCTACCTCTGCGGCCATTGTCAATCAAGGCATCTACCGCTTCTTGCAGCATCCTTTTTTCATTGCGCACAATTATCTCAGGTGCCATGATTTCTTGCAAACGTGCCAGTCGGTTATTTCTATTGATCACCCGACGGTAAAGATCATTGAGATCTGAAGTGGCAAAACGTCCACCATCTAACTGCACCATGGGCCTGAGATCTGGTGGAATCACTGGTATGACACTGAGTACCATCCAATCAGGCGCAGAACCCGTGGCAACAAAATGATCCATCACACGCAGACGTTTGATAATCTTGGCTCTTTTTTGCCCTTTAGATTCAACTACCTCTTTGCGTAATTTTTCAGCTTCTTCTTCTAGATTAATTTCCTGGAGGAGTCGTTGAACAGCTTCAGCGCCTATGCCGACATCGATCCCTTCGAGTTCTGAGTTTTCAGCATAGATCTGCTCTTCTATCTCTAACCACTGCTCTTCACTCAGGAGCATTTTATAAGCTAGATCTGGCTTATTACCGGGATCGAGTACGACATAGGCATTGAAATAAACTATCTGCTCTACATCTCTCAATGGCATATCTAACAATATGCTTAAGTAGCTGGGAATCCCTTTGAGATACCAAACATGGGTTACTGGCGCTGCTAACTTGATAAAGCCCATACGGTGCCTGCGCACCCTTGATTCTGTGACTTCAACTCCGCAGCGCTCGCAAACAATACCCCTGTGGCGTACCCTTTTATATTTGCCGCACCAACATTCCCAATCTTTGGATGGTCCGAATATTTTTTCACAGAACAGCCCATCCATTTCTGGCTTTAATGTCCGGTAGTTGATAGTCTCCGGTTTGAGAACTTCGCCAACGACCGTTCCGGTTCCATTACTTAAGGTTCTCTCTCCCCATTGACGTATCCTCTCTGGTGAGGCTAAACCGATTTTCAGGTAGTCGAATCTTTGTTCTGTTGTACTCATGCTTGTTGTTGCGCAGGGTATTACAATTTCTTAGGGACAAAATGCCATTTACTTTTAGGCAAGTCTCTAATTGTAACATAAAGCAAGTTCTATTTAAGCTATATTTCTGTATTGCTTAAATATCAGAGAAATGATAGAAAACAGGCTACCAATTAGCAGAAAGACGCCAGCTAGATTACTAATAGCAAAACCGAGAATTCTTTTTTCGGCCGCTTGGTAATAACCCCAAGCATAGAGAACTCTCCCTAATAACCAAATTGCCCCTAAGATAGCACCATGAATTGGATTGACATAGTAGGAAAATAGCCACAGCAATGGCAGAAAGTATATCAATTGCTCCAGTGTGTTTTCATGTACGCGCACTGCTCTTTCAAAGCCGGGATCTCCACTCATTGCTGGTGGGTTAATTTTATATCTAGCGCGCGCCCTTCCTACGTTGATGACAAGTATAAAGTAAAGCAGCAGGGTTAAAACTGTAATGAGACTGGGGTAGAGAAACATAATTTAAGATAATAAAGGTGAGTGAGTTGGTACACCAATAGCTCTCGGGTATTCTAGGGATGTAGATTTTGTCTTTTTGAGATAAACACAATTACGTGTGCTCCCAGAGACTGGAGTGCTTAAGGATTTGAGTGAATTTATTTCACCTCCTAATTTAGCACTAACTTGGCAGAGATTTTGGGTTTGATCTTCACTCCATTGGCCTCTATAGAGAATTGCGCTGCCTCCTATTTTAAGCAGAGGTAAGGCATATTCAGCGCAGACCGCTTCTTGGGCTACTGCCCTAATCAAGACTAGATCATATTGCTCTCTATAAAGGGGATCTTGTCCTAGCTCTTCTATCCGGGCAGCAAGAGGTCTTATATTTTTTAAGTGCATTTTTTCCTTGAGCTCGGCTAAAAAATTTACTTTTTTTTTAGTAGAATCAACCAGGGTGAGCTGCCAAGCGGGATAGGCAAAAGATATAGGTAGACCAGGAAAGCCTGCGCCTGTTCCTATATCTATAGCCTTAAGCTTTTCTTGCTCAAAAACACCAACAACTGCCGCTAGAGAATCCCACAGATGTTTTTCCCAAAATTCTAAAGGCTGGGTAATTTTGGTCAAGTTTAACTGTTGGTTTTTCTCGAGGATCAATTCATAGAGCTTTTGGAATTGGCAAATAACCTCGCCAGATGGAGTCCAATCTAATGTATCTAGCCATAACTGCTCTAGAGTGGGTAACTGCTCTTGCATATTTAGAGGTAATAGCGAAATGTGCTAACCACCCTGCGCTCTCTGGTTCTTAAAGCTACCCTAAGAAATAGAGCGGTCTGGTTATGTAGAGCAGCCTCCCACCATTTGCGAGTGACAAAGACCGGTAAAATCACAGTCGAGTAACTATTGGGATGCTCTCTTTCCCAGCTTTCAATATATTGAGTCAAAGGGCGAACCACAGAACGATAGGGCGATTCAACTATATCTATCGGGACATCTATCTGTAATTTAGCCCAATCGCTTTTGATCCGCTCTAGGTTGCTAGAACCTATATCTACGTGAACAGCCTTGACTTCATCGGCTATGGTGAAGGCATATTTGATTGCTTCAATTGTCCCTTTATTCAATTGTCCTACCAGAACGATAGCGGTATTGTGAGCGCCTTCTAAGGGAGCTCTTTTGGGGTAGACTATCGGTTCAATTGATTTCAAGCGCAGTAATGAGGCAATTTCTTGATAATGTTCATGTATCTTGACAAACAGCAAAACTACCAAAGGTATGGCAATTACTACTATCCAGGCTCCATCTTCAAATTTGGTGAGGATAATTACCGCCAAAACAACTAATGTCGTAAGAGCGCCTAGACCATTGAGGATTGAGCTGCCAATCCAACCACTGCCTTTTTCTTTAAACCAATGGGCTACCATGCCCGACTGGGAAAGAGTAAAGGATGTATATACTCCTACAGCATAGAGGGGTAACAGCGAGTTGACATTTCCCTTAAACAGAATCAAAAGAACCGCGGCAAATACGCTGAGGGCTTTAATTCCATTGGAGAAAACCAAGCGATCTCCCAGATGAGAAAGTTGGCGTGGTAAGAATCCATCTTTGGCTACCAGAGAAGAAAGACGAGGAAAGTCGGCATAACTGGTATTGGCCGCTAGAATCAAGATCAAAAGAGTGGCATATTGCAATATATAGTACAAAGGTCCGCTGCCAAATATAGCTCTACCTAGCTGTGAAATAACAGTCTGTCCATTGGCTTGGGGGATTAGATTGTAGGAACCAATCAGATGGGTCAGTCCAATGAACATCAGCCCTAGGATCAATCCCATATAGATCAGTGTTGTCCTGGCGTTTTTCCACTCAGGCTTTTTAAAGAGCATCACCCCATTGGAAATTGCTTCTACTCCAGTAAGCGCTGTACAACCTTCGGCAAAGGCATGGAGCAGCACAAACCAAGTCAGAGGATGGTGTTCGGTCAGATTATGAACTTGATGGGTTATTTGACCTGAGCTCTGTTTGAAAAAACCCAATCCCAACAATAAAAATATACTAAATATAAAGCTATAGGTTGGAACCATAAAGATTCTACCTGCTTCTCTTACCCCTCGTAGATTGGCTATACTCAGCAGCAAAATACACACTAGACCAATCAAAACCTTATGAGGAGCCAGGAAACTATAGGCAGAGGTGAGCGCATCCACCCCTGCTGCCACACTCACTGTAACGGTTAGTATATAGTCAATTAAAAGAGAAGCCCCAGCAACTAAGCCCGGATAAGTACCAAGATTCTCCTTGGCTACTGTATAGGCTCCACCTCCTTGGGGATATGCCTTAATAGTCTGACGGTAGGAGAGGATCAATATAGTCAGCAGTAGACCAATGGTTAAAGAGATGGGAAAGGAGTTGGTTAGCGCTGTGCTGCCTGCAACTATCAAGACTGACAAAATAGCCTCTGTAGCATAAGCCACAGAGGATAAAGCATCTGAAGAAAGAATAGCTAAGGCCGAGAAATTACCAAGTCTCTCATGACTTTGAGCACTAGTCGGCAGAGGCTTCCCGAATAAAAATTCGCTGAAGTTAGACCAAGATTGCATAACAGTAGAATTTTTTAAACTACTGTTGTTTTAACATATTTGAGGGTCAAACGCTCATCTTCTACTTCAGGTTTAATGATATCGCCTTCTTTGAAATCCCCCCTGAGGATAGCCTTGGCAATCACCGTTTCAAGATAACGGCCAATTGCTCTTTTGAGTGGACGGGCTCCAAATACTGGATCATAGCCAATTTCAGCGATGAAATCTAGGGCTTCATCAGACATATCCAGGGCTATTTTTTGCTCTGACAGACGCTCTTGGAGGCGTTTGACTTGAATGCGTACAATATCACGCAGTTGTGACTTTCCTAGAGCATGGAAGATAATTACCTCATCAATGCGGTTGAGAAATTCTGGTCTAAAACTAGAATTCATCGCTTCCATCACCCTTGAGCGCATTTCTTGGTATCTGCTGTCATCGCCGGCTATATCTAAAATGTACTGAGAGCCGATATTGCTGGTCATAATGATGATTGTGTTTTTGAAATTGACCAGCCGGCCTTGTGAATCAGTCAAACGGCCATCATCCAGGATCTGCAGCATGATGTTAAACACATCAGGATGAGCCTTTTCTATTTCATCAAACAAGATTACTGAATAGGGCTGACGGCGAATTGCTTCAGTCAGTTGTCCACCTTCTTCATAACCTACATAGCCTGGAGGAGCTCCAACTAAACGTGAGACTGTATGCTTCTCCATATATTCAGACATGTCAATGCGCACTAGAGCATTTTCACTATCAAATAGGTTGCTAGCAAGCGCCTTAGCCAGTTCTGTCTTACCAACACCGGTAGGGCCTAGGAAAATGAAGCTAGCAGTAGGGCGGTTGGGATCAGCAAGACCAGCTCTGGATTTGAGGATGGCATCTGAGACTGCGCTGACTGCTTCATCTTGTCCAATGACTCTTTCATGTAGTTCATCTTCTAGGTGCAGGAGCTTTTCTTTTTCTGATTCCACCATTTTGGTTACTGGTATACCAGTCCATTTGGAGACAATTTCAGCAATATCAGTTTCAACTACCTCTTCGCGCAATAGGGTTTTGCCGCGCCCTTGTTTTTCTGAGAGCCTGGTTTCTATTTCTTGGATTTGTTTTTGCAGTTGAGATAGTTTGCCATAGCGCAGTTCAGCCGCTCGATTGTAATCGTAGTCGCGTTCTGCCTGTTGGATTTCTACGTTTAACTGCTCTATAGATTCCTTGAGCTGGCGGGTTTGATCAATTTCTTGCTTTTCAGCTTGCCATTGTTCATTGAGCAGCCTCTGCTCTTCTTTAAAGTTGGCTAGTTCTCTTTCGATCCTACTTAGGCGCTCTTGAGAAGATTGACTTTGCTCTCTGCCAAGAGAGAGTCTCTCCATCTCTAGTTGTAAAATTTTGCGATCTAATTCATCTAGTTCTTCTGGTTTAGAGGTGATCTCCATTTTTAGCTTGGCCGCAGATTCATCTACCAAGTCAATTGCTTTATCTGGTAAAAAGCGATCACTGATATAGCGATCTGAGAGTACTGCTGCGGCGACCAAGGCGCTATCGGCTATTTTTACACCATGGTGAACTTCATAGCGCTCTTTGAGTCCTCGCAAAATTGAGATAGTATCCTCGACGTTGGGCTCATCTACCAGAACCGATTGAAATCTTCTTTCTAAGGCGGCATCTTTTTCTATATATTTGCGGTACTCATCGAGGGTGGTTGCTCCAATACAGCGAAGCTCCCCTCTTGCTAGCATGGGTTTGAGCAGGTTGCCTGCATCCATTGCTCCTTGAGTAGCACCAGCGCCTACTACAGTATGAATTTCATCGATAAAAAGAATGATATTACCGCTGCTTTCGGTGACTTCCTTGAGAACAGCTTTGAGCCGCTCTTCAAATTCTCCGCGATATTTAGCACCGGCTATCAAAGCTCCCATATCCAAAGAGACCAGTTGGCGATCTTTTAAAGATTCTGGTACATCTCGATTGATTATTCTCTGGGCAAGTCCTTCTACAATAGCTGTCTTACCAACTCCAGGTTCGCCAATTAAGACAGGATTGTTTTTGGTACGTCTAGAGAGAATCTGTATGGTTCTGCGAATCTCTTCATCTCTGCCAATTACTGGATCTAATTTACCTTCTCTGGCTAATTGGGTAAGTTCTTTGCCGTATTTTTCCAGTGATTGATATTTTCCTTCTGGGTTTTGATCGCTCACTTTTTGACTTCCTCTAATTGCTTCTATGGTTTTTTTGAGTTTATCTTCATTGAGTCCAAATTCTTGAAAAAGTGATCTACCAAGGCGATCATCTTTAGCAAAACCTAAAATCAAATGTTCAATGGAAATGAAGTCATCTCCATAACTTTTGCGATAGTCTTCAGCTCGATCTAAAAGTGTATCTAAACTCTTGCCTAAATAGACCGATTCACTAACATTGGATAGTTTTGGTTGGGCCGCAATGAATTGTTCTGTCTTATCTCTCAAGCGAGATACATTAACCTGGGCCTTGGCAAAGACACTTTCGGCTAATCCTTCTCCTTCTAAGAGAGACTTGAGTAGATGTTCTGATTCTAATTGTTGTTGTTTATTGGCTTTAGCTATTTCTGGAGTACGGGCAATAGCTTCCCAAGCTTTTTCTGTAAATTGGTTAGGATTACTAGGCTGCATACTTTTAAGATCTATATGTTTAGTTTATAGTGCCATTGTAATGAAGATCACAGACTAAAGAGGCAGTGTAAACTCTACCAAAGTTTGGGGGATTTCTCTACGGCAATAAACGATATAAAATCAGACTTATTGTCTGCTTGGGTTAACAGTTCCAATGGTCTGATATTCTTATAAACAGCAAGTCTATGCTCAGGAGACATTAATGCAGCGTTCTGGCTATTGGCAGATTCTCCCCTATATTCGTCCTCAATGGAGAACTATATTGCAGGCATTTGTCTGCACCTTGGTTTTCACTGCGGGCTGGCCGCTTTTAATCCGTATTGTCCAGGAGTTAGGTAAGTCTGTTGGGGCAGGGGATGTCCAGACCATCATCCGAGTTTCTGGGATAGCTGCCTTGGTTTTGCTCATCAGAGGGATTGCTCATTTTGGGCAAGATTCTCTCATGGCTAAAGCTGCACTTAAGATCACATTGGATATTCGCACCAGGGTCTATGCTCACTTGCAAACTCTCAGCTTAAATTACTTTGAGACAACTAGAACTGGTGATTTGACTTATCGGCTAACTGAAGATGTGGATCGTATTGGGGAGGTTGTCTACAAAGCCTTCCATGATTTTACTCCTTGTATACTGCAATTGATAGTTGTCATCGGTTATATGATCTATCTCAATTGGCAGTTGACTATTGCTGTGCTCATCCTGGCTCCTTTGATGGGAGTGTTAATCGGGGCTTTTGGAGAGAGATTGCTCAAATTCTCTCGAAAAAGTCAACAGCAGATTTCTAATATCTCTTCAATTTTGACAGAGGTCTTTGGTGGAATAAGATTGGTGCAAGCCTTTGCTGCAGAAGAGCATGAACTTAATCGTTTTCGCCAAGAAGCAGATCAAAACCGTAGAGCAAAATATTTAGCAGAAAGGCTCAAAGCTTTGCAGTATGGTGTGGTTGGTTTTTTAGAAGCCATGTGTGTGGTCTTTCTCTTTTTTCTAGGTGGATGGCAGATCTCCAAGGGAAACTTGACTGGGGTTCAGTTTATTGGTTATATAGTGGCTGTGGCTATGCTGATAGACCCGATTGGCCATCTCACTAGCAACTACAATGAATTTAAACAGGGACAGGCTTCTTTTGATCGAATTTTTGAACTGTTTAAACTAGAGCCTTTGATCATCGAAAAACCTAATGCCAAGAACTTACCCTTGGTAGATGGCAAGGTGGAATTTATTCAGGTGAGTTTTGCCTATCAGAGTGATCAGCCTATTCTCAAGAATATAAATCTAATGGTTTATCCGGGAGAGATGATTGCTTTAGTTGGCGCATCTGGAGCCGGTAAGACTAGTTTGGTCAATCTCATCCCGCGCTTTTATGATCCTCAACAGGGTGAAATTCTGATTGATGGCGTTGATATTTCTCAAGTTAATCTCAAAAGTTTAAGGCAACAAATTGGCATTGTTCCCCAAGATACCCTTTTGTTTTCTGGCACGATTGCTGAAAATATCGCCTTTGGACAGAGTAAATTTAACCTAGAAGATGTGCGCAATGCTGCCCAAATAGCCAATGCCGATCAATTCATTTCCCAATTTGCCCAAGGTTACTATACCCATCTAGGCGAAAGGGGAGTCAACCTCTCTGGTGGACAAAAACAAAGGATCGCTATAGCTAGGGCAATCTATCTCAACCCGCGCATTTTAATCCTCGATGAGGCAACTAGCGCGCTGGATTCAGAATCAGAACTTCTTGTACAAGAAGCCCTAGAGCGGATCATGCATAATCGTACGGTTTTTGTCATTGCACACCGCTTGGCGACTGTGCGCAAAGCAGATCGCATTTTGGTGCTAGATAAGGGCAATATTATTGAATCTGGCACCCACGCTGAACTGCTAAGCCATGGTGGGCGCTATAGTCAGTTTCATACTCAGCAGTTTCGTCGCTAGGGAACTTAATAACTTATCTGCAAGGTCACTGTAGCTTCTATATCTTGTTGCGCGCCTATTATTGTGGTATTGCTGCTTACTTTATCGGCGCTCATGGCATAGCGTGGGGCTCCGCCATTATAAATTTGGGCTGAGGAGTTGATTTGAATATTGCTAACCTCTTTGGGTTTGAGATTCAATGTTTTGAAGATTACCTCGGCTTTTTGCTGCGCATCGATAGTAGCTAACTCGAGGGCTTTTTTTTGAGCTGAGATAATCACCTCTTCACTAGCTGTCATACTCAGTCCATTAATACTGGTAGCTCCAGCATTGACTGCTCCATCCAAAATAGTTCCCAATTGTTCAGGAGTTGTTCGAAAGCTCACTGCGTTGGTTCCAATGTAGCCAACCATCTCTCTTTTGTTGTTATTGTATTGGTAGTTGGGCTCTAGGCGAATTTCCTTGCTCTGGAGTTGCTCTACCTTGCGTGAGCGAAGAAAATCCAGCACGGAATTTGTTCGCCTAGCCATTTCCTGCTGAGTTTTTGTGGCACTTTTATCTTGAATTTCTACAGAAATTTCTATTTGAGTAATGCTTGTTGCAATTTTTTTAATCCCAACTCCCGTAACCGTCAAGGTTCTAGTTGAAGGATCTGTAGCTGCTATTGCTGAATTGGTAATCATCAAGCTTGCTAAAAGAGAAATCAGCACAACCATCAGCCAAAATTTAGCTTTTTTCATCTGTTTATCCCAAGGGAATCCTAATATATCCCTATAATAATAATTCAAGACTTTTCAAGCAGATCATTGAGACTGTTTATCTCCAAAATCTATGAGCGAAAACTTAGACTGGCTCTTGCGTGGCACAGCAGAAATATTTCCCCAGCAGATTAATTCTCAAGATATTCGAGAGTATATCCAACAGATAGATAGACCCTTGAGGGTAAAATTTGGCATTGATCCTACTGGTTCGGAAATTCATCTAGGCCATAGCATTCCAATTCGTAAACTACGAGCTTTTCAAGATGCAGGACATATAGCAGTTTTAATTATTGGTGATTTCACAGCTCAAATTGGCGATCCTACCGGTAAATCAGAAGCACGCCGTCAGTTGACAACAGACCAGGTTAAACAAAATGCGCAAACCTATCTAGAGCAGCTCAAACCTATTTTAGATTTTGACAATCCTGGCGCTCTGGAGATTCACTACAATTCTCAATGGTTAGATCGCTTGAATTTGGCAGATATTCTAGATCTGCTCTCGACTATGACGGTAGGACAGATGTTGGCCAAAGAGGGGTTTAAGGAACGCTACAACCAAGAAAACCCCATCTTTTTACATGAATTTATGTATCCGCTGATGCAAGGGTATGATTCAGTAGCGATTGAGGCTGATGTGGAGTTGGGTGGGACTGACCAAAAGTTCAATATTGCTGTTGGACGAGATTTACAAAAGCACTTCGGTAAGAAAACTCAATTTGGGCTTTTGTTACCTATTTTGATAGGTACTGATGGCAGCCAAAAGATGTCCAAATCTCTCAATAATTATGTCGCCCTAGGTGAAGATCCCCTCAGTATGTACTCTAAGCTTGAGAAAATTCCTGATGCCCAATTGGGCAGCTATTTTGAACTGCTGACTAACCTTCCTCTAGATCAAATTGCTGAAAATCCTCGCCAAGCCCAAAAACAACTAGCCTTGGATATCGTTGCCCAATACCACGGTCAAGAGGCTGCCCAAAATGCTCAATTAGCCTCAATTGCTCTGGTAAGCTCTGCTGGCAGCGCTGCCGATATAGTGCCTGAATATTTAATAAAAGATCTCGATTTTCCTCTCAAATTAGTCAATATCTTGAGCGCTTCTGGTCTATGTAGTAGCAACAACGATGGCAAAAGACAGATTGAAGGTGGAGCTGTCAAGTTTGATGGTGCCAAGGTAAGCGATCCTAATCTATCTTTTGATCACCCCGGTCAAATTACCAGCAAGGTACTACAAGTTGGCAAAAAGAAGTTTGTTAGGTTGATCTAGCTACTAAAGACAACTCTTGTAACCTTTGGTGAGCAGCTCTTGTTAGCTACTGGTATACTATATCAAAAGCTTATTAATAGACAAAGATGATCGTTATTCGAGATTCTCATTCAAGAGGTAGAGTAGTCTTAGATTGGCTCAAAAGTTTACATAGTTTCTCTTTTGGCAATTACTATGATCCAAACCATATGGGCTTTAAAAATCTTAGAGTAATCAATGAAGATGCAATCAAGCCAGGCAAAGGTTTTTCCTCCCATTCTCACAAAAATATGGAGATTATTACATATATCATCAAGGGCTCTGTTGAGCACAAAGACAGCTTGGGAAATCTCACAGTCATTAAAGAGGGAGAAATTCAATGCATGAGCGCTGGAACTGGAGTCACACACAGTGAATACAATGGTTCTCAAGAGGATATATTACATCTGTTGCAAATTTGGATTCTCCCTAATCAAGCCGGACTAACTCCCAGCTACCAACAGCGTTCTGCCAATTTTATAAACAATACAAATAATTTAAATTTATTGATTTCCCCAACAGCAGAACAAGAGAGCCTCTTGATCCACCAAGATGTCAAACTATATCTTGGAAAATTAGAACCAACAGAGCAGATATCTTTCGAACTTCAAAGCGGCAGAGATGGTTGGTTGCAGATGATCACTGGGGATTTGCTGCTAAATGGAATTGCCCTTAAAGCAGGTGATGGCGCTGCGATATCTCAAGAAAATCATTTAGTAATTGAAGCGGGCAAAGAAAAGGCAGAATTTTTATTGTTTGATCTAAACTAAATATGCAAAAATTATACGAAGGAAAAGCTAAAATTCTCTATCAAAGTGAAGATCCCGAGGTTTTGTTAACCTATTTTAAAGACGATGCCACAGCTTTTAATGCTCAAAAGAAAGGACAGATCAAGGGCAAGGGCGAGGTTAATTGTACGATCACCGCTGCTATCTATAGATGGCTTGAAAAACAGGGAATCTCAACTCACTTTATTGAGCAAATATCCCCCAACCAAATGACTGTAAAATCAGTCAAGATTATTCCCTTGGAGGTGGTCGTCAGAAACATAGCCTCTGGCAGTCTCTGCAAGCAAACAGGGTTAGAAGAAGGAACCCTCTTAAGTGAACCATTGGTTGATTTTTACTTAAAAGATGACGCTCTAGGCGATCCTCTACTCACTAGCGAAAGAATCAGAATATTAAATCTAGCCAGTCAAGAGCAAGTAAATAAAATCACAGAAATAGCCAAGAAAGTCAATCGCTGCTTGCAGGATTTTTTTCTCTGTTGTGACATTACTTTAGTTGACTTTAAGCTCGAATTTGGCTTAGATAACCAGGGGCAAATTCTCCTAGCAGATGAGATCAGCCCTGACACTTGTCGCCTTTGGGATATGAGACAAAAAGATTCCAAAAATCGTGTATTAGATAAAGATCGATTTCGCAAGGATCTTGGGGATGTAGAAGCGGCTTATCATGAAGTACAAAAAAGAGTTCTTTCTAGGGTTGACAGTTTGTAAATAGGAACAATATGCTGAGACTTCGGTCTACATAGCCATTAATATGTTAAGAGTATTTAAAAAGAAACAAGTTTTATAAAGCTATGACGCTTCAATTGGGTAGGTGAAAGTGCTAAATCAGATGCGAATCCTGCGTTTGTCTCCTTTTTTCGTTTTAGCACTGACTGCTGCAACGACATTAAATCTCTCCTTGGCTATAGCAGCAAAGGCTTCTACTGAAGTTTCCACCGAAGAAAGAATCAAACAGAGACTCTTTGTTGCCCAGGGGAATATTTTAGTTCAGTTGCCGGCAACTACTCCTTCTGGAAATCCCACTCCAACCCCAACACCTACTGGAAATCCCACTCCAACTCCAACACCTACTGGAAATCCTACTCCAACTCCAACACCTACTGGAAATCCTACTCCAACTCCAACACCTACTGGAAATCCTACTCCAACTCCAACACCTACTGGAAATCCCACTCCAACTCCAACACCTACTGGAAATCCTACTCCAACTCCAACACCTACTCCTTCTGGTTTCCCACAACCAGTTACATTACCTACGCAAAATAGTGGTACGCCCGAACCAGAACCAAGAGTTTTAGTATCAGAGGTTCTCCTTACAGGAGTAGATGGCGAGCTCAAGGATTTAGTCTACCGCACTATCCAAACAACCCCAGGAAGAAGTGCTACGCGCTCTCAACTAAAACAAGATGTTACGGCTATCTACAATACTGGTTACTTCGCCAATATCAAAGTCACTCCGGTTGATACACCACTAGGTGTCAGAATTATCTTCGATATCCAGCCTAATCCGGTATTAACAAAAGTCAAATTGAGAATCGTACCAGATAGTGATGCCAAACAAATTATACCTCCAGAGCTACTTGACAGTACATTTAACCAACAATATGGCAAAACACTAAACTGGAAAGACTTACAAGAAGGAATCAAAAAAATCAATGAATGGTATTCCAAAAATGGGTATGAACTAGCTCAGATAATTGGTTCACCCAAGGTCTCTGAAGATGGGATTGTCACTTTAGTAGTGTCTCAAGGAATAATTGAGAGCATAGAAGTAAAATTCTTCACCAAGAAAGAAGAACCTCTCAAGAGTGGAAAAACTAGGGATTTTATTGTCACTAGGGAGATGCAATTAAAACCAGGTGATCTCTTTAACCGCAAGATAGCCCAGCAGGATCTCCAGAGAGTATATGGCTTAGGAATCTTTGAAGATGTCAAGCTAGGATTTGCCCCCGGCAAGGATCCACGCAAAGTGATCATCAGCGTCAACGTTGTAGAAGGTAAATCAGGCTCAATTGGAGCAGGTGCAGGTTATAGCAGTGAAGCTGGCGTATTTGGTACTATCAGCTATCAAGAGCAAAATGTAGGAGGCAACAACCAGACCCTAGGACTAGAATTTCAAGGTAGTTTTCAACAGTTACTCTTCAATGTCAACTTTACCGATCCCTGGATAGCGACATTGCCTAACCGCATCTCTTACAGTGTCAACGCTTTTCGTAGTAATTCGATGTCTCTGGTTTACACTGGCAACAATTCATCTTTTATTACCCAAAATGGTTACAGTGATCCAGAAATCATCAGAACAGGTTTAGGTCTGACTTTTGGAATTCCCCTAGCTGATGATGTATTTAGTAAGCCTGAATGGAGACTAGCTGCTGGTTTTACCTTCCAGCAGGTACAAGTTCAAGATAACAGCGGCAATATTCAGCCCTTTTCACAACCCCTTAATGGCTATCCCGCAGTACAGTTTAGCGCTAGTCCTTCTGGAATAGATTACTTACTGGTTTTTACTGTCAGTGCCACTAAAGATGATCGAGACAATCCCCTACAGCCAACAAGAGGATCTTCTCTAAGGCTAAGCTTAGATCAAGCGGCCCCAATCACCGAAAATGTCTCATTCACTCGCATAAGAGCAAACTACAGCTACTATATTCCTCTTAAATTGATTAATTTTGACTTTAGCCAAGGTCCCCAAGCTCTGGCCTTTAACATCCAAGGCGGCGCAATGTTGGGTAGCTTTCCTGGTTATGAGGCCTTTGTCGTTGGAGGCTCTAACTCTGTACGTGGCTATCCTGATGGTGAAGTTGGCAGTGGTCGTTACTTTGCTCAGGCTACTGTAGAATATCGCTTTCCTATCTACTCTATTGTTGGAGGAGCCATTTTCTTTGACTATGGAACTACATTAGGATCTATGGGAGGCGTACCAGGAGCCCCCGGTGTTGCCAGATTATTACCTGGCTCAGGATATGGCTATGGTATTGGCGTTCGCATACAATCGCCAGTGGGAGCTATCAGGGTAGATTACGGTATCCCAGAACAAGGTGGCGGTCGTATTCAATTTGGGATTGGCGAGAGGTTTTAAATGCAAAAGAGCCTTGGGCAAACTTTCTCTGTTTCTGGGATAGGACTACATCTTGGAGTTGAGGCCACAGTGACCCTAAAACCCTCCCCAGTCAATACCGGACGCTATTTTGTACGAGTTGACTTGCCAGGAGCTCCATCTATCCCAGCGCAGATTCAATCAGTTGGCCAGGCAGTTCTTTCAACCGAATTGAGCGCCAACGATGCCCAGGTAAAAACAGTAGAGCATCTCCTGGCAGCTCTAATTGGTAGCAAAGTTGACAATGCCTGCATTGAGATAAATGGACCTGAAGTTCCTCTACTTGATGGTTCTGCTCAAATTTGGCTAGAGAATATCCAAAAAGCTGGAATAGTCGAGCAATCTACCACAGCAGCAACCGAAGCGATTGTAGTTACAGAGCCAATCTGGGTTAGAAAGGGGGATGCCTTTGTTGCAGCACTACCCAACCTTGAGGGTACACGCTTTAGCTATGGAATCGACTTTCCCTATCAAGTAATTGGCAATCAATGGTTTAGCTGGAGCCTCGAAAAAGATGACTTTAGCCAATTGATTGCTCCTGCTAGAACCTTTGGCTTTGCTGACCAGATTGAACAATTGCGCCAAAATGGCTTAGTCAAAGGTGGAAGCTTAGACAATGCCCTAGTCTGCGATCAAGATAAATGGCTCAATCCACCTTTGAGGTTTGACAATGAGCCAGTACGCCATAAACTCCTGGATTTACTGGGAGATATCAGTTTACTAGGAAGATTACCCAAGGCTCATATCATCGCCTATAAGGCCAGCCATCAACTACACCTAGAGCTAGTGCGAGAGATTTTAAAACAGATAGAGAGTCCCTGAACAAGGTATAATCATCAAGACTTACAAGCGAGACTTATTTCAATATTAATGTCTATTGTCGATGATCAGTTAATTGGTACCCATGCCGACCAGAATCCCGAGGAGGAAATTTCGCTCTCTCTTCCTCTAGATGTTAGAGCGATCAGGGAACTTTTGCCCCATCGCTATCCTTTCGCTCTGGTTGATCGCATAATTGAATATGTTCCTGGACAAAAAGCCGTGGGCATCAAAAATGTAACCATTAATGAGCCATTTTTTGCTGGTCACATCCCGGCCTATCCAATTATGCCTGGTGTAATGATCGTTGAATCCATGGCCCAGGTATGCGGCGTTATCCTGACTCTTTTACCAGGAATGCGTGGGCAATTTTTTGCCTTTGGTGGAATCGACAAGGCTCGCTTTCGCCGTCCGGTAGTTCCCGGAGATCAACTGGTGATATCCGTAGAACTTCTCTCATTTAAACTTAACCGCATCGCCAAAATGCGAGGTAAAGGTACAGTAGATGGGCAAATTGCCGTGGAAGGAGAAATGTTATTCTCACGTTTTGAGTATTGATAATTGACATTCATTGTGACGAAATGATAGAGGATGATGCTGACCAATCTAAGTACAGAAGAAGCTCCTAAAAGACCGTTGATTCATCCTACGGCTGTGATTCATCCGGGTGCTGATATCCATCCTAATGTGGCGATTGGACCTTATTCAGTCATAGGCGAACATGTCAAAATCAGCGCTCAGACCGTGATTGGTGCACATGTAGTGATTGAAGGACCAACCGAGATTGGGGTTGGCAATCGTATTTTTCCTGGCGCGGTTATTGGTCTTGAGCCACAAGATCTCAAATATAAAGGAGAGATGACCCAGGTCAAAATCGGTGACTATAACCAAATCAGAGAGTTTGTTACCATTAACCAAGCTACCAATGCCAACAAGGTTACCTATATTGGCAATAACAATCTTTTGATGGCCTATGTCCATGTGGCTCATGATTGTGTGATTGAAGATGAGGTAATTATTTCCAATTCAGTAGCCCTAGCTGGCCATATTCATATTGAGTCCCAAGCTAAAATTAGCGGAGTTCTTGGAATACATCAATTTGTGCATATTGGTAAACTAGCCATGGTCGGGGGAATGACCCGAATTGAGAGAGATGTTCCTCCTTACATGATGGTCGAAGGTAATCCATCTAGAATTAGATCTTTGAACTTGATTGGTCTCAAAAGAGCAGGACTAAGTGAGGATGAAATCAAACAATTGAGAGAGGTCTATCGGCTATTGTATCAATCTTCCAAGACTTTCAAAGAAGCGCTAGATGAACTTTATCCTCTTTGTAGCAGTAGCCAACATCTACTGCATCTTCATCAGTTTTTAAAGAGCTCTATTGGAGGTGGAAAGCGACGCGGCCCCATCCCAGCTAAAGGTTAAAGATCATGAGGATCGCAATTAGTACTGGAGAAGTTTCAGGGGACCTGCAAGGTGCTATGTTGATTGCTTCTCTTTTCAAGCAAGCAGATTTATTGGGATTAGATTTGGAGATCTACGGTCTTGGTGGCGATAGAATGCGCCAGGCTGGGGCAACAATCCTAGCGGATACCACGGTAATTTCTTCAATAGGACTTTTCGAGGCGATTCCTTTTATATTGCCCACCTACCGAAGCCAAAATTTACTAAAAAAATATATTAAAGATTACCCTCCAGATTTGGTGATTCTCATTGATTATGTTGGACCGAATTTAGTCATTGGTAGTTATCTTAAACGTCATTATCCCCATATACCAATTTTTTACTATATTGCACCGCAATCTTGGATTTGGGATCCCCGTCCACAAGATACAAAAGAGCTTGTTTCTTTTACCGATCATCTGCTGGCAATATTTCCGAAAGAAGCTACCTTTTTTCACCAACAAGGTTTGAGTGTAAGCTGGGTGGGCCATCCCTTACTAGATCGCATGCAATCAGCCCCCTCAAGAGAAAATGCGCGAAAGTCACTGAACATCAAAGATGATGAAATCGTTGTTTCTATCTTTCCGGCTTCGCGCAGGCAGGAGTTGAAGTACCTTTTGCCAGTAATCTGCCAAGGATGTGCCTTATTACAGGAAAAATCGCCCAACATTCGTTTTCTCTTTGCCCTATCTTTGGAAAGATATCGAGAAAAAATCGAAGCAGAGATAACTAAATACAAACTTAAGGCAATTGTGGCTCAAAGAAACACTCTAGAAATTATGGCAGCAAGTGATCTGGCAATTGCCAAATCAGGTACTGTTAATCTAGAATTAGCCCTTTTGAATATTCCTCAAGTGGTAGTATATCGGCTCAGTCCATTGACTATGTGGATTGCCCGTAAAATCCTAAAATTCTCAGTTGCCTATCTAGCTCCCTCAAACATTGTTCTCAACCGGGATATCTCTCCTGAACTGATCCAAGAAGAAGCTACGCCTGAGCGTATTTTTCAAGAATCTATAGATTTGATTTTTAATCCACAAAGGCGTCAAGCAACAATGGATGATTATCAGACAATGCGCAGCGAACTTGGTGAAGTTGGGGTCTGTGATCGCAGTTGCCAAGAGATTTTTAGCCGACTCCAAAAACAGTAGTAAGAAAAATGGATTTATTGCGTTCGTTGCCTTTAGGACTTTATCTGGAACACCCACTGACCTGGCTGCATAGGCTTGATCCTAGAGTAAAGATGGCCTGGTTATTGAGCTTTTTGCTCTCACCCATTTTGGCCAATTCTTGGTATCGTCTCTGGGTAGTTGCAATTTTAATTTTGCTTACTTTTGTAGGCAAAATACCCAAAAGAGTATGGTGGCAACAATTAGGGCTATTGCTGCTCTTTTGCTTGTTAATTTTTGCCTTGACTCTATTGTTGCCTGATGGAATGAAGATGGATTCTCAGCCTCGAATTATCCCCGATAACTCCCTCAATCTACCACCGGCTACTAGTTATCAATATACTTTGCTAGATCTGCCACTTTGGGGTGATAAATTGCGCTTGAGTTTTACTAGGCATTCCCTTTATTTAGCCGTTGGAACTAGTACTTTCTTGTTTACGGCAATCTACAGCAGTACATTATATCTATTAACTACCGCGCCAGAAGAAATCACGGCAGGTCTTGAGGAGATATTAGCTCCTTTAGAGCGTTTTAACATCCCTGTTACTGAGATTAGCTTGACTTTAACTTTGGCTTTGCGTTTTATCCCTTTGGTTATGGAAGAAGTTCAAAATTTAACCCGCTCTATCAAGACCAGGGCAATTGACTGGCAAAAGTTAGGTTGGAAAAACGGACTAAAGATCTGGTTAATAGTTGTAGATAGATTGATCGAAAATCTCTTGGTAAGAGCTCAGCAGATTGCCATGGCTATAGAGGTCAGGGGATTTACCAGTCCTAATGAACACCGCGTCCTTTGGCACTCTTTGCAATTAAATAAAGCAGATTGGCTGGTTCTCGCCGGGCTAATTATTTTTTGGGCAATCAGATTAATTTGGGGTGGGATGTCCTAAATTTTTTAAACTTTACTGCGCTAATTAGGGTAAATAGGTGATTTTGCCTGATAATGTTTTTTTAAGTATTAAAGCAACTCTAGCAAAATTAAAAGTGTCTACATTAATGACCAACGAAACCTATCTCAATCATCCTAATTTTGGACTACTTTATCGAGTATGTCTTTTGGATAATTCCAAGGAGCTTTATACTACACTTTATGCCCAGCGGCTTTTTTTTATAGTATCGGTAAGTTCCAATGTAGTCAATTTTGAACCAGTTAGCCGTTCTGATGGTAGGACAATTGTGGAAACTCGTTTGCGGCATTTACGTAGACTCGAAGCTACTGATGACTATCTCAAACTACAGCAGATTTACAAACAAACTTTTCAATGAACATTGCTGAGCGTGTAGCCCAAATATATAGGGAGATTCCTGCAAATGTACGTCTCATTGCGGTTACCAAACAGGTTGATGCCCAGCAAATTAGGCAAACCTACAACCAAACCAAAATCAGAGATTTTGCAGAAAACAGACTGCAATCTGCTCTTGAAAAAAAGCCAGTGCTGCAAGACTTGTCTGATATCTGCTGGCATTTTATTGGCCATCTCCAGTCCAATAAAGCCAAAAAAGTTATCCAAGAGTTTGAATGGATTCATTCTGTAGATAATTTGGCTCTCTTGCAACAGCTCGATAAAATTGCCCTACAAAATAATCTTCAGCGCTCTATTTGTCTTCAAGTTAAGGCCCTTAGTGATCCCAACAAATTTGGCTGGACTATTAACCAGTTACAACAAGAGTTTGCAGAAATTGAAAAATGCCAAAAGTCTCTCTCAATTAGAGGTTTGATGACTATCTTACCAATAGGGCTCTCTAGCGAGCAGAAAATCGCCGCATTTAGTACTATTAGAGATTTAGCTAAGTCTCTTTCTGCTTCATCTACTGTTACACTGGATCAATTATCAATGGGCATGTCAGGAGACTATAAAGAGGCAGTTGCCTGCAGTGCAACCATGATCCGTCTAGGACAAGCAATCTACTCTCTTTAATGACCAATCAAAAATTTCAAAATTCTTCTATGGCAAAGAGAAACTGGCAACCAATTATCGAAGAATTGGAAAAAATTCTGGGAAGCGATGGTGTAGTACGCAAACGAGATGAACTGATCACCTACGAATGTGACGGACTAACTGCCTACCGGCAAAGGCCAGCACTAGCAGTTTTACCCCGCACCACCGAGCAAGTGGCATCTATTATATTACTCTGCCATCAACAAGAGATCCCCTGGGTTGCCAGAGGTGCTGGAACAGGCCTTTCAGGAGGCGCCTTACCACTAGAAGATGGCATATTGATAGTTACAGCCAGAATGAAACAGATTCTAGAGATTGACCTGGATAACCATACAGTCACAGTTCAACCTGGTGTTGTTAACAATTGGGTTACCCAGGCAGTTAGTGGTGCTGGTTTTTATTACGCGCCTGATCCCTCTAGCCAGATAGTTTGCTCAATTGGCGGCAATATTGCCGAAAATTCAGGAGGTGTTCATTGCCTCAAATATGGAGTAACGACTAACCACGTCTTAGGCTTGAAAATCGTTAGCCCAGATGGTGCAATCCTAGATCTAGGTGGAAGTATCGGCGAAATGCCTGGTTATGACCTTACAGGAGTTTTTGTTGGCTCAGAGGGAACTTTGGGAATTGCCACCGAAATCACCCTGAAAATTCTCAAAATTCCAGATACCATTTCAGTTCTACTAGCTGATTTCACTTCGGTTGAAGCATCAGCTGAAGCAGTTGCCTCAATCATCGATTGTGGAATCATACCAGCTGGAATGGAAATCATGGATAATCTCAGCATCAACGCGGTAGAAAATGTCGTCAAGACTGGCTGCTATCCTCGCGATGCGGCAGCTATCCTCTTGATAGAATTAGACGGTCTAGCCGTGGAAGTGAGTGTCAATGAGCAAAAGGTATCTCAAATCTGCCTAAATCACGGCGCTAGAGATATTACAATAGCAACCGATAGTGAAACACGTTTGAAGTTATGGAAGGGTCGCAAAGCTGCCTTTGCCGCAGCAGGAAGAATGAGCCCTAATTATTTTGTACAAGATGGCGTAATTCCCCGCTCTAAGCTAGCTGATGTGCTGAAAAAAATCAATCAGCTCTCTCAAGAATACGGCTTCAAGATAGCCAATGTCTTTCACGCTGGAGATGGCAACTTACATCCGTTGATTCTCTACGACAATTCTGTAGAAGGAGCCTGGCAGCAGGTAGAAGAGCTAGGAGGGGAAATACTTAAGCTTTGCGTCGATGTTGGGGGATCTCTTTCGGGAGAACATGGCATAGGTATGGACAAAAACGCTTATATGCCCTACATGTTTAACCAGATTGATCTTGAAACGATGCAATATATCAAAAGTGCCTTTAATCCTAAAAACCTAGCTAATCCAGGCAAACTTTTCCCCACACCAAAAAGTTGTGGAGAATCAAAAACAAACTAAAACATGAGAATAAAATTACAACAAATCCAAAAGTACTTTTTATTAATATTTATCTATTTTTTAGTTGCATCGGCCAGTTTTGAAGGTTATTTTTCTAGGTGGGGTTTTTATAATGGCTCAGCTTGGTCGATAGATGGAATTTTTGATCAAACTGTCTCTAAACCAATGGTCAACCGACAATTAATTCCAGAGATAGCCAAAGCAATAGATCAAAAAGTCCCTCCCATAATTAAACAAAAAGTTTCTCAACAGTTTTTAATTCATATAGAAAGAGTATATAGAACAAAATACTTAAACCCAAATTATATTTTTCGCTATTTTATAGTTTACGTAATATCATTTTTGTGTTTATTGATTTCTATGTTTTTACTTAGGAGGCTATGCATTGATGTTACAACAGATAAAGTATCATCGACATTAGCTCCGCTTTGTTTGGCCTTATCTATTCCAATTTTTCAAAATAGAGGAGGGTATTTTTATGATTTTTCTGAATTGATGTTTTTTGCATTAGCAATGCTTTTAGCATATCATAAGAAACTTGTTTGGATAATATTTTTAATACCATTAGCAACATTAAACAAAGAAACTTTTATGTTGTTAATCCCAACCTTGATACCTATAATCAAACCGTTGGTATCTCGTCAAAAAATGATTACATTTACCATTATTAGCTTATTTATAGCTACAATATTTTATCAATTCGCATCAAACAATTACAGGGGCACTGAATCAACATATCCTATGTTTTATCATTTCTTTGAAAATATACCATTCTATTTAAATCCCTTGCATTATTTGTTGCTAGAATATCATCCACTCTATAGTGTAATTGCTCCTACAGGTTTATCTGTGTTTTTTATATTT
>Ga0194055_10000350_pt1 | contig 36693 bp, 34 predicted proteins | sample SepL449m_MetaG_FD_155482 | JGI IMG/M metagenome (GOLD analysis project Ga0194055, IMG submission 155482) | Anoxic zone freshwater microbial communities from boreal shield lake in IISD Experimental Lakes Area, Ontario, Canada - Sep2016-L442-9m | ecosystem: Environmental > Aquatic > Freshwater >... | reverse complement strand
CAAATAGTCTTCGCTTGCGCCGCTTTTCAGCCTTGCCTTAAATCCAACTCTTAAGCCACATATGGTTGATCCAGTCCTGATAAGTAATAGAGACATCTACTAATAGCGGCCAGAAGTAATACGTTAAAAGACCAACAATTACTAACGAACCGAGTGAGAAAAATCCCCAGCCATCCTGGGTTTCATCGTGGAAAGTTAAAAATTTGCGGTCCTTGGTGATTCTGACAAATCCATATTTGCGATCAAGGATTTGAATGCATAACACCAGCGCCATAATTGTGAACGGAAGATACACAACTGAGTAGAACTGAAAAGTAGTTCGGTAGGCGAAAGGAAGCCAAGTAACCCAGCCTGCGGCAAACCCAACAATAATTGGAAGTGCTGCGCGGTGTTTACGCAGAATTATGAATACAACCAGTGCGATTAGCGCGATTGCGCCTCCCCACCAAATGAGCGGATTGCCCAGTGGAATTACTTCCTGTGAACATGGTGGCGTCCCACAAGTTGGTTGGCCTTCGTAGAAGAAACTTGTTGGGCGAATCATGAGCGGCCAACCCCAAGGGTTAGCTCGGTAATTGTGCGCATCTCGCAAGTTAGTGTGGAAGTTCAACATTTCAGCGTGGTAGTGCCACAAGCTGCGCAATGGCGCTGGAATGAAATTGAACGAACTCTCTGAGGTTGCCCAGTTGCGATCCCAAGCATTGGTTGACTTAAACCAGCCAATCCAACTAGTGAGGTAAATCGCGACAACGCCGATTGGAATTAGAGTAATCCGTAGCAAGTCATCTTTGAGCCAGCCCATGACTCTTGCTTGCAAACCGTACTCGGTTCGACGAGCAATGTCCCAGCCGATCATGAGTAACAAGAATGCAACCGTGAAGTAGATACCGCTCCATTTCGTTGCACAGGCAAGTCCTGAGGCGAAAGTGAAGCCGACTCTGGTCCATAAAGCCTTACGTTTATCAAAATTTTCGCTAGCGCGTAAATCACGATCGATGAGCAGGAATCCGAAAGCACCAACCACAAAGAAAGTCAGAACCGTATCGAGCAGTGCGGTTCTACTCATTGCAATGTGCAGGCCATCAAGCGCTAAGAACAGTCCAGCAAGAGTGCCAGCAACATTTGAGTTGAGCAATCGTCGGGTAACTCGAGCGGTTACCAGCACCGTCAAAATGGCGACTAGGGTCACCATGATTCGCCAACCGAATGGGGTCATGCCAAAGATGTTTTCACCAAAGGCGATTAGCCACTTTCCAACTGGTGGGTGAACCACGAATGCTGGGTCTGCAGTGAAAATATCTAAATGTCCCCGACCGGTATTAGCCAAAATTGATGGTTCTGGTGTGGGGATAGTTGCCCGCTCGTAGCCGTAGTAGAGAAGTGAGAGTGAATCCTTGGCGTAATAAGTTTCGTCAAATACAAGTGCGTGTGGAGTACCAAGCCGTGGCAGTCGAAGTATCGCCGCGATAAGTGTGGCAAGTAAAGGTCCGAGCCAGCCCAGCCACCCACCAACGAGTTCGCCAGTACGCTCGAAAACAACAGGCTGCTTAGATTTAATATTTTGCAGATTCCCGGCACCATTTTTTGTAACTGGTTTAGATTTAATGGGAGCTTGTACTGGTCGACGTTTTGTAGCCATAGCAACAAAGTTACAGGGTAGAGCCCTAATAGGGAATGATGGTCTCGTGTCTGGAACTCTTTTTCTCGCTGCCACACCTATTGGCAATCCTGCTGATGCTTCCGCTCGGTTGGTGGAAATCTTGCAATCAGCAGATATTGTTGCGGCTGAAGATTCTCGTCGGGCTGTGCGGCTACTGCGTGATTTAAACATAACTGCGCCAGGGAAAATTGTTTCGTTTTACGACGCTGTTGAAGAGGCGAAGTCTGTCGATTTAGTTGCTGCTGTTCAAGCGGGCCAAACCGTGGTAGTCATTTCAGACGCAGGGATGCCAACAGTAAGCGATCCTGGATACCGCATAGTGCAGCATGCAATCAAAGCCGGAGTAACCGTTCGGGTATTGCCTGGCCCATCTGCGGTCTTGGCCGCACTGGCGATTAGTGGCCTTGCAACAGACCGATTCACATTCGAAGGGTTTTTGAACCGAAAATCTGGTGCGCGCATACGTCAACTGACTGAATTGCAATTTGAACCGCGCACAATGGTTTTCTTCGAAGCGCCGCATCGGTTGGCTGAAACCGTAAGTGAAATGGCCGCGGTTCTTGGCGTAGACCGTCAGGCAGTTATTTGCCGAGAATTAACAAAGACCCACGAGGAAATTATTCGAGGTTCATTAAGCGAGCTTGAGTCTTGGTGTGCGGGTGAAATTCTTGGCGAGATCACATTGGTCGTTGCAGGGGCAAGTCCTATCGACAACAGCGATCCAGAACAGTGGATAACCATGACTCAGATGCGCATTGACTTAGGGATTTCAGTTCGTGACGCAGTCGCAGATGTTGCTACTGAACTAAATGTGCCAAAGCGCGAGGTCTATGACGCTGTTATTAGTCACCGAAAAAAGGCTGATTAATTAACTAAAGCTATTCGCTCTAGAATTAGTGCCATGACAGTTTCAGCAAATAAAGCGTTTTATTTAACAACGCCTATTTATTACGTGAATGATGCCCCACACATCGGGCACGCGTACACCACAGTCGCTGCTGATTTTATAACTCGCTGGCACCGGTTGGCCCAGGAAGATGTTTGGTTTTTAACTGGAACTGATGAGCATGGGCAAAAAGTTCTTCGCACTGCGCAGGCAAACGACGTTGCCCCACAGGAGTGGGCCGATCGGCTTGTTGAGTCATCTTGGCTTCCGGTACTTGATGTAATCGATGTAAAGAACGACGATTTCATTCGCACAACACAAGAGCGTCACATTATTCGGGTGCAAAAATTTCTGACTCAGCTAAAAGATGCCGGCCACATAGTTGAAGGAAATTACGAAGGTCCATACTGTGTGGGCTGTGAAGAATTTAAACTCCCAGCTGATCTTGCAGAAAACGAATCTGGCGAATTGATTTGCCCAATCCATAGCAAACCAGTCGAACAAGTAAGTGAAACCAACTGGTTCTTTTCCTTATCTAAATTCACTGATCAGTTAATTGCACACTACGAGGCAAATCCACAAGCTATCCGACCAACTTCGGCGTACAACGAAGTAATGTCATTTTTACGATCTGGTTTACAGGATCTCTCAATCTCTAGATCCACCTTTGACTGGGGAATTCCGGTTCCTTGGGATACAAGTCAAGTTGTTTATGTTTGGTTTGATGCATTGCTTAACTACGCGACTGCGGTTGGGCTTGGCGATGAAGCTGGAACTGAGGGTGCAACCAAGTTTGCGAACACTTGGCCAGCTGATGTTCATTTGGTTGGCAAGGATATTCTGCGCTTCCACGCCGTTATTTGGCCAGCAATGCTGCTCGCTGCTGGACTTGAATTACCAAAGTGTGTTTACGCCCATGGCTGGCTATTAGTCGGTGGCGAAAAAATGAGTAAGAGCAAATTAACGGGTATTTCAGCAGAAAGTATTGTTGACCTAGTCGGTTCAGATGCCTTCCGCTACTACTTTATGCGGGCAATTATCTTTGGCCAAGATGGTTCATTTTCTTGGGAAGATTTGGTGGCACGGTACACATCGGAATTGGCGAATGGGCTTGGAAACTTGGCAAGTCGCGTACAAGCAATGGTGGGTAAATACTGTGAAGGCAAATTGCCAGCGCCTGGTGAACTAACTGCCGCCGACACCCTAGTAGTCGAACTGCTCACTAAAACAGTGGCTAAAGCGGATGAAGACATTAGAGATTTTGATTTTCAGAGTGGAATCATCGCGGTCAAAGAATTTGTTGACGCAGTTAACTTGTACGTGACAGAGCAACAGCCGTGGGTAGTTGCCAAGGATGATTCACAAACTGAACGCTTGCACACAATTCTTTATGTTATTTGTGATGCGCTTCGGGCAATTTCAACTCTATATTCTTCACTTATGCCAAAAGCAATGGATGCGCTTTGGCGTGATATTGGCGCTGTTGAATCCGGATTAACGCAATCGTTAACTACTGCAGGAATCTGGGGTCAACTAGAGCCAGGCGTTGTTATTACTAAGAGCGAATCGTTGTTCCCGCGCATTGAAGAGCCCGAAAGTATTTAAGGTGCCCGCAGCGCATCTTGAATTATCTTCGCAAAAACTTTTGCGCCAGCATATGTCAGGTGTACTCCGTCAGGGGTGAAGTAGCCGCTATGCCCATGTGATGCCACCCGCCAACTAGCTAAGCGAACATTCTTATATTTCGGCACGAGCGCATAAATCATTTCGTTTGTTTGGTGCATCCAGACTCGCGGCACTTGAACATCGACTACAACCACACGTTTACGGTCTTTTAGTTGGTTCAATATTGGTTCTAGATTTTCTCGGGTGACCAGACCGTTAGTCCCCATATGGATCACAACGTAATCTGAGAGTCGACCTTCAGAGCGTCGAATCTTAATACGCTGAGCAATTTCCCAAGGTTGTCGACTAACAGCTGCATCAATAGACAAACTTTTTAGTGTGGCTTGTAAGGCAAACCTTCCGCTAAGAACTACAGAGTCGCCAAACACACCGACTTTGCCGTGGTTAACTGGCATCGCAGTGCTCGGTTTTGCGCTCTTATTTGGCTTTGGGTGACCGGATGGCTTTGGGCGGTGGGGCGGTGTCGGCGGTATCGATGGATCAGTATCAACTGTCGTGATTCCACCGAAAGCGGAGGCATTTGCTGCAGTTGGCATGGGCTGTTGGTAGACATTGGCTAGGCAAAAAATAAAACTGCTTGTAACGCCCAAGATGACAAGAAGTCGCCACGAGCTTGGCCGAGGCACCCCGAGTGCGCGCCAGCGAATCCAAGTTTTCTTTAGCACGCCATTACGAATTGGAATTTCTAAATACCTATAGGAAATCGCGCTGATTAAAACCACTAGCGCGATGCGGGTGCCGAGAACCACAGGTTCTGGCCAGTTAACATCAACCCCTGGGCGCAACAGCATGAATATTGGCCAGTGCCACAAATAAATTCCATATGAGCGTCGGCCAAACCAGCGCAGTACAGAAATATCGAGCAGTCGACCCCAAATCAGCCCGGGATGGATGCTAGCCAGAATGAGTCCAGCTGTGAGCAAGGAGACAATGAGAAATCCACTACGGAATAGTGACTCGTCTAATTCACCGATTTGCGTTATGTAATAGGCAAGGCCCGAAATGCTAAAAAGGGCGAGGGCATTGAGCGCAGTTTTTTTATCTGGCGTGATTTTCACGGTGAACTTATCGGGGCGGACAGCGGCAGCTAGTGCGCTACCAACTAGCAGACCCATCGCATGGGTGTCAGTGCCGAAATAGACCCGACTTGGATCGTGCGGAACAGGGAAGCCGTGCTTTATCGAAAGCCAGCGCATCCACAATGTACTTGCCAAGGCGCCAAGCCCAGCAAGTACAAAAATTGCACTTCGGAAGTGCCCGCGCAACCACTTAGCTTTAACACATGCCAGTACTACGAGTGGCCAAACTGCGTAGTACTGCTCCTCAATTGATAGTGACCATAAATGTTGCATCAGTGGGGGCCGGGAAATATTTACAAAGTAGGACTGATGAAAAAATAGGTACGACCAGTTCAGCACCGAAGTCAGAGCCCAAGGAAGATCTCGACGTACCCCATATGATGCATCGGGAGCCCATGTTGCTGCAGCGATTACTACAAAAACCAAAATACTGATGAGCGCAGGCATGATTCGTCGTAACCGGCGTAAGTAGAAATTTGCCCGATCTAACGTTTTGGTGCGAGTAACTTCATCCAATAAAAGTGAAGTGATCAAAAATCCAGATAAGACAAAGAAAATATCTACACCAAGAAATCCGCCAGGTATCTGCCAAATTCCGCCGTGGTAGAGCACAACGACTATGACTGCAATGCCACGGAGCCCGTCGAGTCCGCTAAATCGCATGCGCACTGGAGCTCCTACAAAATCTGTTCTCGGCTAGAGAGTTTCATTAAGGCTAACTTAAACGCCCGCTAGCCTTAGAGTGTGGATGCGCTTATGTCAGTCGAACCTCTTATGTCACCAGTGGTAGATACCCACTGCCACATGGATGTGCAGTATGACAACGAACACTCGCTGCCTAGTGTTACCGAGGCGATGGCCAATGCCCTAAGGGTGGGGGTAGCCAAAGTAATCCAAGTGGGTTGTGATGTGGCTAGTTCACAGTGGGCAAGTGAAATTGCCATGACTCATCCTGATGTTTGGGCTGCAGTCGCGCTACATCCAAATGCGGCCGCGCATGATCCGGACCTGGAAAAATCCCTGGAAGTTATTGCCGAATTAGCGAAATTGCCCCAAGTTCGGGCCGTTGGCGAGACGGGCTTGGATTATTTCCGTACTGGCCCCGACGGCATTGCCGCTCAGCACCTATCTTTTAAACGACACATCGAGATCGCTAAAGAGACGGGCAAGGCCCTAGTGATTCATGATCGAGATGCCCACGATGATGTAGTTCGGATCTTGCTCGAGAACGAGGCTCCGCAAACGGTTGTGTTCCATTGCTTCTCTGGCGGGGTCGAGTTGGCAAATATCTGCGCTGAGCATGGTTGGTACACCTCATTTAGTGGAACTGTCACCTTTAAAAATGCGCCAGAGTTGCGTGAGGCAGCCAAGGTGATGCCACTTGAACTGTTGCTTGTCGAGACCGATTCACCGTTCTTAACCCCCGTTCCTTTGCGTGGCCGGCCTAATTCCTCGAGCTTGTTACCGCTTACGGTTAGGGCTATTTCGCAGGCTCGGGGCGCGTCGGAACAAGAAATTTGTGAGGCTCTTTTTTCAAATGCTGCAAGGGTTTTTGGTCCTTTTTAGGGTTTTCCGACTTGCTATTGCCCCCCTAGTTCGCGTTACGGTAGAGGGGTACCTCCCCAAAAGAATGTTTTGCCGCCTATTGTCCTGGAGACCTGTATGAGTTCACGCGGACGTCGCCGCGCCCCAGCTCGTCATGCCAGCCCCAAGTCGCTATCTAGATTCCTGGGGCCAATTGCTGTTGGCGCAGTTCTGGTACTAGGCGGATCAGCAGCAACAGGCACCCCAGCGTCAGTTACCTCATTGGTTGCATCAGGCTCGCAAACTAAGGCGCCTGTGACTAAGTCAACCAATTTGAAAGTTGTAACGGGAGTTCGTTCTATCCGGACCGTCTCGAGCGTTAAGCATTTCAAAGTTTCTAGCACGATTATTCACTCGGCCAACATTGAACGCGGCACTAAAATTTTACGCAGCAAGGGTGTTCAAGGAACAGTCCGTTATGTTTACCAATTAAAAGTTCTAAAGGGCAAGACAATTGCTCGGACTTTAGTTGCAAAGAAAATCGTCAATAAGGCCAAGCCAGCGGTTTACATAATTGGTACGGGCGAGCCGGTGAAGTTAAATATTGATACCACTGATGCCGCTGGGCAGACCGGAACCCCTAAGGGCAATATGCAGTTTGCCCAGGTTTATATCGCGCAAAAGTACGACTGGAATCAAACTCAGTTCGGTTGCTTAGTTTCACTTTGGAATCGCGAAAGTCATTGGAATCACGCAGCGCGTAATCGCGGTAGTGGTGCTTACGGAATCCCACAAGCAATGCCGGGCAGCAAGATGTCACAGTTTGGCGCCGACTGGCAAACCAACCCAGTTACCCAAATTAAGTGGGGAGCCCATTACATCTCTAGTCGCTACAGCACGCCTTGTGGCGCATTAGATCACTCAAATTCAACTGGTTGGTATTAATCCACTGGTATGTCGGAAAAATTTCTTGGCGCTAGTCAGATCCGCCAACTTGCAAGTGCGTTAGAGCTATCTCCCACTAAAAAGTGGGGCCAGAACTTCGTCATTGATCCAAATACTGTCCGGCGCATCATCGAAATTAGCGGAGTAACTGCCCAAGATGATGTAGCTGAGATTGGTCCAGGCCTGGGTTCGCTCACCATCGGTTTATTAGCTGCAGCAAATTCGGTAGTCGCGGTAGAAATTGATGAAAGGTTAGCCACTCAGTTACCGAAAACCATATCCAAAATTGATGAGCAATTGGCACAAAAGTTGGTGGTGCTAAATGTTGATGCATTAAAGCTCGCTGAACTTCCCACTAAAGCAACTAAGTTGGTCGCTAACCTGCCGTACAACATTTCAGTACCAGTGATCCTGCACTTCCTAGAAAAGTTCCAAAGCATTCGCGAAGTGCTCGTTATGGTTCAAGCAGAAGTTGGCGAGCGGTTGGCAGCCGGCCCAGGGTCCAAAATTTATGGAATACCGAGCGTTAAAGCTCGCTTCTACGGCGAGGTAACGCAGGTTGCTACTATCAGTCGACAAATTTTCTGGCCGGTTCCAAATGTTGACTCGGTGCTTGTGCGTATTGTTCGCCATCAAGAATCGCCAGACTTAGCCATCAAGCAGCAACTTTTTTCAGTAGTCGATGCAGCGTTTAGTCAGCGTCGCAAAACACTTCGTTCAGCTCTTAGTTCGTTTCTAGGGGGAGCAGCGCAAGTAGATGCAGTGTTGGCGCGCGCTGGTATTGATTCAGGTTTACGCGGCGAACAGTTAGATATCGATGCTTTTTTAGCGATATCGAAGGCATCCCAGCAAGTAAAATGAGTTTGTGAACCATTCAGTTACCGTTCGCGTTCCGGGCAAAGTCAATGTTTATCTTGGTGTTGGCGCGCGCGAATTTAGCGGCTTTCACAACTTAGCCACCGTCTTTCAATCGGTAAACATTTACGACGAAATAACCGTAGAAGATTCAGATGATTTCGAAATAGTTGCGCAAGGAAGTTTTGCCAAGCGAATACCAACCGATCAATCCAACTTAGTTTGGGCTGCGACAAAATTAGTAGCTGCGGCCTGTGGCCGCGACCCTAAAGTGAAAATAACAATTAACAAATCAATACCAATCGCTGCAGGTATGGCAGGTGGCAGTGCAGATGCTGCGGCAACTTTGTTGGCTTGTGATGCCTTGTGGCGGGCGCAGATTCCACGAGCTCAATTAGATGCGATGGCTAGCGAGCTTGGTTCAGATGTGCCATTTATGTTGCATGGCGGCTGCGCAATCGGGACCAGTCGTGGCGATGTTCTAGCTCCAGTAATGACTCGCGGAATATTTCATTGGGTCTTTGGCACGTTCAACGAGGGGCTCTCAACTGCAGCAGTCTATGAACGAACTGACAATCTTCGTGGCCCCCATTTTGCCGAGGTACCGAATGTTCCAGTTGAAGTTTTAAGCGCGATCACCCAAGGGGACGCGGTAGCGCTGGGGGCACTTCTTCGTAATGATTTGCAAACGGCGGCCATCACAATGAAGCCGGTCATAACGTCTGCTCTCGAGTTTGGGTTAGACCTTGGTGCTTTGGGGGCAATTGTCTCGGGAAGTGGGCCGACCTGCGCGTTCCTGGTTAAGGACGAGAAAGCAGCCATTGATTTAGTAGTCGCTCTTTCGAGTTCTGGCTTGGTTGATCAAGCGGTTCGAGCGCATGGACCAGTGCATGGAGCGAGAACTTTAGCGCGTTAATCTTTTTAGTCGCTATAGAAATCGGTAACCATTTAGACTTTGGAGTGTGACAGCATCCGATGAAGTAGACCAGCTGATAGCAGCTTGGCAACGCGAGCGCCCAGATTTAGATGTTCGTCCGTTGCAGGTGTTGTCGCGGGTTACCCGCTTAGCTCGACACCTAGATATTGCTCGAAGAGAAGCTTTTGCGCTTCACGATCTGGAGCCGGGCGAGTTTGATGTGTTGGCTGCTTTGCGTCGTGCGGGCGCGCCTTATGCCTTAACGCCATCGCAGTTAGTCAATGCGACCTTGGTTACAAGCGGAACAATGACTAACCGAGTCGACCGGCTTGCGGTGAAAGATTTTGTGAAGCGCGAACCGGATCCAACAGATGGACGGGGCGTTTTGGTTGCTTTAACTTCTGTGGGTAGCGCCAAAGTTGACTTAGCGCTTGAGGATTTACTGCTGCGCGAACGTGAACTTCTTAAAAACATTGCTGGGCAAGAATTTGCCGAGTTAGCAAATGCGCTACGAAAAGTTGTTCTGCCGCTGGATCAACATGTTGCCCATCACGATGAAGATTAGTGACGAGAAATTAATCTTGGTTCGCGCTGCAGCCCTACAGCGCCGTTCCAGACCAAGTTCACTAGGTGAGCGATAACTTCGTCTTTCTTGGCGCCGCCAACGTCAAGCCACCACTGCCCAGTAAGTGCGACCATGCCTACGAACATGTGTGCGTACATGGGTGCCATTTTTTTTGGAAAACCGCGATGAGCGAACTCTTTAGCCAATCGGGCCTCAACCTGTGATGCCACGTCCGATAACAGACTTGCAAAATTGCCAGTGGCTGTTGCTACGGGTGAGTTGCGCACCAAAATCCGAAAGCCATCGGTGTGCGTCTCGATGTAATCAAAAAGGGCTAACGATGCCTGTTCAAGTAATACGCGCGGATGTTCAGCGGTCAAGGCTTGTGTGATGGAGTTAAGTAGATAATTCATTTCGCGGTCAACAACAACCGCGTACAGTCCATCTTTTGAACCGAAGTGTTCATAAACCACTGGTTTAGAAACTTTAGCTGTGAGGGCTATTTCCTCGATGGTTACGGCTTCAAAACCTTTTTCGGCAAAAAGTGCCCGGCCAACTTCAATTAATTGGGCGCGACGCTCGTGGCCAGTCATGCGAACTCGGTCAGTATCAACTAAGCGAGGACGTGCGGCTTCTAATCCGTCATCTTCGTGATCGATTGTTACTGCCATTTGTTCGCTAAACCCTGCTTTTCCTGCTTGGAAGTCGTTTTCTTAAGGCTAGCGTACGAAACAGATCTGTTAGTCATACTGCCAAATCTGAACCGCAGTTTGGGAAAAGTAGGCGTAGAGTCTAAGATTTCAAAGGACTTTCCCGGTTCGTCTAACGGCAGGACAAGTGCCTTTGGAGCACTGAATAGAGGTTCGAGTCCTCTACCGGGAGCCAATTGTTAAGTAGGGTTGTGTTTGTGTCCAAGGATAAAGCCACAAATGACCTCGCTGCGCTAGTAGTGCTAGCCGCTGGCCAGGGCAGCAGAATGCGCTCAGCAACTCCTAAAGTCCTGCACACCGTCTTAGGTTTGCCACTGATTGATCACGTTTTGAGTGCGGCAGCGCCAGCTAATCCCGAGACAACTCTTATCGTCGTTGGCCACCAGCGCGAACAAGTTGAGGCGCACATTACTGCCAAGTATTCGCAGGCTGAAGTAGTGGTTCAAGAACAGCAAAATGGAACTGGCCACGCAGTTTTCGTGGCACTTGAAAATTTACCGGCGACAACCACCGGTTCGGTTCTGATTCTTGCTGGAGACACCCCGCTCTTAACTGCTGGTGACATCGCCGAATTAGTTAGTTCAAGTGCCGGGGCAGCCGCAGCAGTACTGACTGCGCATCTCGAGAACGCATCGGGCTATGGCCGCATCGTACGTGGCGCTAATGGTGATGTAGAAAAAATAGTTGAACACCGTGATGCATCTGAAGTTGAACTTACAATTACCGAAGTTAACTCCGGCGTGTATTGCTTCGATTTAGCATTATTGCGCAGTGCGCTCTCGCGACTTGGTACTGACAATTCGCAAGGCGAAATGTATCTAACTGACGTGATCGAAATCTTACGTCGCGATGGACATGTAATCCATGCGCATGTGACATCAGATGAAAATATTCTTGGGGTAAACGACCGAAAGCAATTGGCGCAAGCTGGCAAAATTTTGCGTCATCGAATTTTAGACAAGTGGATGTTAGCGGGAGTCACGATTCAAGACCCTGAATCAACTTGGATTGAATCAATGGTTTGCCTTGATCAAGATGTCACTTTGTTGCCAAACGTAAGACTAACTGGAGAGACATCAGTGCAGTCAGGCGCAGTGATTGGCCCTGATTGTTCTTTGGAAAATACTCGCGTCTTAGAAAATGCCACTGTAATTAAGTCAACATCAAATGGTGCAATTATCGGGCAAGAAGCTTCGGTTGGACCGTACGCCTACTTGCGTCCCGGCACAGTTCTGGGTGCTGGTGCTAAAGCGGGTGGGTTCGTTGAAATGAAGAACGCACAGCTAGGGGCTGGGGCTAAAGTCCCACATTTGTCTTATGTTGGAGATGCGGTAATTGGTGAAGGCAGCAATATTGGCGCAGCCACAATATTTGTAAATTACGACGGAACTACTAAACATCAAATAGTTGTGGGCAAGCATGTGCGCATTGGTAGCGACACCATGCTTGTTGCCCCAGTAACCATCGGTGATGGCGCCTATACCGCCGCAGGTTCGGTAATTACTGAAGATGTTCCAGCCGGGGCCATGGGTGTTGGCCGTGCGCGTCAGCGCAATATTTTGGACTGGGTGCTAAGGCGCCGACCCGGTAGTGACTCTGCCAAAGCGGCAGTGGCAGACTGAGTACAACAAGCACTTAAGTGGAGGGCAAAAAGTATGGCCGGTATCACCAATAGCAATGCCAAGCGAATGGTACTTCTTGCCGGTCGCTCTCACCCAGAATTAGCTCAGGCAGTTTCTGCAGAACTGGGCATAGATCTAGTGCCAACGCGTGCTTACAATTTTGCCAATGGAGAAATCTTCGTTCGATTTGATGAATCAATTCGTGGCTGCGATGCATTCGTTTTGCAAACTCACACCGCACCCGTTAACGAATGGATCATGGAGCAGTTGCTCATGGTCGACGCACTTAAGCGTGCTTCAGCAAAGCGCATCACAGTAGTTGCTCCGTTCTACGGTTACGCGCGTCAAGATAAAAAGCATGCTGGACGCGAACCGATCTCTGCCCGCCTAATGGCTGATCTTTTCACGGCAGCTGGGGCAGATCGACTAATGAGCGTGGATTTGCACACAGCTCAGATTCAAGGTTTCTTTGATGGTCCAGTAGATCACTTGTTTGCGTTGCCGATTTTGGCGGCTCATATTGGTCGCACCGTCGATCGCAGCAAGATCACAGTTATTTCGCCAGATGCCGGTCGAGTTCGAGTAGCTGAGCGCTGGACCGACATTCTGGATTCTCCATTGGCAATCATTCACAAACGTCGCGATCCAGATGTGCCCAATGAAGCCAAGGTGCTAGAAGTTGTTGGTGACGTTAAGGGCCGTATCTGCATCGTTGTTGATGACATGATCGATACCGGTGGAACTATTGTAAAAGCTTCTGAAGCATTGTTTGAAAACGGTGCGGAAGATGTGATTGTGACGGCTACCCACGCCATCTTGTCTTCACCTGCAATTGAACGTTTGCAGAACTCACGTATCAAAGAAGTCGTTGTAACCGACACTTTGCCAATTGCAGATGAGAAGCGTTTCCCCGGATTAACTGTCTTGCCAATCGCGCCGCTACTAGCCCGGGCAATCCGCGAAGTCTTTGACGAAGGCTCTGTTGCTGGACTTTTCGACCACGTAGGCGTCTAAACCATCTGGCTAGTTTGACCTCGCCCTGTCTTACGCTTTAGCCTTGAGTTGCTCCTCGGCGAGGGCTTTGCTTCATGCGAAAGCCGTTATCGACGAAGGTCTCCTGCGGAGCATTTCCGCGAACCGACATGAGGAGTATCAAATGGCATTAACAACAAACGTACGCACAGATTTTGGAAAAGGCGCAGCACGTCGTCTTCGCCGTGAAGGTCAGACACCGGCAGTTATTTATGGGCATGGGCAAGCGCCAGTGCACGTGAGTCTTGATTCACACGAACTAATTTTGACTCTACGCAAGCGTGCATCTTCAATCGAAATCTTGGTAGATGGCAAAACTCAAATTGTCACCCCACGGGACATCCAGATTGAACCAGTTCGTCGTTACGTTGAGCATGTTGACCTAGTTGTAGTTACTGCTGCTGAAGCAGCAACGATTGAGCGCGAAGCAACTGCGGCATCAGCTGCTGCCGAGGCATCAGCATCAGCCGCGGCTGAGTCGGCCGCTGCAAAGGCAGCTACTCGCGCAGCGCGTCAGGAAGAAGCTGGCACAACTGGTGAAGATAATTCAGCAGCTACAGAGGGTGCTAACGAGTCAGCGCAATAATCTGTGACAGACACATGGCTTGTAGTGGGACTCGGAAATCCGGGTCCCACTTACGCGTTCACTCGGCATAACATTGGTGCTCGGGTTATTGAAGCGTTGGCCAAAAACGCAAGCGCAACTCTTAGTAAACACAAGCGAGCTCCGGCACTGGTTGCCGAGATTCGACTAGGTGGAAAGCACGTAGTTATTTCGACGCCGACTTCATTTATGAATGAATCAGGTGGTCCAACGAAAGCCTTAGCCAACTTTTATAAAGTTGATCCGCAAAACATTATTGTGTTACACGATGAACTAGATATCGACTTAGCCGTAATTCGGGTCAAGTTCGGTGGCGGCGATAATGGGCACAATGGGTTGAAGTCGATTCGCAAATCTTTGGGCACAGGCGATTGGTACCGAATTCGATTGGGAATTGGTCGCCCTCCTGGCCAACAAGATCCTGCTGATTTTGTTTTGAAGAATTTTGGATCCGCTGAGCAAACGGAAGTCACCGACCTAATTAATCGAGGTGCTGACGTGATAGAACATTTAGTGACTTCTTCGCTGGAAGAAACACAGAATCGTTTCAATTCATGAATGATCACGCTCTAGCAAAAAAACTTGCGACGCAGGCTGGGGAAATTTTGCTAAAAGTTTTGGCAGACTATGAGCCGCTTGACGCAGAAAACCCAGATGCGGATGAAATCAAGGCGATTGGAGATTTGGGAGATCGCACTGCCAACGAATTCCTGATTAGCCAGTTAGAGCTTCATAGGCCTGATGATGTTATTTTGAGCGAGGAAAGTCTTGATCCTAAATCTCGCCACAGTGCACAGCGAGTTTGGATTATTGATCCGCTGGATGGGACTGCAAGTTTTTCGCGAGGTTACCCGGGCTTTGCCGTACATGTTGCGCTGTGGGAAGCACAAGCAACAACCCCAGGGAAAATAACAGCAGCAGCAGTTAGCGTTCCGGTGACAAAAACCACACTCTCAACGGCTGATCCGGTTCAATTCGTCGCAGAATTTGATTCGGGCGTTCACGGGAACATGCATTTGCAAGCAGTAGGTTGGACGCTTTCTGCAAGAGATGACATTCGTATTGTGACCTCGCCGTCTAATCCACCGATACAACTAGATGCAATTTGTGACTCTTTGCGCAGTGACTTTGATCGGGATGTAACTATTGAGCGTCACGGATCGGTTGGCGCCAAAATGGCGCACATTATCCGTGGGCATGCAGACATCTACGTGAACACTTGGGGATTCAATGAGTGGGACATAGCAGCGCCTTTAGCCGTTGCACATCATTATGGATTAGCCGCGGTCTTGCCTGATGGTTCTGAGTTTGATTTCAACCAGGACAATGTCGAAGTCCCGGGCGCAATTATCTGCCGAGCAAAATACAAAAATTCAATCTTGCGAGTCCTAGCTGATAAGTCATGACTTTCGAATCCTTAGCTCACCTTTTTAGTAACGCGCCAACTTTTGCACCAATCTTGTCTTCATTGGAAACCCTTGATGATGTTAGTTTGAGTGCGCCCAGTACAACATCTGCATTTGCTATCGCAGCATTATTAAATGGTCAGCAGCCACTTTTAGTCGTAACTCCAAGTGAACGAAGTGCGCAAGAACTAGTTGAGAGCCTTTCCGATTTTGTTGATCAAACGCAGATTGCATTCTTCCCCGCTTGGGAAACTTTGCCCCACGAACGCTTAAGTCCAAGTAGTGAAATTGTTGGTCGGCGCGTGGCTATGTTGAATCGCTTAGCCAATCCCGCAGACTATCCAGCGCTTAAAGTGCTCGTAATGTCAGTGCGCTCACTCATTGCACCTGTGATGCGCGAGTTGGCAACACTCGAACCGATCAATGTAGTAGTTGGTCAAGAAATTTCTATCGACAAGCTAAGCACTCAGTTGGCCAATTTTGGTTTTGAGCGGGTAGAACTAATTGATCGCCGTGGCCAGTTCGCGGTGCGTGGCGGCATCGTTGATGTTTTTGTACCAACTGACGCTCACCCATTACGCCTTGAGCTTTGGGGCGACACCGTTGATGACATCAGAGAGTTCTCTGCCGCCGATCAACGTTCCATCGGAGGAACAGTTGCCAGTTTGTCTGCAACCGCCTGCCGCGAGTTGCTTTTTACTGACGCAGTTGTTGCTCGGGCTGAAAATTTGAAATCACAGATGCCTGAAATTTCAGAGATGTTGGAAAAAATTTCGCAGGGAATCGCTGTGGAGGGCATGGAGAGTTTGATTCCATTACTCACAGACGACGTGCAGTTAGTGACAGATTTATTAGCAGGTCAATGGGTAGGCGTCGAGGTTCAGCCAGAGCGGATTAGAGCCCGAGTAGATGAAATAATCAGCACTAGTGCCGAGTTCTTGGCTGCCGCTTGGCAAAATGCGGCGCAAGGCAATGTTTCACCACTATCTGTGGCGGGCACCGGACTGCGCGATTATGCAGAGGTTAAGAACAGTTCGAGTCGAATTACTTGGTGTGAACTTTCCAGTCTTCGGGCGCCTGATGACATTGATCTAGATTTTGCTGCGCCGTTTGAATATCACGGCAATATGAACAAACTTGTTGGTGACATTCGTTCTTTCTGGTCCAAACGAATCAATGTTGTTGTTGTGATGAACGGCGCAGGCACTGCTGCGCGTCTTGTTGAGACTTTGTCTGAATTGGATATTGCTGCCCGAGTTTCAACAAACTTTGATTTTGACTCACGGGTAGTGCAAGTAGTCGTAGGACACCAGCAGCATGGTGTGATTGCGCGCGATGCCAACTTGGCTGTGTTAACCGAGTTTGATATTTTTGGTACTCGCGAAACAGGTCGGGCGAATAGGAGTATGCCAACTCGGCGCAAAGCGCAGATTGATCCACTAACGCTTACCGCTGGCGATTACGTCGTTCATGACCAGCACGGAGTTGGCAGATATGTGGACTTGATCTCACGAGAAGTGCAAGGCGCAGTTCGCGAATATCTAGTTTTGGAATACGCATCAAGTAAGCGCGGGCATCCAGCAGATCGACTCTTTGTGCCGACGGATCAACTCGAACACGTAACAAAATATATTGGTGGCGAAGCCCCGAGTTTGAACAAACTCGGCGGGGGAGACTGGGCAGCTACAAAAACGCGAGCCCGTAAAGCTGTGCGACAAATCGCTGGCGAACTTATCCGTCTGTACGCAGCTCGAATGGCAAGTCGAGGATTTGCTTTTGGTCCTGATACCCCTTGGCAGCGCGAGTTAGAAGATGCCTTCGACTTTGTCGAGACTCCCGACCAGTTAGCGACCATTAATGATGTAAAAGCTGACATGGAGCGCGAGATTCCAATGGACCGAGTCATTTGTGGCGATGTGGGTTATGGAAAAACAGAGATTGCTGTTCGAGCCGCATTTAAAGCAGTGCAAGATGGTAAGCAAGTGGCGATTGTGGTACCGACAACGCTATTGGTTCAACAACATTTTGAAACATTTTCCAGACGTTATGCGCAGTTCCCGTTAACCATTGCGCCACTGTCGCGTTTTCAAACAGAATCAGAAATCAAGAAGTCACTTGCTGGGATAACTGACGGATCGGTTGATGTAGTTATCGGAACGCATCGGTTATTCAGCGCTGATGTGCGCTTTAAGGATCTGGGACTAGTCATCGTCGATGAAGAACAACGCTTTGGTGTCGAACATAAAGAGCATCTAAAAGCCCTTCGAACCAATGTTGATATGTTGACGATGTCAGCAACGCCAATTCCGAGAACTTTAGAAATGGCTGTAACCGGTATTCGTGAATTGTCGACCATCCAAACTCCGCCTGAAGAGCGTTTGCCTGTCTTGACTTCAGTTGGCCCATACGATGAGAAATACATAGCGGCCGCTATCCATCGCGAACTTTTGCGAGATGGTCAGGTGTACTTTGTCCACAATCGAGTTGCCAGCATTAATAGAGTCGCTAGTAAATTAGCTGAACTTGTTCCCGATGCACGAATTGCAATCGCACATGGTCAGATGAATGAACACGAACTCGAAAGAATAATTGTTGATTTCTGGGAACATAAGTTTGACGTTCTAGTTAGTACAACAATCATTGAAAGCGGTTTGGATATTCCAAATGCTAATACGTTGATAGTTGACCGAGCAGATACTTTTGGCCTATCCCAATTACATCAACTTCGTGGTCGTGTTGGTCGAAGCCGGGAACGTGGATATGCGTATTTCCTATATCAGCCAGAGCGGCCACTTTCGCAAACAGCGCACGACAGATTGGCGACTATCGCATCGCATACCGATTTAGGTGCTGGCATGGCAGTGGCCATGAAAGATTTAGAGATTCGCGGTGCTGGAAATCTTTTAGGCGGCGAACAAAGTGGACACATCGCCGAAGTTGGTTTTGATCTTTACGTTCGCCTGGTCGGCGAAGCAATAGCTGAAGTTCGTGATGGAGTAACTGCCGAAACAGAAACCTTAATCCGAGTTGAATTACCGGTAGAAGCACACATCCCTCATCAGTATGTACCGCAAGAGCGTTTGAGACTTGAGGCGTATCAGCGGTTGGCTGATGCCCGATCCGACGCCTCAGTAAACGAAATTTCGCAAGAACTAAAAGATCGCTATGGAGCCCTGCCAAAAGAAGTGCAGCGCTTGCTTGATGTGGCACGTCTGCGTGCTTTGTTGCACTCTGTAGGCGTAACTGATGTGATCACTGCCGGAGCCACTGTGAAAATCTCACCAGTTGAATTGCCTGAATCCAAACAACTTCGTCTAACTCGGCTCTACCCAGGCAGTCGGATACAACCAGCAACGCGTACGATTGTCTTACCGCTGCCACAACAGCAAAAGTTGGGTGTTTCAACAATGGACGTTGAAGAATTTGACCTTGTTAGTTGGGTAGCACAGGCTGTAAACACTTTGATAGTAGCTTCGTAAAGAGGGATGGTTAGTTGTGACAAAACTTGGAAAATTAGGCGCAGGTATCGCGGTCTTGCTACTAGTCGCTGGTTGTTCATCCAAGCCCGTACACGCTGGTTCTGCCGCCCGCGTTAGCGACACATTAATTAAGCAGTCCGAGGTAACTTCGCAGCTAACCGAAACAATGGCGCAGATTCAATTGACTCCGAGTGCGGCGCAAGCACCGGATGCCGGAACTATCGGCCAAAAAATTGTTAACCGTCTACTAATTTCTGAAATTGTCGATCGCGCACTTGCAAAGCTGGGACAGAAAGTCACTGATTCCGAAGTGCAAAAACTTCGGTACTCGGTCTACCAGCAATACGGCCAAGATGTTGTAGAGCAGCAGCTTGCATCCGGGCAGGGAGTCCCACTTAGCCAGATTGATGCATTTTTCCGAACTGTTTTGGCCCAAGGATATATCGGCTCCGCAGCTCTGCCCAATGGCACTGACCAGGAGCGCAGCAATGCAACTGGCCAGTTCTTGTTGCAGTTTGCTAGCACTTTAGAAATTGAAGTAGCTCCGCGTTATGGAACTTGGGATCCAACCCAGCTACAAGCAGTTGGTGTTGACGACAAACTTTCGTTTGCGCAGCAAAGCGCGCAGTAGTTTATGTCTGAGTCGGTAGATCGACTTGTGTCGGTCATGGATCAACTCAGGTCCCCGGGCGGTTGTCTGTGGGATGCGCAGCAGACTCACGAATCACTAGCTCGCTATCTACTGGAAGAAACTTATGAAGTTCTCGAAGCAATGGACCAAGCAGACACTTCTGCCTTGCGCGAAGAACTTGGAGATTTATTGCTGCAAGTTGTTTTCCATGCACGCATCGCAGAAGAGTCAGATCCAAGTTTCACATTAGATGAGATTGCTGCGAACGTTGTTGCCAAACTTGAGCGCCGTCATCCGCATGTTTTCACCGAGATGGATGTCCAAACTCAGGAACAGCTAGAAGATAACTGGGCGCAAATTAAGCGTGAAGAAAAACATCGCGAATCTGTAACTGATGGAGTTCCTAAAGCGCTACCAGCACTGCAATTGGCAACTCAGCTGCTGTATCGCTCACGCAAACTCGGTGTTGCTTATGAAAATAAAGCACTTACCGATGCGCTCGGCGAGCTAATTGGTGAGATAACGCAAGAAAAAATAGCTGAACTCCTCGTTTCTGCAGTTCAGTTAGCTCGGACACAGGATCTAGACGCTGAATCTTGCTTACGGGCCGCTATGGGAGAGTATCGATCAGTGGTCGTTGCCCACGAATTGGAAAATCAGGTCTAAATCGCTGCGGTTAGGCGGTTTCGTTTGCCGAAGTGTCGGCTCCCAAGTGAGTCACCATGCATACGCTAGGCTAGACACAGTGCAATGAGGCACGCTTAGAGTCGTTAGCCTCAACAATCGAATCTGACAGAAATGTGGAGTAACCCTATGTCCAGCATCGCCGATGTCCGTGCCCGTGAAATCCTTGACTCACGTGGAAATCCAACCGTTGAAGTTGAAGTAACACTCGATAACGAAGCTACCGGTCGCGCCGCTGTGCCATCTGGTGCATCAACGGGCGCTTTTGAGGCAGTAGAACTGCGCGATGGCGAGTCACGCTACCTGGGCAAAGGTGTCATCAAGGCGATTGAAGCTGTTGAAGATAAAATCATGCCAGAGATTCTGGGCTTGGATGCTAGCGATCAGCGCCTTATCGATCAGGTCATGATCGAACTAGATGGCACCCATAACAAAGCAAACTTGGGCGCAAACGCAATCCTTGGTGTTTCGCTGGCTGTTGCAAAAGCGGCAGCATCTTCTGCTGGCTTGCCGCTGTACCGCTATGTCGGTGGCCCAAATTCGCACATTCTTCCAGTGCCGATGATGAATATCATCAATGGTGGCGCACACGCTGACAGCGATGTTGATGTTCAGGAATTCATGATCGCCCCAATCGGCGCGTCAACATTCGGTGAAGCACTTCGCATGGGCGCTGAGGTTTACCACGCACTTAAAGGTGTTTTGAAATCTAAGGGTCTATCAACCGGTCTTGGTGACGAAGGTGGATTCGCGCCGAACCTGCCGAGTAACCGCGCTGCACTTGAACTCATCGTTGAGGCAATTGGTAAAGCTGGATTTGCAGTTGGCACCGAAATTGCTTTGGCGCTGGATGTTGCCGCAAACGAACTTTTCAAAGATGGAAATTATGTGGTTGAGGGTAAGACAAAGACCACCCAGGAAATGATTGATTACTACACCGGTCTAGTCACAGACTTCCCAATCGTCTCAATTGAAGATCCACTAGCTGAAGATGAATGGGCTGGCTGGCAGGCGATTACTGCTGCAATTGGGGATCGCGTCCAGATTGTCGGCGATGACCTTTTTGTGACCAACACCGAGCGGATAAGTCGCGGAATCGTGGAAAGTTCAGCTTCAGCGCTGCTTGTGAAAGTAAACCAGATCGGTTCATTGACCGAGACTGCTGAAGCTGTTGAAATGGCACATCGCGCAGGTTTTCGCACAATGATGAGTCATCGTTCGGGCGAAACTGAAGACACCACAATTGCTGATTTGGCTGTGGCGTTCAACTGTGGTCAGATCAAGAGCGGCGCCCCTGCCCGTACTGATCGAGTAGCCAAGTACAACCAGTTATTGCGAATTGAAGAAGACCTAGATGATGCGGCACGTTACGCGGGTCGGGCTGCCTTCCCACGTTTCAAGGGCTAGTCAAGGCAAACTAGCGTTGTGGCTTCCTCGCTAAAACCTACTAGGCGGGCACTCGTAGTGCTCACTGCATCTGTGTTTATCATTATGACCATTGCTGTGCCAATGCGGTCATTGGTGAAAGAGCGCAGAGACATTTCCACCTTGAAATCGCAGGTCGTTGATAAGCAGAAGTCGATTTCTCAGCTAAAAGCTGATGCCAAACAATTGCAAAACCGTGCGTACCTGCAATCGTTAGCCCGTTCTCGCCTCAATTATGTTTTTCCTGGCGAAATTGGATTAGTTGTAATTGATCAAGGCACCTCAATAGCGATTGAAACAGTTCCTGGCGCGCTAGTGCCAAATGATTCATCTCCCTGGTACAGCAAGCTTTGGCACAGTACTGAGTTAGCTGATAAACCACATTCGCAAAATGATCCACTGGTCATTCACGATAAAGCTGAGTCAAAGTAGTTTCTGTGATTTCTCCTGTGGATCGCGCTGCCATTGAAGCGCAACTTGGTCGGCCTATCCGCGGCGCCTTAGATGTTGCACATCGCTGCTCTTGTGGGCAACCAGATGTGGTTCTTACTGCGCCACGGCTCGAAGATGGAACTCCTTTCCCAACAACGTTTTACCTGACTTGCCCAAAACTAACTGGTGCGATTGGCACATTAGAAGCCAATGGCGTTATGCGTGAGTTGCAAGATGAACTAGATGCCGACCCAGAAGTTGCAGCGCAATATCAAAAAGCGCATGAGCATTATTTAGCTACTCGGACAGCACTTGGCGACGTTCCGGAAATCGACGGAATTAGCGCCGGCGGTATGCCTAATCGGGTTAAGTGTCTGCACGTTTTGGTCGGACATTCTTTGGCTGCTGGGCCAGGGGTAAATCCATTAGGGGACCGAGTGCTTGCGATGCTCGGCGATACGACCAGCGGCGCTACCTGTGTTGGAGATGCTAAGTGCGAGTAGCAGCTATTGATTGCGGTACGAATTCGATTCGGCTCCTAATTGCAGACGTAGTTGACAACAAACTTGTTGATGTGGTTCGTACCATGATTATTGTTCGTCTTGGTGAAGGTGTGGATCAAACTCGTGAGTTTTCCCAGGCTGCACTTTCTCGCACTTTTGCAGCAGTTGATGTTTACGCCGAATTGATTAGCGAGCATAATCCTGATCTTGTCCGATTTGTGGCAACAAGTGCATCGCGTGATGTTTCAAATCGCGCGGAATTTTTTGCTGGGGTTAAAGATCGGCTTGGTTTTGAACCCACTGTTATTAGTGGCGATGAAGAAGCAAGACTTTCTTTCCTTGGCGCAACAGCAGGCTTTGCAGATTTGCCGGATGCGCCTAATCCGCCGTACTTGGTTATTGATATTGGTGGCGGTAGTACTGAGTTTGTTGTGGGGCAATTTGCGCCAGTTGCAGCAATAAGCACTGACGTTGGCTGTGTTCGCATGACCGAAAGACATTTTCATGACGACCCACCCACTGCGCAACAAATTGCTGATGCCACGCGCGATATCGACGCTGCTATTTCTTCGGCGAAATTGGTTGTCTCAATTGATGAAGTGAATAGCCTGATCGGACTAGCTGGTTCTGTAACCACGGTTGCGGCTCTTGCTCTGAACTTAGACAGTTACGATCGCGAAAAAATTCATGGCGCGCGAATCAGCGCGGCCAAAGTGCACCAGGTAGCCCAAGAATTGCTTAGTATGACTCGAGCCCAGCGGGCGCAGTTTGGTCCGATGCACGAAGGACGTGTGGATGTAATTGGCGGCGGCGCACTAGTACTTGATCGCATCATGCAGGTAACCGGTTTAGCTGAAGTTGTTGTTTCTGAACACGACATTCTCGACGGCATCGCTTTCGACTTAGTCCAGGGCGATTAAACCTACTAATCACCCCAGTTAGGTAAGTTGATGCGGTTCGTGTCAGGATTAGATGCTCGCCCCCGTAGCCCAATCGGTTAGAGGCACACGACTTAAAATCGTGCCAGTGTGGGTTCAAGTCCCACCGGGGGTACTCACCAGGAGGTAACACAATGAGTACTCAACATTTAGTTCTGTCGAGTGACATCCATGGTCCATGGTCAGATACATCTGAACGCATTTATTTTGGCATGGGTTGTTTCTGGGGTGCGGAGAAAAAACTTTGGGCTATTCCTGGAGTTGTCACAACCGCGGTGGGCTACATGGGTGGCCTTACTGAAGATCCGAACTACCCATTGGTTTGTACGGGTTCAACTGGGCATGCAGAAATTGTTTTAGTTGTCTACGAACCAAGTGAAGTAAATTTTTATGACTTGTTAAAGGTCTTTTGGGAAAATCACGATCCTACCCAAGGCAATCGCCAAGGTGGCGATATCGGAACTCAATATCGCAGCGCTGTTTATTGGACAACAAACGAGCAAACTGAGTTGGTCAATTTAACCAAGAGTGCTTACGAAAAAGTGCTTGTGCAAAGTGGCCTAGATCCGATCACAACTGAGATTGCAAACGTCGAAGGTAAAGTGTTTTGGTACGCCGAGGATTATCATCAGCAATACCTCATCAAGAATCCCAATGGTTATGATTGCCATGCAAACACGGGCTACCCGCTACCGGCTTATGAGGATGTTGTTTCGTAACTCTCGCGCTTTTGCTCTTCCGAGTTTTTCTGTTTTGTTTCATTCACCGTCGCGCTCATAACTAAGGCAACTGCAGACACTGCTACGGAAACCATAAACGGCACAAAGTACCCGCCCGTTGAATCTTTCAAATATCCAGCAACCATCGGTCCAACAATAATTCCGAGATCTCCGGTCATTTGATACAGTCCGACAACTTGTGCGCCCTTTCGTGTCTTGACTATGTCGCCGACCATTGCCGATGGTGTTGCACCTAAGAATGAACCAGCTGCTCCCATAAGCATCATGCTTAAGTAGAAAGTTCCTAGCCCATGTGAGGCGGTTAACACCAACAGTGAAGATGTCAGCAGTGTGCAACCGACAACGAGTGCTGGCTTACGACCTCGAACATCAATCATTCGACCAACTGGCAGTAGCAACAGTGCCTGCATCACGCTAGAAATTAGAAAGCTAATGCTCGATGTCTGTGCGCTCTTGTGCAGAACTTCCAGAACAAATAGTGGGATCAACGTCATGCGCAGCCCAAAACTAGTCATGCCAGTTACCAGATTGATAGTCATTGCAGTCCAGTAGGCACGGAACGAAAGTGCTTCCCGAAGTTGCATAGTTTCTACAACTTCAGACTCTTGCGATTGCGCATCTTCTGCCTTTTTCGGCATTTTTGGCAGAGTGAATAGGGCGGTGCAAACTGCAAGCATCAAAGTTCCTGAATAAACAAAAAACGGGGCCCTGATACTGATTCCCACAACTAGTCCGCCAACAAGTGGTCCTGCTAAGCCGCCAAACAGGAATCCGCTTTGGTACATGCTGACCGCACGGCCTCGGTGTTGTGGGTCAACTGAATGTAAAAGAAGCGACATTGCCGCAACACTGAACATTGCTGACCCTAGTCCACCGGCAGCGCGTAGAAAAAGTAATTGAGAATATGTTTGGGCGGTTCCTGCTAGCGCACTCGAAACTGAAACCATGCTCAGTCCAACTCCAAGAACCCAACGTTCCCCAAGTTTGTTAACGAGCCAACCAGAAGGGGTAGCACTAATAAATCTCATGAAGGCAAACAAACTAATTACGGCGCTGGCAGCTAAGGCTGAAACCCCAAAAGATTCAGCAAATAGCGGTAAAACTGGAGCAACAATTCCGTAGCCAAGTGCGACACAAAATGCTATTGCTGTAACGACTGCGACCTCACGGGGCAAGTCCTGAAAATAACGACGCGCGATTGTGTTCATTGTCTCAAAACTACACGGGGAATGCTTGCCCTGCATGGGTTCTCGGCCGAAGCCGTGCTAGTTTAACTTTAAATCATGAATTGAGAAGAGTAATTGTGACGTTAGCAATTGAAGTTTCTGGGCTAAAGAAGAGCTTCGGTGAAGTTCAGGCACTGCGCGGAATCGATTTCACGGTTGAGCAAGGAACAGTTGTCGGACTTCTTGGTCCAAATGGTTCAGGCAAAACCACCACCGTACGAATTCTGGCCACCCTGCTAAAGGCTGACTCAGGTATAGCCAAAGTAAGTGCCATCGATGTAAACAGTTCGCCCGATCTTGTTCGAACCATGATTGGTTTGACCGGACAATATGCAGCGGTCGATGAATACTTAACTGGTCGCGAAAATTTGCAACTATTCGGGCAACTTTTCCATTTGTCGAAAAAACAAGCAGCGCAGCGTGCTGATGAGTTACTAACGCGTTTCGATTTAGCCGACGCAGCCGACCGAGGGATCAAAGGTTACTCGGGTGGAATGCGCCGTCGGCTTGACTTAGCTGCAAGTTTGATTGGCCGTCCTTCTGTGCTTTTCTTGGATGAGCCAACCACAGGTTTGGATCCACGCAGCCGACTCGGGATGTGGGAAGTTATTGAGTCGCTCGTTGCACAGGGAACCACTGTGCTTCTGACTACTCAGTATTTGGAAGAAGCTGATCAGTTGGCATCTCGAAGCGTTGTACTAGATCATGGTTCAGTTATCGCGCAGGGCACTTCGGATGAGCTTAAATCACAGGTCGGTGGCGATCGTGTTGAAGTTGTGGTGGAACTTCCAAACCAACTAATGCAAGCCAAGGATGCCCTTGCCTCAATCGCATCAGGTGAAATTAACATCGATGACGATCAACACAAAGTGATAATTCCAACTTCCGGCGGCTCACGTTCGGTAGTTGAAGCTGTTCGATTATTGGACGAAGTACAGATTTCAATCGCCGACATCGCACTTCGTCGGCCAACTCTGGATGATGTTTTCTTGAGTTTGACTGGCCGGTCAGCAGAAGAAGAAAAGTCAGAAGTCAAACCAAAGCAGCGGTCACGACGAGGAGCACGAGCATGACAACATCCGAGATCGAAACGAAGTACCGACCAACATTCGGGTGGCTAGTCAGCGACACCATCGCCGTAGCTAAACGACACATTCTAAAAATCACTCGCGTCCCTGAATCACTGTTTTTCGCTTTGATCCAGCCGGTAATGTTTGTGCTGTTATTCGCTTTTGTCTTTGGTGGCGCAATCACTCTTAGCGGAAATGGTGCGAGCAGTGCCGCAGATTATCGTGAGTATCTAATTCCAGGAATCTTTGCTCAAACGGTCATGTTCGCGGTAGCAAGCATTACAGTCGGGATAACTGAAGATGCTAATCGCGGGATTATGGATCGTTTCCGCTCGTTGCCGATGCGCCCAGGTGCAGTGCTAGGTGGCCACACACTTGCTTCGTTATTTCAGAACACTTTGGTTTTAATAATTCTTTCGATTACCGGCCTACTTGTTGGGTGGCGGATTCGTAGTTCGGTTGCTGATGCGCTACTTGGCTATTTGCTTTTAGCAACTTTTGCTTACGCCATGACTTGGATCGGCGCCTGGATTGGGCTACATATGCCAAGCCCAGAAGTCGCTGGAACCGCTGGGTTGGCTTGGATTTTTCCACTCACATTCGCCTCTAATGTGTTCACACCAATTGCCACTATGCCCTCATGGTTGCAGCCGATTGCCTTGTGGAATCCAGTGTCTTGTTTAGCACTTGCATGCCGCAAGTTGTTTGGAAATCCAATTCCAGTTTTTGAAAATTCCGGACATTCTTTTCCAGAGGTCCATGCTGTGCAGATGGCATTTGCGTATGCCTTGTTATTTTTAGCAATTTTCGCGCCACTTGCGGTTCGGGCATTCAAGACCCGTAACGTCGGTGGATTAAAGGCTTAACCTAGGTACAACTCAGCGCTGACAATGCTAATTTTTAGTGACTTGCCATTTGGTGTTTCATAACTGATTTGTGCACCAACTTCTTGACCTAGTACAGCTGCGCCAAGGGGACTAGTTGGGGAGTAAACATCAATTGCAGTGTGGGCCGCTTCTTCGCGTGAGCCAAGTAAGAAAGTTTCGGTATCGTCCAAGTCTGGAAAATTAACAGTCACAATCATGCCTTGTGAAACTTTGCCTTCTTCGATTTCGGGAACACCAATAATTGCACTCTCTAGCATTGTGGCTAACTGACGAATACGCGCTTCATTTTTTCCTTGCTCTTCGCGAGCTGCGTGGTAACCGCCATTTTCCTTTAGATCGCCTTCTTCACGGGCTGCAGCAATGCGATTTTTGATTTCTTCGCGCAGCGATCCGCTTCGATTTTCAAGTTCGCCTTTGAGGCGATCGAAGGCTTCTTGAGTTAGCCAAGTTTCAGTCATTGCAAAAGCGTACAAGTTTTTAGGGCTTTGGTGTGAACCCTGGCGACTTTTGCTCGGGAATTTGCACGCCTGGTGGGAAATTAGCTGGCGGGACTCGTAATTGTTTGGTTGCACCGCAACCAAGCACCTCAGCAAGTACTGCAGATCCGTTTGTCGTAACTGAGTATTGGGCTTGGCTAATCTTCTCGCCAGGGGCCAGGCGAACAATCGCATAACCAACATCTGTTTTGTGGATATCTTGGGCCCGAATGGCACAATAGATTTCCTGGCCTTGCTTGCGCTGAACTTTCCAACTCACGTCGATTTGGGTTGAAGAAATCACTTTGAATGCAACAAGTTCGCCTTCAATACTTGGATTAGCGGCTCGATATTGGGTAAATCCGATTAACCCCAAGATTGCTAACACGACCAAACTGCTCGCCACACGCTGTGGCCATCGGGAAATAGTTAGCCCATATCTGGCGTGCAGATGTTCGGGTAATTGGACATGCTCGGTCATGGTAATTCCACAATAGGCGGTGTTAGAGAATATAGGTATGTCCGCACCTGAAATCACCTTCCCAGAAGCCAATGAGCCGCTACGTCTCTTGGCAGTACACGCGCACCCTGACGACGAGTCAAGTAAGGGCGCAGCAACAACAGCTATGTACGTCGCACAAGGTGTTGAAGTTCTGGTGGCAACCTGCACAGGTGGTGAACGCGGGGATATTCTCAATGCAAGTTTTGACCTAGGTGATCGTGAACTAACAGAAGTTCGTAAGAATGAAATGCACAGTGCTGCGCAGATACTCGGTATCAAACATCAGTGGCTCGGCTTCATTGATTCGGGTTTTCCTGATGGTGATCCAAAACCACCAGTACCAGAAGATAGTTTCGCAGCACAGTCAATTGAAGTGGCAGCAGCTCCGCTTGTTGAATTGATTCGGGAGTTTCGCCCACATGTCATGACGACATATGACGAAAACGGCGGTTACCCACATCCAGATCACATCCGCACCCACGAAGTGGCTGTTTATGCCTTCGAACATGCAGCGAGTGAAAGCTACCTCTCAGACAAAGCTCCCTGGGCAGTTGCCAAACTTTATTACAATCTCACATTCACCCAGACTCGAATCCGCACTTTGCACGAGGCATGTTTAGCGAATGGTCTCGAGTCGCCATATGTCGATTGGCTTGAACGGATGGATGAAGTTGATGTTATGTGGGGCAGAGTTACTACCCGCATTCCGGTAGCCGAATATTTCGAAGTACGAGATCAGGCGCTCTTAGCTCATGAGACACAAATTGATCCTGACGGTATGTGGTTTGGGGTGCCGCTAGAACTCCAACGCGAATTTTGGCCGACTGAAGATTTCGAACTAGCAATTAGTCGACTAGATTTACCAGAAACTGATGCAATTGAACAAGATCTATTTTTCGGCCTAAGGGGATAGTTAAACGTGTACCGATTTTTTCCAGTTTTAGGTATTTCCCCATCGCCTCATCCGAGTCCTACTGACTTTGATAGTTCAAGAGTGCAACCGGGTGCTTGGTATGGCGTGATTTTAACTTTCTTGATTGTTGGCTTAGTAGTCCTACTCTTTAGTTTGAACCGGCATCTCAAGCGCGTTAATTTCGAAAAAACTGATGAGTAGTGCGCAAATATTTTCTGGCGAACCTGTTAGCGATCCATGCGCTTGCTCTACTTCTTATAGCCGCTTGCTTGTTGCTTAGTCATTGGCAGTGGGAACGAGCACATTACTCTCGACAAGCGATAGCGGTTTCAAAGCCGATAGCTTTTGAAAACTTGAGTAAGCCAAGAGATTTTTTGCCACCCTCATCTGTTGGACAATTGACGAAGGTCAGTGGCACGTGGCAACAAAATGGTCGTATTCGATTGCCCAATCGTCCAGTAGATGGTCGCAAGTTGCTTGCGAACGCAAAACCGTCGACGCAAACGCAATTGGGAAGCTGGGTAGTAGATTTCCTCAAGCTAAGAGATGAAACCAGCGTGGCCGTGGTTCGTGGCTGGCAGAGTTCAGGGAGTAGGTTCCCAGCGGCAGTTGGCCGAGCAAGCGTTATCGGAGTAGTCCAGTCTGGCGAAGATGCGCCAAATTTAGAAGCGATAAATGCTTCGCCACTTGTTACCACTAAATTTTTGTTAACCCACATAGACACTGATATCCGTGATGGTTTCATAGTGGAGACGAAAGATAATGGGACTCTGGTGCAGGTAATTCCATCGCGGCAAGCATTCACGCAAGATGGGTTACGAACTCTTAACGTCTTTTATACGTTTAATTGGATTTTCTTTGCCTTGTTGATTTCGCTGATTTGGATTCGAATTGTGCGCGATGAAGTGTCTAGCGTGAATTAGTGCCGCACATGCAGCAAACTTGGATTATGTCGGACGCACAAGTTAAGAAATTTTTCGGTAACGCATGGACTTTCTATAAGTACATGGCTTTCATTGTTGGTGCTGCGTTAGTTAGCGCGACGATTGCCTTGGTTCTGCGGCACACCACTAACCCTGAATTTGCGAGTGCCACTTGGTATGCAAAATTATGGATGGCGCACGGTTACCTGTACATGGTCTACCTGATTGCAACTTTCAATTTGTCAACAAAACGCAATTGGAAGTTAACAAAGATGCTCTTAGTGATGTTGGCAGGCACTGTTCCACTTATGTCGTTCATCGCTGAAGCGCGGCTAGCTAAAGAAAGCCAATAACCAAAATTATCGAACGGTTAGAGTAACCGGCGCACTTGTTGCACTACCCAAGGATGAGTTCGAGGCATTCACTCGGTACAAAATATCCCATTTCTTGGCACCGACTTTTGTTAGGAAACTGAACTGTCCTAAGTAGTCAGTTGTTGTCTTAGCAATCAACACCCAACCACGCTTGGGATATTTGCGTTGCAGGTAAACATTTATAGACTTTGTCGCTGGCGTTATTCCGCCCGAAAGTCTGGCAGTAGATCCAGCTTTTTTAAACCGCACTCTAGATGCCAAACTGATCGTGCTACTGAGTTTTATTGGCAGACTAAAAGCCCGTATCGTGCTGACTGAATTTTTTGCCATGATTCTTAATTGGTGTTCTCCAACAGGTACTGCGGGGTAGTTGAGTTGCCATTGCCCAGAGATGTCAGTTTCAGTTCTGGCGATGGCGGTCCACTTTCCGTCAACAAGATCCGAAAGAGTTAGTGTCACACCCATCTGAACTGGTTTGATGTCCCCGCTCATGGCAAAGGTACTGCCCGGTAACCCAACAGCAGCTGGCCATCTACCAACATTTAAAATTTGCAAAACATCAGGAGGGTTATCTGAGGCACCCGAGATATTTTTGGCGCTAGCCGAAATGTATCTGATGTAGGTAGATTTCAAGCCAAATATGCTTCGCAGACCAGAGGGGCTAATGTTGGGCGCCGCTGGTCGCAATGTTGAGGGGATAGAACTGATCACCGTGACCCGGCCTGCTGAGTCCACCACTGAGAGCTCACTTACTGCGCCGCTTGCATAATGATCGGTTACGGAAAACGTTGCTACATCTTTTACATTTACCCCCGCTGCGCGAAGTTTGCCAACTAAGTTGGCCTGCGTAATTGTTGAGGTCCACTTGGAGTTCGGGTTTGTTGATGCCTTAGACCAATGGTCATCAACTTTTGTTAGCCACGGATAACCGCTGGTTCCCCAGGCCTCAGTAAGGGGTTGGGTGTAGCCGCCAGTTGAGGATGAGAAAAAGGTTTCGATAACTTTGCCGCTAAATACTGCGACATCAGTTGTTGTTGCATCGACGGCTGCTACCCAATTACTGCCTGCCGTTGCATACTCTTTTGCAAAGCCAACAAAATTTTGATCAACTGTTGTGGCATAAATTTGGCACGCACATTGGCTTCGATAAGGAGCTTTGGGTTTCGCCTGGTACTTAATGTAGGCATACGAGCGACCAGCAATAGCTTGAGCCTGGAGCGCAGCAGGTTTCCAAGATGACGGCATCTCTCCAAGACCATACAAATATTCATCGGTCAGACGAAGTGTATTTGTGATGTTTAGTGTCCCACTTGCATATGCTGAGATCGCCAGTGAACCGTACTTAAACCTGTGCGAGCAATTATCAATTGTGCAATCCCCACCTAAGTTCGAAATTGCGGTGGCACTTGAATTTGCTGACGCGACATTGGCAACTGTAGAAATTTTTGTGCCAAGTACTTGTTTACCCCAAGTGATGTTAACTGTTGGCGCGCTAATGATTTTCTTGTTTGTATCTTGATAAATGCCGTCAGGTCCATAGGCGACGACTTGGTTGTTAAGTACGCCAAAAGTGATAACGGTTTTTGGTGCTACCGATACTTTCGAAGTCCCCAACATCACAGTTAGCCCCTTGCCCTTGCCGCCTACGCTTTCACTTCGTAATGCGATGAACCGGCGGTCTTCGCCTGTGCGATCTTGCAAAAGCCCGACCACAAGATTGCTTGGCATCGGCATTGGAGTTAGCGATGAGCCAGGGAAATAGTGTTCGATTATTTCTTCGCCAGTTGCGCCTTCGGTGGCCATGCCCTGCGCCCCGTACTGACTTAGTCCAATACCGTGGCCAAAACCCGCGCCATGTAAAGCGAAAGCTGCTGGAACTGGCTTAGTGCTAATACTGGGGCTGGGGCTAGGAGAAGCCGAAGAATTTGCATGAATCTGATTTGGAACCGCCTGTGCATCTGCCGGCGCAGTAGTCGTTGCGCATAACGAGTAAAGCGCCATTATTAGCGCAATTAGTCGTCGTGAATTAGACATAATTCCTTTACTGACAGTGGTTAGGGAAGAACTGCTCGCACTTGAAAGTAACACATTTTTACCCGAACTCTAGGTTATCTAATCCCCATGTTTATCAATTTCTTAACTACCGAGTTCGGGTTCTCGGGTGCTTTACTGGTGACCTACGATAAAGATAGGGAAACAGTTAGCGGATCTTCGGATTCTGCGGCAGTGGAACCGTTACGAAGCAACGTCAACCAAAAGGACTGCAAGTGAAATTAGTAGACAAGTTATTGCGTGCCGGTGAAGGCAAAATGATACGCACACTTGAGTCTGTGGCTAAGCAAGTAAATGCGATTGAAGAGCACATAAGTTCCCTAACTGATGATGAACTGCGCGGCATGACCACCGAGTTTAAAGAACGCTTGGCACAAGGTGAGTCGTTAGATGATTTAATGGCTGAAGCTTTTGCGGTAGTTCGTGAAGCGGCTAAGCGCACACTTGGGCAACGCCATTACGACGTTCAGCTAATGGGTGGGGCAGCGCTTCATCTAGGAAACATCGCCGAGATGCGAACCGGTGAAGGTAAGACTCTAGTTTCAACTTTGCCTGCCTATTTGAATGCTTTATCTGGTAAAGGCGTGCACGTTGTCACAGTGAACGACTACCTCGCCGAGCGAGATTCGCAATGGATGGGCCGGGTTCATAGATTTCTTGGGCTAACAGTTGGCTGCATCTTGGCAGAAATGACACCACAACAACGTCGAGTCGCATACGCGGCCGATATCACTTACGGCACTAATAATGAATTTGGCTTTGATTATCTGCGGGACAACATGGCTTGGGATCCAGAATCACGAGTACATCGTGGCTACAACTTCGCTGTGGTCGATGAAGTTGACTCGATTTTGATTGATGAAGCTCGTACTCCCTTGATTATCAGTGGCCCAGCAGATTTGCCGACAAAGTGGTACACCGATTTTGCTCGCTTAGTGCCCCGTCTAGTTCGCGAACAGGATTATGACGTTGATGAGAAGAAGCGCACTGTTGGCATCCTCGAATCTGGGGTTGAGAAAGTCGAAAATTGGCTTGGCATCGACAATCTTTACGAATCTGCAAACACCCCCCTTGTTGGATACTTGAATAATGCACTGAAGGCAGAAAATCTTTTCAAACGTGATCGCGACTATGTCGTTATGCAAGGTGAAGTTCTAATTGTTGACGAGCATACGGGTCGTATCTTGTCGGGGCGTAGGTACAACGAAGGAATGCACCAAGCAATTGAAGCCAAAGAAGGTGTAGTGATTCAAAACGAGAATCAAACCCTGGCGACGGTTACTTTGCAGAACTATTTCCGCATGTACGAAAAACTTTCAGGCATGACTGGTACAGCAATGACCGAGGCTTCGGAATTCAACCAGATTTATAAATTAAATGTCTTACCGATTCCAACCAACAAGCCAATGCTTCGTCTGGACCAGTCCGACCTGGTGTACCGAAGCGAGCAAGCGAAATACACGGCCGTAATTGATGACATCGTCGAGCGCAATAAGGCCGGGCAACCGGTACTAGTTGGTACTACGAGTGTTGAAAAGAGCGAGCTAATTTCGGGTTTACTTACCCGCGTTGGCATTAAGCACGAAGTTTTGAATGCCAAACAACATGCGCGTGAAGCAAGCATTGTGGCTGAAGCTGGGCGCAAGAGTGCAGTAACAGTTGCGACCAACATGGCTGGTCGAGGTACCGACATTATTTTGGGTGGTAACCCAGAGTTCCGAGCTGCATCAGCTTTGGAAAAGCAAGGTTTGAGTCCGGTTGAAAATGCGCAAGAATATGAAGCAGCCTGGCCTGGTGCGCTTGCTGCTGCTAAGAGCGCAGTTGCTTCAGAGCATGAAGAAGTCGTAGCTGCCGGTGGCCTATACGTTCTAGGTACCGAGCGTCACGAGTCTCGCCGAATTGATAACCAGTTACGCGGCCGATCTGGACGCCAAGGTGACCCGGGCGCAACCCGCTTTTATCTATCTCTGGAAGATGACTTGATGCGCCTGTTCCAAGGTGATCGCGTTAACGGCTTCTTACAACGTTTCAATGTTCCTGATGATGTACCCATTGAAGCTGGCATGGTGACCAAAGCGATTTTATCTGCGCAGACACAATTTGAGGCCCAGAACTTTGAAATTCGTAAAAATGTTTTGAAGTATGACGAAGTTATGAACCTACAACGCAAAGTTGTTTATGCAGAACGAGCTCAGTTACTAGATGGTGACGATGTTCAAGATCAAATCTTGAGCTTTGTTGATGACACCGTATCTGCCTACATCAAAGAGGCAACTGCTGAAGGCTATCCCGAAGATTGGGACTTAGAAACACTTTGGACTGCGTTAGGCACACTTTACCCAGTTGGAATTTCCTTGGAAAATCTAATTGCTGGACCTGGCGGCGATGTTGCCTCGTTAGATGGCCAGTACATTTTGGAAACCGTTTTAAAAGATGTCCACAAAGCATATGAAAATCGGGAAACTGAACTCTCAGCTCCAGCAATGCGACAGCTTGAGCGCAATGTTGTCTTAAGCGTGCTCGATCGCAAGTGGCGTGAGCACCTTTATGAAATGGATTACCTGCAAGAAGGTATTGGTCTGCGAGCCATGGCTCAGCGCGATCCACTCGTGGAGTATCAGCGTGAAGGTTACGACTTATTCGTTGCCATGATGGATTCCATCAAGGAAGAAACTGTTGGCTTCGTTTTCAACGCAGAAGTTGATGTTGAAATTGCCAAGGATGACAATGATGAACCAGTTAGTTTGCTTAAGGGTGCGCCAGCCCCGGCTGCAAGCAGGCCGTTAACTTACTCAGCGCCGAGTGAGACCGGCGAAGTTGTAGCTAAAGCTGCGCCTGGCTCAGATGCCTATGCAAACGTTGGTCGTAATGACGAATGTCCTTGTGGTTCTGGTTCGAAGTACAAGAAGTGTCACGGGAATCCAAACCAAAACTAATTACATTCCCCAGGTGAGTTGAGTTGCTCGCCATCTGCCGTCAATACCTTCTAGGCGCATTGCCAGTGCGTAAGACCTGTTTGGTGTTCCGAAAACGGCGCACACTTCTGCCACTCCATCGTCAGGTTCTGATACGTGGACGCTACGCACAATCAATCGGCGCATATCGTTTGCGTAGATGTGATTCTTCACTTGATTCAAAACTTCAAAAGTTAACCAGCGAGTCAGTTGTGTAGCTGGGCGTAGGCCATTCATAACTTCCACTAGCCCGTGGACTAGTCGAATGGACCACTGATGCGCCGATGGCAATTCAGATTTTGATGTATGTCGATGTTCGCTTTCATCGAGTGCGACCAAATGCGGCACTGGTGGTGCGTAGGCTAACGCGCTGCTGCCATTAATGGGAGCCCATTCAAGGGGCAGTGTTTCAAAAACTTTCGGTTTACGGTGTTTTGCAAGATCAATAACTTGTGCGATCTCTGCAAGTAGATGTTCGGCGTTTGCGCTTTCGTTATTTCTAGCAACCATGATTCCCCCTGGAACTTTCAATTACGTTGCGTAGCATGCAGTTGCTTGAGCGTGCCTTACGTAAGTAACAGGTATTTTCTATACTCCCGAGCTGCCTGTAATTAACTTTTTAAATCAGGAAGATTGAATTGTCAATAGTCATATTCCCTGCTGGGCATTTCCTGTGGATAACGCAACATAGTCACAAATCAGTCTGATACTTGAACCAGATACCTAGTGGGGAAGCGGTGGATAACTTGAACCATAAACCCGAAAAATCTGATGGTGGTTTACTTTCAGAATTCCGACAAGTGCTGCAGTTGGCTAATAACAAACTGCTAAGTGAGCTACAACTCGAGCAGGCTGCTGAGGTTTTAGATAACGTTCGATTTGAAAACTCTGCAGCCTCGTGGCTAGATCGGCTACCAAGTTCCGGAGCAAATGTCACTGTTGCAACCGTTCATCCGGAATGTCAGCAAGTAAGCGGCAGCCTATTGACCGCGAA
>Ga0194055_10000348_pt1 | contig 36700 bp, 25 predicted proteins | sample SepL449m_MetaG_FD_155482 | JGI IMG/M metagenome (GOLD analysis project Ga0194055, IMG submission 155482) | Anoxic zone freshwater microbial communities from boreal shield lake in IISD Experimental Lakes Area, Ontario, Canada - Sep2016-L442-9m | ecosystem: Environmental > Aquatic > Freshwater >... | reverse complement strand
CCGATCCGTTGGCCGGTGGTACGTCGAAACTGACCGTCAGCGCTCCGTTTCCGGAAGCCACACCGACGTTGCCCGGCGCATCGGGGACCCCGGCGGGCACGACCGAATTCGACGGTGCCGATTCACCACCCGATCCGAGGGCGTTGGTAGCGCTCACCACGAACTGGTAGCGATCGCCGTTGGTCAAGCCGAGTACCTGGGCGGTGGCAGACGAAGAGGACACAGTCTGTCCGCCCCGGCTGGTCCGGTCGAGGTCGATCGCCGTGACCGTAGAGGAGATGATCGGATAACCGTTGGCCGTCGGAGGCGACCACGTCACCTGGGCGGAGCCCTGACCACCAGTGGCCACCACCGAGGTGGGCACGCCGGGCACGTCGGCCACCAGGACCGGAGTCGAAGCGATGGACGCAGCTCCCGTGCCGACGCCGTTGGTCGCCGCCACAGTGAAGCCATAGGAGACACCGTTCGAAAGTCCCGAGACGACACAGGACGTCGCCGAATCCACCGGCGTGCAGCCATGGGCCGAGCCGTCAGTCACGGTGTACCCGGTGATGGCCGAACCGTTGTCCGCCGGTGCGGACCAGGTGACCGTGGCCGATGTGAGGCCTGCGACCGCCACTGGGCGCGCGGGAGCATCGGGTACGGCAGACAGCCTCAGCGCCGACGAAGTCGAAGCCGAGCTGGTTCCCACGCCGTTGGTGGCCGTCACCGAGAAGACGTACTCGTCTCCAAGGACCAGACCGCCGAGATCGGCTGAGGCTGCGTAGCCAGCCACACCGACCCGCTGACCGCCCCGTGTGCTGTCGGTCTGGTCGATGGCCGTCACGGTGTAGCCGGTAATGGGCGAGCCATTGGCAGACGGTGCGTCCCAGGTGACTCGGGCGTAGTGCTGGTCCACGAGGACCGGTGGCACATAGACCGAGATCGTGTGATCCGCAGCGACGACGGCTCCGGGGGCGCCGGGCAGCCCGGCGGGCATGAAGGGCTCCGAGTTCGCCGACGTCGAGCCCTCGGCGTTAGTGGCGGTAACCGAGACCTGAGTGACAAGCCCGTTGGTCAGACCGCTGATCGTGCAGTTCCGTCCGGCGGCGTCCGTCGTGCACGTGTGACCGAGGCCGTCAGACACCGCATACCCCGTGACCGGCGATCCGTTGTCCAACGCTGCCGTCCACCTCACGACGACCGATCCATCGCCCGGAGTGGTGGAGATGCCACTGGCTCGACCCGGAGCACCGGCGGGTACGAAGGTCCCCGAGGTCGCCGATGTTGCCCCCCGCCCAAGGGCGTTATTCGCCGAGACCACGAAGCGATAGGAATCTCCGTTGACGAGACCTCTGAGATCGGCCCACGCATTGGCCGTGTTCAGCGCCCGGACCACGCCCGAGGTCACATCGGTCACGATCACGTTGTACATGGTGATGGACAGTCCCTGGCCCGACGGCACGGCCCAGTGCAGAGAAGCGCTTCCGTCGCCGTGGGTCGCCGTCAGGGCGGTGGGGGCATCAGGCACGGACGCCGGGGTCACGGCAGCCGAAGCCGAGGACGGCGCACTGGTACCGAGGGCGTTGGTAGCGGTAACCGTGAAGGTAGAGGCGTGGCCATTGGGGAGGCCGGACACAGTGATCGGGCTCGCCGATCCAGAAGTGGTCGCAACCACGTACCCACCCCCGTCATAGGCCACCACGGTGTAGCCGGTGATGGGCGAGCCGTTGGCCGCCGGTGCGTTGAACGACACCGTGGCGGATCCATTGCCTCGCACGGCCGTCACCCCGGTCGGCACTCCTGGTGCGGTGGCCGTCGACACGACCGACGAAGCCACGGAGGGATCGCCGGCTCCAACCGCATTGGTGGCTGTCACTGTGTACGTGTAGCCGTCGCCCTGAGTGAGGCCGGTGACCACGAGTGGGCTTCCCGAGCCCGTGACGTGCTGGCCACCGCGGGTGGGGAAGGTCAGGTCGGTGGCATCGACGGCATACGAGGTGATCGTCGCCCCATTGGCTGGAGCAGCCGCGAAGGCAACCGATACCGACGTAGCACTAGCTGCCATCACCACCAGGTTCGTCGCCCGACCAGGCAGTGACGTGGGGACGGCGGTGTTCGACGATGCAGAAGCCGGGCCCGTGCCCACGGCGTTGGTGGCCATCACCGTGAAGGTGTAGGAGTTGCCCGCCACCAGGTTGGCGACAGTGACAGGGCTGGTCGTCCACGTCGTGGTCGACACCACAGAGCCGGCAGCGTCACGCGCCGTGACGGCATAGGTGGAGATCGGCGAGCCGTTGGAGGTCGGGGCCACGAAGGAGATGGAGGCTGAGCGGATCCCGGCCGTGGCGGTCACTCCGGAAGGTGCGCCAGGCACACCCAGGATCACCACCGGTGACGAGGCCGGCGAGTTGGCACCTGCGCCGATGGCGTTGGCGGCACGCACGGTGAAGGTGTAGCTGTCCCCGGCGGTGAGCCCGCCGACCATGATCGGGCTCGCCGTGCCCGCAACGCTCTGGCCGCCACGGTCCGAGTTGGTCGTGTCGGTGGCCACCACGGTGTAGCTCGTGATGTCCGCACCGTTACTGGCCGGCGCGGCGAACGCCACTGTGGCCGAGCCGACTCCGGCGGTGACACCAGACGGTGCTGCTGGACGGGACGGTACCGTCGCCGGCACCACGGTGTTCGAGGCCACCGAGGTTGCCCCGGTTCCTGCCCCGTTGATCGCCGTGACAGCAAACGAGTAACTGGTGCCGTTGGTGAGGCCGGTGACGGTGCACGAGGTGGTCGCCGCGGTGCAGGAGAACCCGCCCGGGCTCGAGATCACGGTGTAGCCGGTAATGGCTGCGCCGTTGGTCGACGGAGCCGACCAGGAGACGTCCGCCTGACCGTTGCCGGACGTGGCCGACACCGCAGTAGGTGCTGGCGGTGGCCCGGCGGGCACCACCGCGCTCGACTCCGCGGAGTAGGAGCCAGTGCCGACCGCGTTGAGCGCTCGAACCCGGAAGTAGTACGACGTCCCGTTGGCCAGACCAGTGAAGACGCAACTGGTGGATGCCCCGGTGAGCACGTCTGACCTGCAGGCGACAGGAACGGTCACCGACGGAGTGACCGCCACGGCATAGCCGGTCAGCGCCGAACCGCCGTTGGCCGAGGGGGCGGTCCACCGGACAGTGGCCGAACCGTCTCCACGGGTAACGGTTCCCAGGGTGGGCGCCCCCGGTGCCGATGCCGGCGTCACTGTGTTGGAGGCGATGGAGGCCTGGCTCTCCCCGATGGCGTTGATTGCCGTGACCGTGAACGAGTAGGTGACGCCATTGGTCAATCCGGCGAAGACGCAGGTGGACGACGAGCCGGTCAGCACGGACTGCGAACAGGCGTACGGCGTGGGCATGGCTGGAGATGAGGTCACTCTGAAGCCGGTGATGGCCGCACCGCCATCGGTGGCTGGTGCACTCCAGGAGATGGTCGCCTGGCCGTTACCCCGAACCGCCGCCACCGCACGAGGAGCGCCCGGGACGTCTGCTGGGACAACGGCCCCCGACGCTGCCGATGCAGGTCCGGTGCCAATCAGGTTGGTGGCTGCCACGGTGAACGTGTAGTGATCGCCTGGCGTCAGCGAGGAGACGAGACAGACCTGCTTGGTGGCATCCACCGTCGATGTGGCGCAGGTGCCTCCGAGTCCACTGGGCGTCGTGAGCTGGCGGCTCCGCATCGCCACGTCCGTATCGGTGGCGGTAATCGTGTATCCAGTGATCAACACGCCGTACTGGTCGAATCCACTCACAAGGCCGGGCGGAGTGAACGTGACCGATGCCGTACGAGGAGCAGCAACACGGGCGGCCGACACGCTCGTCGGCACACCCGGGGCGGCACCGACCGCCACGGAGTTGGAAGCAGCCGAGGCGGGTCCAGTGCCCCCCTGGTTCGTGGCTGCCACCACGAAGGAGTACCGGTGACCATTGATCAGGCTCGCCACGGTGATGGGACTCGAGCCCCCGCTTGCCGTGCGCAGGCTGGAATCCGCACCGTCAGTGGCGGTCACGGTGTAGCCAGTGACGACCGTCCCATGCACCAGAGGTGCAGTGAAGGAGACCGTGGCGGAACCGACTCCCCCGACGGCTGTCGCTCCGATCGGAGGCAGGGGCAGCGCGTCCGGCGTCACTGCGTTCGAAGGTGTCGACGCCGCGCCCGGGCCCTGCGCATTAATGGCGATCACCGAGAACCGATAGCTGGTGCCGTTGGCGAGACCAGTGAAGGTGCAACTGGTCGACGAACCGATCAGCGCGGGCACCGTGCACGTCGAAGGCGTGGTGACCGCCGGGTTCGAGGTCACCGAGTACCCGATGATGGGCGAACCGCCCGTGTCTGCTGGCGAACTCCACCGGACCACCGCCCCACCGTCCGATGCCTGTGCGACCACACCCGAGGGTGTGCCCGGAACGGCCACGGGAACCAGGTCGACGGCAGGATCGGATGGGGGTCCGGTTCCTCGTTCGTTGACGGCTTTGACCGTGACTGAGTAGTGCTTACCGTTGGTCAGGTTGGAGACCGTGATGGGACTGGCCGAGCCCGTAGCCACCGAGCCGCCGTTGGCGCCGTCATCGGCCGAGACGACATACCCCGTGATGGCCGAACCATTGGCGGCCGGGGCGTTGAAGGTCACCGTGGCCGAGCCATCACCTGGAACGACCTGCACGGCGGTAGGCGCCCCCGGGGTGCTGCTCACCAACACCTCGGCCGAGGGGACCGACGACGGCCCTTGGCCCATGTCGCTTGATGCCGCCACCGTGACCGTATAGCGATCACCCGGGATGAGCCCGGCGATCGTGATCGGGTACTGCCCAGCAAAGGTAGACCCACCCGAGGCGGACTGGCTGCCATGGGACGGGTTGGAGTCGGTAGCCACCGCCACATAGCTCCGCACCAACGAACCACCGTCGGACGTCGGAGCGTCGAACGCAACCCGAAGAGAGCCGAGTGCGGTTCCGCCAGTCACGGTCACGTTCCGCGGGACACCCGGCACGGCGGCCGGCACAACCTGAGCATAGGAACCGCCGTTCGAAGTGTCACTGGTGCCGACCCCATTGGTGGCGGTGACGAGGAATCTGTACTCGGTCCCGTTCACCAGTCCCCTCACGGTGATCGGACTGGACAGTCCGGTCGCCACCTGACCCGTCGGTTGACCGGTGGTGTCGACAACAGCGACCGTGTAGCCGGTAATCGGCGATCCGTTGGCGGATGGCGCATTGAAGGTCACTCGAGCCCCACCGTCCTGCGACTTGGCCTGCGCCCCGGTCACCGGGTTCGGTCGGGTGGAAGCCAAGAACGATGGAGATGGCTGCGACACAGGTCCGAATCCGGCGTCGTTGCTCGCCTGCACCGTGAACGTATAGGTACTCCCCACAGCCAGACCGGAAACATCGACCGGCACATAGCGAGAGCGCACGGTCGAAACCACGGCACCTTGGGCGTTGACTGCACGGACCAGGTAGTCACCATGAACCGAGAGCCCGCCGTTGTTGACCGGCGCAGTGAAGTTGACGGTCGCCGTGGTGGTGAGCCCTGGAGCGGTGTCCTTCGGTGACGCCGTCACACCAGTGGGAGCGCCGGGCAGTCCCGCCGGTATTGCAGAATTGAACACATCGAGCGGAGAAATCGCGCTGGTGCCGACGGCATTGGTGGCCGACACCTGGAAGGTGTAGGCGTCACCATTGGTCAGACCCGCGATAACGATCGGGCTTGACGCTCCGGCCACTACTTGGCCACCGTTAGCCGGATGGGTGAGATCGGTCGCACGCACCGTGTAGCCCGTGATGGGGGAACCAAAGGCGTAGGGGGCGGTGAACGCCACGGACACTGTGGTGTCGCCCCGGGTGAGGATCACGCCAGTAGGCGTTCCGGGCGGGCCAGCCGGGGTCACCGGATCCGATGGCACTGATGGCGTACCGGCACCGATTGAGTTGTTGGCTACCACCACGAAGGTGTAGGCGTCGCCGTTGTTGAGTCCCGGAACTACCACCGGGCTCGAAGCCGAAGATGTTGTGGCTAGTGCCGTGCCCGAAGCATCCCGGATGGTGACCGAGTAGCCGGTGATGGGAGCACCGCCGTTGTAGGAGGGCACGGTCCAGCGAACGGTCGCCGTTCCGTTACCCGAGCTTCCGGTCACGCCGGTCGGGGCCAGAGCCACACCTGCGGTGAAGGGCACCGGTGTAGACGGAACAGAAGCCGCACTCGTTGCCACCGCGTTGGTGGCCGTCACTGTGTAGTTGTAGGTCTCTCCCAAGGTGACGCCAGGGACCGAGATAGGACTCGCCACACCCGACGCACTTCGATCGGGACGGGATCCCGTCAGGAATGCCACCGAGAAGGTGTCGCCCAGGCCGTACCAGCCCTGCAGTGGATAGCTGTATCGCCACGTTCCGGGAGAAGTGCCGGGCGTAACGTCAACGGGTCCGCTTCCACCCTGGCAAGTCGCGTCGCACAGCGAAGGGGCCCACGCGGTGATGGCCAAGGATGAAGAGGGAAGGGATCGCGTGCGGGTCACACGGAACGACGTGCCGCTGCAGTTGCTCCCCGTGCTCGTCCACGAGAGCACGTCGCCGGTGAGTTGGACGTTCCTGGCCTGGCCTGGATCGCAACTGATCAGGTTGTGAGCGGTGACCGTATAGGACGAGGCCGGCGGCACGGAGGCCGGAGGGTCGAACGATATGACGGCCCCGCTGGCGTTACCCCTCCCGACCACGTTGGTCGGAGCATCGGGTGGGCCCGGCATCCTGACATCAATCGACTGCGACGAATAGCAAGTGGTCCCCCAGGCGTTGTCCAAGGTGGCATCGCTGGGGACAGGGCAGGAGATCCCCTTTTGCGTGGTGCCGTTACTTGCGTAGACCGCGAATCGATAGAGGTGCGAAGGGATGAGACCACTTCTGCTGCACTGCACGGGAAGAGACGGCGGTGCGGTGCGAGACCGATTGCGAGGGAATACGTCGCACAAGTTCTGGGCCTGCAGACTCGGATCGGTCAGGTCGCTCGCCATGACGAACTCGTCGGTCAGTGGAGCGCCGCCCGTCGACGACGGTTGGCGCCAGTTGACCGCGACCGACACGTGGGCCGAGGTGTCGCTCGTCGGGTCTTCCGGGATGTAGGTCGGGTCAACGGTGATGTCGGTCACCGGTCCCGGATTGCCTGTGGCTTTGTAGTCGAACACCGTCTCCGGTCCGGGCTTCCCAAGCCCCGACAACGATCGGACCCCGACCCGATACTGATGTCCGACAGTAAGACCACTGAGCGTGGCTGGGCATGAGGGAGATGTGGCCTGCAACGGGGCCGCACTCGGAGTCGTCTGGTCCGTCGCCGTCACTTCTATTCCGTTGGCCGGCAGGTCGTAGTTCGCCATCCGTCCGCAACCGTTTTCACCCGCATAATTCGTGAAGTTACCGATCTTCATCGAAGTTCCATTGCCATTGGGCACCAACTCGAGTCCACCGGTAGCTCGCTCGTTGAACACAGGTTGGCGCACAGCGTGCATGACAGGGGCAGGATCGCTCTTGGTGCCGTAACCCATCTGGTTGTGGGCGGATACCGTGAACGTCCATCCTCCCCAGCACGGGCCCCCTACACCATCTAGGTCGTTCACGATGATCGGGCTCTGTGTGCCCGAAGCTCCGGCGTGCCTCCCAGGATCCAACGCACAGGTCCCCAGCACCGTGTATCCGTCTATGCGCGTGGCACTCGACTTGCCAGCGAGCGGCGACGGGTCGAACGTCACCAGGGCGCTACCTCCGCCGCTCCCGCTGGGGGTCGCCACCGGCGTAGCGACGACGTTTCTGGGCGCCGCAGGAGGGCCCACCAACTTCGTGTCCTTCTTGAACACGTCGACTATGGCCTTGTAGATGGCGACGCCCAGCGATACCGGGTCGACCTCTGCTTTCGGTATCGCCGCCGCGATCGCAATCAGGTGCATGAGCCACTTTTGTGCCGTCAGGATCTTGGTGTCATTGACCTTGGTGGAAAAACCGTCGGGGTACCACGGGTGCTGCTCGTTATTGTGGAACGCAGCGGCCGTAACACTGGAGTAGGAAAACCCCGTTCCGTGGATGTCGGTGTGCGAGGAACGGAAGTCCGGCCCGGTCCCAACCCCAGTGCTCGTGAGCAGGTCGCTCCCCGAGAGGTCGGTGCGGGTGAGAATGGGTGCTGCCGAGTAACTCGGTGGGGCAACGAGGAGGAATCCGAAGTTGTCGTTGGTGAAGGTGGAACGGGAAAGGTCGGCATCGGTCAGATTCATCCCGGAAAAGGAACAGTTCTTGACCGTGGACTCGGACAGGTCGAGTCCCGTCAGATCCTTGGCGCTGGAGAACGGCCACATATGCGTGAATTTGCCGCTGTCCGGGGACACCAAGATGTTCGCCAGACCGTTGTCGGTGCAGTCGATAGTCGCACCAGAGAGATCTGCGTGGGCTCCGATCAGGAACCCGTTCCGCAAGTCCCATCCCGTCGGCAACGCAGCCGGAGTTCCAGAGACGGGGCCCAGCTTCGCACCAGAGAGGTCCGCTCCGACGAGCTGTGCACCAGACAGATTGATCCCGGGGGACGCATCACCGGTTGGGCGAGCATCAGGGCCCAGCAGGTATCCCGAGGTCAGCACCCACCCAGTAGGAAGGTCAGCTGGAACACCACTGGTGCCCCCCGATCGCACGCCGGTGAGCGTGACCCCGGCCAGGTGGACTCCTTGCAAGTTGACACCCGAGAGATCCTTGCTGCTCAGATCAGCACCCGAGCCGATCAAGAACCCCCCTCGGAGGACCCAGTTCGCTGGTAGCACGGGCGAACCGGTCGTACCACCGGATCGCACGCCGGTCAGATCGAGCCCGGTGAGGTCGACGCCGTTGAGGTTCGATCCCGAGAAATCAGCCGAGGGTCCAACCAGGAAACCGTTCCGCAGCTGCCAGCCGGTCGGAAGAGCCGCTGGTCCAGACGTAATCCCACCGGACTGAACACCGTGGAGATCGACGCGGGACAGGTCAAGGCCTGACAGGTTGGCGGCACGGAGGTTCGCCCCCGACAAGTCGATGGTTCCCTCGACGTACCGGCCGTTCTCACCCGACCCCGCTGGCTCGTAGTACCACCCGGTGGGAATCGGGTAGCCCCCAGTGGCAAATAAGCACGCCAGATCGCAGCCCGGGCTCGCGGCAAACGAGCGGGGATGCAGATTGAGGCCGGAGAGGTCGATGCCGGACAGGTCAGCACCCGGGCCGACAATATGTCCTTGATAGAGAGACCACTTCTGAGTTGGCCGGGTCCTCTCATCGCAACCATCTGCTGATCGGTAACAGTTGGGAGTGAGCACGGGGTTGCCAACGATCCCCCCCGACTTGACGCCGTACAGATTGGCGTCCACCAGATAGGCGTTGGTCAGGTCGGCACCGGTCAGGTCGGCACCGGTCAGGTCGGCGTTGGCCAACAAGGCGCCACGGAGATTGGCGTTGGCCAACTGTCCACCGCGGACATTCGCTCCAGGACCGAGGAGGTAACCGTTGGCCAACATCCATTCGGTCGGGAGCGCAGGGTTGCCGCTTACTCCCCCCGACTTGACCCCGTAGAGATCGGCTGCGGAGAGATCGACCCCCGTCAAGTCAGCTCCGGTGACCGTCGCCCCTTTCCACAACGCATTCGTGGCCTGTGCCCCAGCCAAGAGGGCGTTGCTGAGATCGGCACCGGAGAGGTTCGTGCCGCTGAGTCCGGCGCCGGTAAGATCCATGCCTGCAAAATTCGCTCCCGAGAAGTTGGAGTTGGAGAGGTCCGCACCACGGAAACTCACCCCGGCCAGTTCGTCACCGGTCAGCCCGCTCAGATCCACCCGACCCTTGTCCGGACCTAGCCCTACGAAGCCTGCTGCAGACTCCAAGGCGAAGTCTACGACCGCAGAGGCCTTCCCTCCTGCAATGGCTGCCTGAAGGTCATCCTGGGTGAGGCCGACCGAGGACTTGGTGGAAAGGTTCGCACCCGGACCCACCAGGTAGCCATTGACCAACTTCCAGTTCGGTGGCAAGTGAGGGGGATTTGGGTCGGCATAGTTTGCGCCGGACCTCACCCCGGCAAGGTTCGCTCCGGTTAACCAGATATCGCTCAGGTTGGCACCGGTGAGAATCGCCCCGGCAAGGTTGGCACCATCGAGGTAAGCGCTCGTGAGGTCAGCGCCGGCCAAGTTTGCCCCCGCAAGATTCGCCCCTTCGAGATGGGCGTAGCTCAGATCGACCCCTCCCGATGGCGCTGTGAACTTTCCGCCTGCTGCGCTAAAGATCTTGCTGACACCTTTGGCAATCAACTGTCCTTCGGCATCTGATCCAGCAGCGCCGACGCCCCCATCGGGCAGAGCGGCGGCAAGCAGGCTCCCTGCTGCCACCGACACGGCCTTGCCGATAATTGCACTTTCGGCCGCACCCATCATGGAGGCATCTTCGCCGTGGACTCCGGAGAGATCTGCCCCTTGGAGATTGGCGCCAGCCAGATGGGCACCCTCGATGAATGCTCCATGGAGGTGCACTCCAGGCAGCTGTACTCCACGGGTCAGGTTGACCGAGTTGAAGAGGAGCAGCGCTGCATTCGGAACAATGTGGTACTTGCTGATCCAGCCTTCAGTCTGGCCATCATGGAAGCCTGAGTAAGTGCATGCGTTGGCAATGGTCTGGCCGCATGGGCCCGCACCTCCAAAGTCGCCCCCTGCCAACTCCCCCGCCGTGGTAGCCCCGGCCACACTCGTCCCCGCCACCTGGATCCCGACGAAGGAGACCAGGGTGGCCAGCACCACCAGGAGTGCAGACATGGCTCGCAACCAGTTCGGTCGGCCTCGGTCGCCACTAGTGCTGACCTCAGGTGAACGATTGTTCGGTGTCACATTGCCCCTTCTCGCTACCACGGTTCTCAGCACTCATGACGGGTGCTCAACCAGATAGGTCCATGATTCGCCAAACAAGGACCTTTGGTCACTAATGAAGTTCCTCAAAATCCACTTTCCTCACGCAGTGTGGTCGCTGGGGCCGCCCGCATGCCATCTGCCCACGCTCCGTGACGACATCGACATCCGTAGCGAGCAGCGAGGGTCTACCTCTGTTTCTGCGCGATGCTTGTGCTCAACGACCATGGACACGAAGCCACCATCTCCGACCACCCGCGCCGCCGGCGAAGAGGGCCGAGTGCCACCCGCCCCGCCGGCGACTGTGGCCCAGTCCATCCTGGATGCGGCCATCGTCCATCTGGAGAAGTTCGGGATAGCCGGGTTCCGCACCGAGCAAGTCGTCAAGGATGCCCACGCCTCCCACGGGTCGCTCCGCTACCACTTCACCAACCGTGAGGGCCTGATCCGGGCTGCCGAGTACGAGCGCTACCTGCGCCTCGGGATGGGCGAGCGGACCGAACTACTCGAGATGATGGACCAGGTCGCCACCAACGACGAGTTCTGCGGGTTCATCGCCGCCCAACTCACCCGCATCGCCACCGATCCCGAGACCATCAAGATGCGCCACGCTCGGGTCGCGGTCCACGCCAACGCCCTCGACCGCCCCCAACTTATGGCTTCCATCAACTGGCTCCAGGACGGCTACTTCACCACGCAGACCGAGGTCCTGGAGCGAGCCCAGGCCCGAGGCATCATCAACCCCGACCTGGATGTCTACGACTACGCCGCCTTCTTGCATGGCCTGGCCCTGGGGCGCACCTTCACCGAGGGAACCGTTGAACCCGATGCATGGCTGGCGGTGGCCATCCCCGCCGCCACCGCTCCCCTGCGCCTGCCCTGAACATTGTCGCCGTGAGGCCCTTCGATGGAGAACTCAGCCCCGTCCACGGTGACGATCTGTCCGGCCACCCCGAGTGTCTCGATGGTGCCACTGTTTGGGCCGCCGATTCGGCATCTTTGCGGTAGTTGCCGGCCACCGTGGCTCCGTCTGCGGCCAACGCCAGGCCAGTCGCCCGACCGATCCCTCGGCTGCCCCGGTGACCAGGCCCGTGCGCCCAGCCAGCGGGGCACGACCGGCCGGATCTGGAGAGTTGCTCGTCGTGTCACTCATGGGGTCGCCCTGTCTTGCCGGAAGGGGTGGATTTCGGCCATGCTTCCCCCGTTGCGCCACTACGTCGACGTGGGTGATCCGGGGGAATCGTGCTGCACCTACCCCGGCGCCCCAACTGGGCGCAGAACCATCAGTCACCCGCTTCTGAAACACGTACATCCAACTCAGCTCACATCCACTACAGGAGGACATCATGGGAATGCTCGACGGTAAAGTTGCCATCGTCACCGGCGCAGGTCGGGGTATCGGACGCGAGGAGGCCCTTCTGCTGGCCTCTGAGGGTGCCAAGGTCATCGTCAACGACGTCGGCGGATCGCTCCAGGGTGAAGGTGACGACAAGAGCCCGGCCGAAGAGGTCGTAGAACTCATCAAGTCCGGCGGCAGCGACGCCGCCGTCAACACCTCCGACGTCTCGTCGTGGGACGGGGCCAAGGCCATGATCGACCAGGCGGTCGACACCTTCGGTCAACTCGACATCCTCGTCAATAACGCGGGCATCCTGCGCGACAAGATGTGCTTCAACATGGAGGAGTCCGACTGGGACGACGTCATCCGCGTCCACCTGAAGGGCCACTTCGCCCCTGCACGCCACGCCGCTGTCTACTGGCGGGGCCGGGCCAAGGCTGGCGAGGACGTCACCGGGCGCATCATCAACACCAGCTCGGAAGCTGGACTGTACGGCAACGCCGGCCAAGCCAACTACTCGGCTGCCAAGGCCGGCATCGCCTCGATGACCTGGGTGCTAGCTCGCGAGCTCGGCCGCTACGGCATCACCTGCAACTCCATCTCCCCTCGGGCCCGCACCCGGATGACCGAGAACATCTTTGGCGAGATGGGCAAGACCGAGGACGGCTTCGACAAGTTCGACCCGAAGAACGTGGCTCAGCTGGTCACCTTCCTGGCCACCGACGAGGCCGCCGACATCAGCGGCCAGAACTTCATCGTCTACGGCGGCGACATCTGGGCCACGGGCGGCTTCAAGGCCATCGGCGAGATCCACAGCGACACCATGTGGACGCCGGCAGCACTGGCTGCAGCCAAGGGCGATCTCTTCAAGGGCATCTCGTCAGGAGTCCCCCCATTCAGCCTGGTCTGATCAGTACCGTCCGTTGAGCGGACTGAACAGTGCCGATAGGGGCACTTTGAGCGGCCTCACCGTCCGACCCCGTCACCAGGTGGCGGGGTCGGTTCGCGTCCCCAGGGTCACTTGACCCACGGGCCACCAGATGACTCGGGCGAAGCGGTTCAGCCCCGAGTGGGCACGGTGGCCGTGGCTTCGCCCACGACCTTCTCTTCGCCATCCGCGTTGCGGAGCCGGACATCGAGGTCGATCAAGTGGTCATCGCCCTCGGTGCGCTTTCCCGTGACCACGATCGACGAGCTGAGCTCTTCGTCCGGCCACGTCTGACGGGCGAACCGCACGGTGAAGCGGGCGATGTTGCCGGCCCCCACGTAGTCGGTAATGGCCGTGCCGAGGAGGCCCATCGAAAACATGCCGTGCCCGAACACGCTGGGCTGGCCGGCGGCCGTTGCCTTGACCTCGTCGTGATGCATCGGGTTGTAGTCCGACGATGCACCGGCATAGGCGACCAGGTCGGTCCGGGTGAGGACACGGGTGAGCGTCGGGGCTACATCGCCCTCGTTGACGTCTTCGAAGTACAGCACTGCATCAGCCAAGGTCTCGTCCTTCCGTCCGCGGCCACCACGAGGTGTCCCGCTCCTGCACTGCGATTCTGGCACTGTCGGCGCCCACCCACACACGACACCGCCTGGTGGGCGACACTCGGGGCCGGCGGCGGTGCCTCGGAGCCTCGGCCGGTACCTGGTCGGGGGCTCGCTCGGTCATCGTCCGGGCTCCGGATCCCGGGGCAGTCCGAGGAGGCGCTCGCCGATGACGTTGCGCTGCACCTCGCTGGTGCCCCCGGCAATCGTCATGCACTTCGACTGCAGTACCCCGTAGGCGGACATGAAGGCGTCCCCCTCATAGAGCGCGCCGTCTGGCCCGCAGATGTCGAGTCCGAATTCGTGCACCCGCTGGTCGAACTCGGCCCCGAGCAGCTTGCCCACGCTCGACTCCGACCCGGGCTGCAGCCCGCCCACCGACCGGAGCGTGGCTCGCATCCCCAGCTGGGCCAGCGACTGGGCCTCGGCCAGCAGATACCCGAGCCGATCGAGCGTCACCGGGTCCTGGAGTTCTGGGCGGGCGGCCACCCGGTGCAGCACGCCCTCGAGCGCGCCGCCGAAGGCCGAGTCCGACGAGAGCGACACCCGCTCGTTGGCCAGGGTGGTCCGGGCCAGCTTCCATCCGCCGTCGATCTCCCCCACCACGCAGTCGTCGGGCACGAAGCATTCGTCGAAGAAGACCTCGTTGAACAGTGCATCCCCGGTGATCTCCCGGAGCGGCCGGATGTCGATCCCTGGTGACTTCATATCCACCAAGAAGTAGCTGATGCCCCGGTGCTTGGGCACGTCCGGATCAGTGCGGGCCAAGCAGATCCCCCAGTGGGCCCGCTGGGCCACCGACGTCCACACCTTCTGTCCGGTGAGCGACCAGCCACCGTCGACCCGGACGGCCCGGGTGGACAGTGCGGCCAGGTCGGATCCCGCCCCGGGCTCGCTGAACAACTGACACCAGATGTACTCGCCCCGCAGAGTCGGCCCCACCCAGCGCTCGGTCTGCTCGGGGGTGCCGTGGGCCATGATCGTGGGCAGGGCCCAGGCGGCCACAGCCAGGTTGGGCCGCTTCAGATCGGCCTCGGCGCAGACCTGATCGATCACCAACTGCTCGACGGCTCCGGCATCCCGCCCCCATGGGGAAGGCCAGTGCGGGGCCAGGAGCCCGTTGTCGGCCAGCGCCCGGTGGCGAGCCAGCGGGTCCTCGATGGCGGCGATCTGGGTGACCAGCGTGCTGATTTCCGTCCGGAGTGCCTCGGCCTCGGGGGGCAGGTCGATGGTCAGCCGGCGGCGCCAGCCGGCCAGGGCCAGTCGGGCCGACTCGGCCCGCAGTGGGGCCGTGCCCCCGATGAGCTGACGCAGGGTGGTGGATCGGCGTAGGTGCACGTGGGCGTCGTGCTCCCAGGTGAACCCCATTCCCCCGAGCACCTGGATGGCGCCCTTGGCTGCCTCGACGTAGCCGTCGATGGCTAACACTGCGGCCAACTGCACGGCCAGGCTCCCCTGGTCCGTCTCCTCGCCTGCAGTGGCTCCGACTTCGGCTTCGAGGACCATGGCGGCGTCCCAGGTGGCGGCCACTGCTTGCTCGACGGCCACCAACATGTTGGCCAGCCGGTGCTTGATCCCTTGGAACTGGCCAACCGGACGACCGAACTGCTCGCGGGTGCGGGCGTGCTCGGCGGCCGAATCCAGGCACCACCGTGCCCCGCCGGCGGCTGCAGCCGACAAGACCACCAGCGCCAGGTCACGCACCGTGCCGGTGGTGGTCCCCTCCAGCACCATCTCCGGTGCCACGCGGACCACGTCGAGGTTCCACGACGCACACGGCCGGGTCAGGTCGAAGGTGGGTAGCTCGGTGACGTCCGCGGCTGTCGTTCGTTCCAGGACGACCCAGTGGGTGTCGTCGCCCATAGACACCGGAGCCAAGGCGTGGGTAACGATGGCGCCATGAACGAGGGGCCGGAGCAGCCCGCTGACCACCAAGGCACCATCGGCATCACGGGTACCGGTGAGGCCGGCCGGTGCCACCGGGGAGCCATCAGCGGTTGCCGTCGGGATCACCAACGTGGCCGTCAGCGAGCCGTCGGCCAGTCCGCCCAACAGCGCCCGGACCGGCTCCGGCCCAGTGGCCATCTGCGAAGAGGCCAGTACTCCGGCGACGATGGCGGTGGTGTCCCACGGACCCACTGCGGCTGCCCGACCGAGCTCCTCGGCCACCACGGCCAACTCGACCAGTCCGGCGCCTTGTCCGCCGAACTCCTCGGCCAAGTGGATGGCCAGCAGGCCTTGTTCGGCCAGATCATCCCAGTAGGGAGGGAGGACGTCGCTGTCGGACTCCAACGCGGACCGTACGGCGTCGTTGACCAGGCGGGCCTCGGCCCAGCCTTGGACGGCAGTACGCAGCTCTTCGTGCTCGTCACGGATGCCGATGGCCATGGATCAGGCCCCGAAGAGATGGAGCAGGTGGTCGATCGAGAAGACGGCCCACGAGTGGGTACCGAAAGCCACGACTGCAGCCAGGATCATCATCAGGTTCTGCCCCTGCTCGGCCCAGTCGTGGATCATCAGCACCAGGTACAGCAGGTTGAGCAGGATCCCGAAGATCAGGGCGATGGGGGTCAGGAAGCCGAATACCAGGCCAAGGCCGAGGGCGAGCTCAGCGAAGACCACGATGTAGGCCATGGGGATCGGGTGGGGCCGGACGACCTTGTCGAAGCCGGTCTTGACGAAGCCCCACTTGTGCTTTTCGGCCACCGAGCCGCCCCACTCGATGCCAGAGCCGCGCTTCAGCCAGCCTCCGAGGTCCTTGTGGGCGAAGCTCTTGATCCACCAGAGGCCGAGGCCGATCCGGAGGACAGCCATCCACGCGGCGTACTGCGAGGCGGTGAGCAGGTCAGGGGCAGTGGCGGTGATGTGCACGGCCTGTTTCTAGCATCTCGAAGGCCCCGAAAGAGAACTCGTTCTAGGACGCACCCGCCCTCGAAGTGGACCTACCAGCCTCGAAAGACCGGAGGACGTCGTTCGGCGAAGGCTGCCAGGCCCTCTTTGCAGTCCTCGGTCATGGTCACCAACTCCTGGCCGACGGCCTCGTCCCACAGGGCGGTGGCCCGGTCGGTGTCGAGCGCCCGGTTGGTCAGGTACTTGGCCACGCTGATGGCCTTGGTCGGGGCCTTGGCCAGGCGGGCTGCCCATATCTCCACCTCGCCCATGAGCTCGGCTCGGGGGACGACCTTGTTGACCAGGCCCATGCGCTCGGCCTCCCGGGCCGGCACGTCGTCACCGAAGAAGAAGAGTTCCTTGGCCTTTTGGGGACCGATGAGGCGAGCCAGCAGGTAGGCACCACCAGCGTCAGGGGCGATCCCTCTGCGGATGAACACCTCGATGAACTTCGCCTCTTCGGCGGCCAGCACCAGGTCACAAGCGAGCGCTAGATGCATGCCACCGCCGGCTGCAGTGGCATTGACAGCGGCGATCACCGGCTTCTCGCAGTCCAACACCGCACTCACCAGCCGCTGCCATCCGGTGCGGATCAACCGGGCAGCATCGCCGATAGCGCGGTCCGGTGCGCCTTCAGGCCGGGCCGGGCCGGGCCCAGACGAGCGGAGGTCGGCCCCAGTGCAGAAGCCCTTTTCGCCCGCCCCCGTCAGCACCACGGCCCGCACGGCCAGGTCGGCCGATGCCTCCTCCAGCCACACGATGACCTGGTCCCGCATGGCGGCCGTAATGGCGTTGCCAGCTTCGGGCCGGTTCAGGGTGATCCAGGCCACCCCATCTTCGATGCGGCGCAGCACGGCATCGTCGGGGGTGGCAACTGCAGTGTCGTCGGCCATCAGATGCGGTGGATGATGTTCATCTGCGAGGTACACACCGGCTCACCGGTGGCCTGGTCCGTCCACGCCGTCTCCACCACCACGAAGGTCATTAATTTGCCCTTCGACTCCTTTTGGTAGGCGTCGACCACCATCCCCTTGCCCTCGAGGACGTCGCCGGCGAAGACCGGTCGGTGGTAGGTGAAGGCCTGCTCGCCGTGGAGGATGAGCCCGCCCTTGGCCATGAGCGGACCGAGTACGGCACCCATCGGGTTGCCCACCGGGGCGTCCTCGGTCTGGATCTCGGGGTAGGCGCCGAAGTTGCCCATCACGAAGGGATAGGTGGGTGGTGCCGGGATGCCCGGCAGTCCGGCATCGGCCGCGGCCCGAGGGTCCCGGTACACCGGGTTGTCGTCCTTGACCGCCGAGGCGAACAGTGCCAGCTGTCCGCGCTCGACCGTCACCACCGTGGTTCCGGTCGGCGTACCGATGATGGTGCTGAGGATGTCGTCGGCCATGTGGGTCTCCCCCTGTCGTATGTTCACCCTGCAGGGCGAACGCCCGGGAGACTAGCGCGCCGAGCCCCTAGCGGTCCTTCGACAGCTCGTCGAGGAGGGATCGCCGGTCGAGCTTCCCGAGGACCGTCATCGGCAGCTCGTCGGCGAACCCCAGGTACTCAGGGAGCTTGTACGAGGCCAGGCGAGTCGCGCAGTGGGCGGTGAGTTCATCAGCGGTCACCGGTGCGCGTACGACGACGACGGCACCCACCCGCTCACCGAGCTCCGCATCGGGCACGCCGACGACCGCCGCCTCGACCACCGCAGGATGGGCACACAGGACCGACTCCACCTCGACGGGACCGAACTTCTCTCCCCCACGGTTGATCACATCGGACAGCCGGCCAGACAGGAACAGGTAGCCGTCCTCGTCCTGCCATCCAGTGTCCCCGGTGGCCAGCCACGCAGCCGTCGTGTTCTGGGCGGCGCGCACCCAGAACTCACCGGGTGTTCCGGGGGCGACAGGATCACCCGAAGCCGGGTCGACGATGCGCATCTCGACCCCGGCCAGCGGACGTCCGACCGAACCCAGCCTGTCGCCCTGGCGGTGATCGTCGGGAGTGAGCGAGGCATAGGCGCCCAATGTCTCGGTCTGGCCGAAGGTGTTGGCGAAGTCGACGCCAGGCAGCTCGGCCATGGCTCGCCGGATCAGGTCGGCGGACGCCGGCGCCGCTCCATAGCTCAACGATCGCAACGAGCTGAGGTCGGTGTCGGCAAACTTCGGATGATCCAGTATCCGGACCAACATGGTCGGCACCACGAAGGTCTGTCGGACCCGGTAGCGCTCCACCAGCTCGAGCCACGTCCCGGCATCGAACTTCTGCAGCAAGACGAGCTGCTTTCCCTGGTGCAAGGAGACGAACAGCCCGAGGGTGCCCCCGATGTGGAAGATGGGTGCGGACATCATGTCCACCACCTGTTCCGCTTCTGCGTCGATGGGTTTGGTCCAGTAGGCCAGCCGGTCAGCCACCACACCGTGGCTGATGGCGACCGGCTTGGGCAGCCCGGTCGTCCCGCTGGTGAACAGCACTAGGGCGGTGTCGTCGCGCTCGCCGATCGATGGACGGGCCCGGTCTTCAGCCCCGACGACGTCGGACCATCCCAGCACCGGTCCGTCCATGGCCTCCTCGAGGCGCGCACGGAACGGTGCGCCGGCCACCCCTACCCGGGCTCCCACCAGTGTCACCAGCTGGTGGAGCTCCCCGGCGGTCAGGTAGGCGTTCATCTGGGCCGTCGCCGCCCCCATGCGGGCCGCAGCCAGGATGGTGGCCACCGGAAGGGCTCCAGCCAGGTCCACCAGGGCCACCGTGTCCCCGGGGACGACCCCGGCTGCAGCCAACGCAGAGCCGGCCCGCTGGACGAGCGACTCCAGTTGACGGTAAGAGATGGGCTCGTGGCCGGCGACTAGGGCGATGCGGTCGGGGACGGCTTCGAGTGCGGGGTCCATCAGGCGGCCGACGTTCATCTGTCCTCCCCTCGCCGTGGACCCGTCATGGGCCCGTCATGGGCCCGTCATGGACCCGTCATGGACGGATGAACTCGTCGGCGAACCGACCGATCGACTCCAGTGCATCCGACGTCCTCTGCCACGGACGCACGATCACCCGATCGACTCCAGCCTTGGCGCAGCGCTCGATACCGGCAGCATCGGTCGAGGGCGCAGACATGGTGACCTCTGTGCGCCCCGGACGACCAGCTCGCTCGCGGAGCTCCGCCAGCAAGGCCACCTTTTCCGGCAGCTCATCCACCTTGTGGTTCATGGGGATCCATCCGTCCCCGACGGTGGCGGCACGACGGAGCGCCGCCGGTCCGTCCCCTCCGATGTGCAGCGGCGGGCCGGGCCGCTGGACCGGCTTGGGCTCGAACATCACCGGGTCGAAGTCGAAGAACCGGCCGTGGTGCTCGATGACATCTTCGTCCCACAGCCTTCGGCACACCTCGATGGCCTCGTCGACCCGTGCCCCGCGTGAGTCGAAATCGAGCCCGAGCGACCTCCACTCGGCTTGGAGCCAACTGGCGCCGATGCCAAAGTCGAGACGGCCTCCCGAGACGACGTCGAGCGTGGCTGCGGCCCGGGCCGTGGAGAACGGATGACGGAGGCCGATGTTGTAGACCTGCGTGCCGAACCGGATCCGCTGCGTGCGCGCCGCCAAGAAGGCCAGGTACACCAACGGATCGAAGACCGGAATATCGGCGGGGATCGGTGGGTGATCCTGTCCGGAGTGGGGGCTGCCTCCCATTTCCACCGGGAGCACGAGATGCTCAGGAAGCCACACCGAGTCGAAGCCGAGACGATCGGCCTCCTCGGTGACGGCCACCCAGGCCGAGGGGTTGAGGACACCGAGCGACAGTGCGTACTTCATGGCGCTGACGTGCTGGCTGACGTGCTGGCCGGCGTGGGGCTCGGCACATTCTTGGCGACAGGGTTGGCCGGAGGGTCGACTCGAACCATGATCAACAGTTCCTCCTCTGCGCCGCCGTTCGAACGGACCCACGAAGTGTAGGCACACGCCCATCGCCGCCGCCCAGTTGCGCACTCGCCCGAGCGGACCCACTGGCCGGCACCTCAGGTGTGAGGAACACGGACCTCACAGGATGGCGGTGGGCTGGATCCCGGCCGGGGCCGGAGCGTCCCCAAAGGCCCGGATCATCCCCTCTTGGGAGAACGAGGCGAGCAGGATCCCTTCCTCCGTGAACACCTGGCCCCGCACATAGGACATCCCTCCACCGACCTGGGTGCTCTCGTGGTGGTAGAGAAGCCAGCCGTCCCAGGTGACGGGGTCATGGAAGGTCAGGCTGATACTCATGACCGCGGTAGACAGACCCTTGTGGGCCAGCGCGGTGCCGACGCCCCGGTGCGGCCGCATCGTCGTAGAGATCGACAGGTGTCCAGTGAAGTGGGCGATGAGGGCCCGGGCCAGGTCGTCCCTGCTCGGTACCGGCTGGTACCGGAGCCACGCATTCAGCACCGGTGGCCCGACCTCGTCTGGATCGTTCGGGTCACTCGTGCCCACCAGTCGTAGCTCACGTCCGTCCATGGGCATGTCAAAAGGGATGGCGTCTACTGGAGACCCGACTGTGGGCAGGGCCGAGGCGTGACGGATGACATCGTCTGCGGGTGTGTCGAGGAGCACCGTGAGCGAGGCGCAGCGACGGTCACCTTGGAGCACCGTGACCACGGCTCCAGCAAAGGTCCTCCCTCGATGGGTGACGTCGATGTCCAACCGGTGGCTCCGCTCGTCGTCCACGGCCCGAGTGAAGATGGCCTGTATCGAGCGCACCCGGTACTGCGGGAGCTCCTTGGAAGCAGCCACCACCGCCTGCGCCACCAGCTGGCTGCCGTCAACCACCCGGCGGTTGCCCCCGTCGCTGGTCCCGACATAGCGATGGTCCCCATCGACCCCGACATCGAACAGTTCGAGCATCCTGGCCACACTCGATCCCACGACCGGTCGACCAACAGCCGTCATCAGCCGGACACCGCCGGGTCGGCCGCTCCCACCCGGAGATCGACCGCGTCCTGGTAGAACGCCACATAGCCAGCCAGCCGAGCGACCTCAGCCCAAGGGTCGTCGTAGCTCCACATCAAGACCTCGGGGTCGGCGCCATCGAGGCGCCGATAGGTCGCCGTCCCCTTGAACGGGCAGACGCTGCTGCGGGCATCGGCGACGAAGCGACTGAGGCGGACATCGTCCAATGGGAAGTAGAAGACGAGGCCGTGGTCCTGCTCGTCGACCAGGAGTGTTCGCACGCTGTCGGCCAGCACTTCGCCGTCGACCGATACCGTCACCCGGTTGCGCCGAGCGGCGATGTCGACCCGGTAGTCGGGCCGATCGGCAAACCCCGAATGCTCCATGGTCCCTCCCATTACTCCGCAACACGTTCCGGCCGCGGCTGGTGCTGGTGCTGGTGCTGGTGCTGGTGCTGGTGCTGCCACTCTTCCCCGTGCCAGCCGACACCGAGCATCGTAGTGTTCACTCCTGAGGGTGGCCGGACCCACCGGGGACCGCTGGCCAAGGAAGGGAGGCGTCGTGATCGTCGTACTCGGGATCATCGAAGTCGCCGCCAGCGACCGCGTGCGATTTTTGGAGGAGAAGGGCGCGCAAGTAGCGAATACCCGGGCCGAGATCGGGTGCGTCGAGTATGCCTTTTCGGCCGATGCCGACGATCTGAGCTGGGTGCGGCTGGTCGAGCGGTGGGAGTCCATGTCCGACTTGGAGGCCCACATCGCTGCGCTGGGCAAGGCCGCCGCTCCGGCGGAACCGCCCGTGGGGTCGCGTATGGTCTCCATCGACGTCCTCGATGCCCAGCCGGTCCGTCCTCCGTGGGCTTGAGCGCCGCCCGGCCCGGGACGGGTCCCGCCGATCCGTCCCGATGGTCGCTACGCACCGTGCCGGCCGACCTCGAGCAGCAGTGGACGGCTGCCGGCCTGTGGGACGAGCGGACGCTCGGACAACTGCTCGACGAGGCCTTGGCTGGCCACGCCGACCGGGAGTTTCGGATCCACTCGCAGGTGCGGCCTTGGACGGGGACCTTCGGAGTCCTGCGGGACCGGGCCCTGAAGCTGGCCGGTGCGCTGGCCGAACGAGGGGTGGGGCCTGGTGACCCGGTGGCGTTCCAACTGCCCAACTGGGTGGAAGCCGCCGTCACCTTCTATGCGGCGTCCTTCCTGGGTGCGACGGTGGTGCCCATCGTCCACTTTTATGGGCCGAAGGAAGTCGGGTACATCCTCCGGCGCACTGGAGTACGAGTCCTAGTGACGGCGGCGGCGTTCGGGCACACCAACTATCTTGACGGGCTCGAGCGTCTGGACGGCGCCCTCGACGGCGTGGACCTAGTGGTTGTCGTGGGGGCCGAACACCCGCTGCCCGACGGGCTCCTGGCCTTCGAAACCCTCGAGGCATCCGGCCAACCCCTGGCCGCCCGACGAGAGGTGCCGGCCACCGCCGCCGCCCTCATCGCCTACACCTCGGGAACCACAGCCGACCCCAAGGGAGTGATCCACACGCACCGGACCATCGGCGCCGAGGTGCGCCAGCTCGGCGCCATGCGGGCCGCTGGTGGCCGCCAGACCTTGACTGGCGCACCAGTGGGGCACGCCATGGGCATGCTCGGCGCCCTGCTCATCCCCGTGCTGAACGGCGACCCGGTGCATCTCACCGACGTATGGGATCCACCCCAACTACTCGCCCTCATGCTCGAGCACCGATTGGCCTGCGGCTCGGGAGCCACCTACTTCCTCACCAGCCTGCTCGACCACCCGGATCGGACCGACGAGCACCTCGAGCTCATGCACTTCATCGGACTCGGTGGCTCCACCGTTCCCCTGTCGGTGGCCGAGCGGGCCACGGACCTCGGGCTGTCGCTGGTCCGGATGTACGGCTCCACCGAGCACCCCTCCATCACCGGCAGTTATCACACCGACCCCGAGCACCAGCGACTAGCAACCGATGGACGTCCACTAGCGGGAGTGGAGATCCGCCTCCTCGACGACCTCGGCCTGGCGGTGCCCGATGGCGAGCCGGGAGAGATCTGGTCCCGGGGCCCCGACTGCTGCATGGGCTACACCGACCCGGCCCTGACGGCAGCCCTCTTCGATGAAGATGGCTGGTACCGGACCGAGGATGTGGGTGTGCTCGATGCTTCCGGGTTCCTCACCATCACCGACCGCAAGAAGGACATCATCATCCGTGGGGGGGAGAACATCAGCGCTGTCGAAGTCGAAGAGTTGGTCTTGTCCATGGACGGAGTGCTCGAGGTGGCCGTCGTGGCTGCCCCCCACCCTCGACTAGGAGAACAGGTCTGTGCCTTCGTCAGGCTGGGTCCCACCCCTGATCCTTCTGATGGGACTGTCGATCCTTCCAATGTCGCCGTGATGCAACGTCACCTCGAAGCGGCGGGCCTGGCCCGTCAAAAGTGGCCCGAGCAGGTCCGGGTCATCGCCGAGCTGCCGAGGACGCCCTCGGGCAAGGTCAAGAAAGAAGCGCTCCGGCGCATGCTGGCCGATGAGCAGGGCTCACCAGCTCCGCGCTCGGTGCCGAACTAGCCGGGCCGATCAGCCCGGGACATCGAGCCGAGGACGGATCAGCCGAGGACGGATCAGCCAGGGACGTCTAGGCGAGGGACCACTTCGGCCATGAACCGGCGCAGCGTCTCGTCTTCGGGATAGTCACGCAGCCACAAGATCAGGCCCCGGCAGCCAGCATCCACGAACGCCTGCGCCTTCTCCGTCACCTGCTCCACCGTGCCGACCAGGTTCTCCGCTAGGTACTCCTCCGGATCACCGTGGCCCCACAGATCGCCCCCGTCATCAGATGCGCACCAGGCGCGTGCCTCGGCGTCGGTGTCGAAGATCCGGCAGTCCGGTCCGTGGGTCCGGGTGATGTCAGCAAAGGGCCGGCCGATCTCGTCGCAGTAGCGCTCCAGCAGCCCCGACTTGCGCACGAAGGCATCCAATCCGACCTGCCAGTTGGTCAGGTCGGCCTGGCGGGCGGCGATGCGCAGCGTCACCTGCTCTCCCCCGCCCCCCACCAATATCGGAGGCGGTGTCTGGACCGGCTTCGGGTCGCAGTAGGCGCCGTCGAATGCCAGGTGCGTACCGGCGAAGGTGACAGTCTCCTGCGACCACAGCCTCCGGACCACCTGGAGCGTCTCGTCCAGCACGGCCAGACGCTGGCCATCGGACAGGTAGTCGTACCCGTAGGCGTGGTACTCCTCGTGGAACCAGCCCGCACCCAGGCCGAGGATCAGCCGGCCCCCTGAGTAGACGTCGACACAGGCCGCCTCCTTGGCCAGCAAGCCGGCATTGCGGTACGAGGCGCAGGTCACCAGTTGACCCAGGCGGACGTTCGACGTCCGCTGCGACAGCGCCGCCAGCATGGTGAATGCTTCGAACACGTGCGTGGGCCGACGCCGGGGCACGGTCTCCACGTGGTCATAGACCCACAGATGGTGGTAGCCGAGTTCCTCGGCCAGACAGGCGAGCGCCACCGACCGCTCCCAGGCATCGGGGCCGGTCCAGCCCGTGTACTCGAGCTTCCACCCCTGGGGCACGAACACACCGATATCGAGCCCGCTGCCGTTGGTGCGACCACCCGAGCCGGTGCTCATGTGACGAACTCCCACCACTGGACCTCGCACATCATGGGCAGCAGGAAGCGCACGTACAGCGAGTGGATGATGACGACCTGCTGGTCGTCAGAGGTCACGTCGATGATCTCGACCCGATCGTCCTGGTCGTGAAAGTCCACGGCCCGGTTCCGTACCCCGACCAGTTCCTCCATCGACCCCACGGCGAACCCGAAGTGGTCCATGGGGGGACAGCGCATCGGCTCGTCCTCAGCCACGATGAACAAGAACTGGTCCCAGTGGACGCAGGCCAGCACCAGGCGCCGGCGGTCCTCGGTCATCACCGCCAGCTCGTCGAATCCGAACACGCCGCCCCAAAAGCGGCACAGGTCATCACGATGGGCCTGGTCGAGGTGGTCAGCCGGCAGGCTGATGGCCACATGGTTCAGCCGTGGCGTCCCCGAAGGGTAGTACTCGTGCGCCATCAGGCTCCCGGTCCTTCCGTCGTCCCGGGCACCACCATGACCTTGCCGGCGAACCGCCCCGCCGCCAACCCGGCCAGTGCGTCGGACAGGCCCTCGAGGGGCACATCGTCGGACTCGATCAGCAGGTCGGTCGGGAAACCGTCTTGGCCCAGCAGGGCGAGCGCCTGCTCGAACCCCCCGAGGTCGTAGATGAACGATCCGACCACAGTCAGTTCGTTGAGAATGAACCGGTTGGGGTCGAAGCTGGGCTGCTCGATCCCCGCCCCCACCAGACAGAGCGTGCCGCCCCGACGTAGCTGATGAAACCCAGCCTCCATGGCGGAGCGGTGGCCCGAGCACTCGAGCACCACATGCACGGCCCGGTCGGACTGGCGTTCGGGCTCCCATGCCGGGAACGTGGCCAGGTCGTCCGGATGGAGGACCTCGCTCGCCCCGAGCTGTCGGGCCAGCTGACGGCGCCGCTCCCCCGGTTCGACGGCGATGACGGGCCCGATGCCCCGGGCCACCAGTGCCGCGATCGACAGTGCCCCGATGGGACCGGCACCGATCACCATCACCGTGTCGCCGATCACCACCCCGGACCGAGTGATGCCGTGCAGGGCCACGGCCAGCGGTTCGGCCAGTGCCGCTTGGCGGGGGGTGAGTCCGGGCGGCAGACGGATCAGGGATCCGGCGTTGACCACTACGTACTCGGCGAAGGCTCCGTCAGCTTCGGCCACGATCGACCGTTGCTCCTCGCACTGGGCGGGCTTACCTTCTTGGCAGCGGCGACAGTGGCCGCAGCGCACCGAGGGGCCTCCAACGACAGACTCTCCGGGCGTCCAGTCGCCGACGCCCACACCCAGTGCTGCCACACTGCCGGTGAACTCGTGGCCGGCGATCAGACCGGGCTTTCCCGCCCAGCCCTCCAACAGCAGGTGGATATCGGATCCACAGATCCCGCAGTGGTCGACCTCGACCAGGACCTCACCAGGCCCAGGTCGAGGCACCGGACGGATCTCCACTTCCACCACTCCCGGCCGCTGGTAGACGGCAGCCGACATCGACTCGGGCAGTTCAGACACGACGTCGCCTCCCCCATTGGATCCGGGTCGGAACGCAGTACGCCCACCCGAGCGGTCACCTCGGGGCCACCATAGATCGTGGCCTCCCAAGATGCACCGCTTGGGGCAACACCCGCGCAGCACGCATGTACCCCCTACAGTGCCCCCATGCCCGAATGTCGTCGAGTTCCCACCTCGACCGATCGTCGTCCTAGATTCGCTCCCGGGCACGCTGGCGGCGCCCAGTCCGGCGCCCAGTCCGGCGCCCAGTTCGGCGCCCAGTTCGGCGCCCAGTTCGGCCAAAGGAGCACGAGGGCATGAGCAACGTTGCACCAGGGGCGTCCACAGCCAGTCCATCGGACCATCGCCCCGTGGGTCACGGCTCCCTCGCCGTCGAGGTCCACGACCTGGTCAAGCGCTACCCCAAGGCGCCCGTCGACTCGCTGGCCGGCGTCAGCTTCAAAGTCGAACGGGGCGAAGTGTTCGGGTTCCTGGGTCCCAATGGCGCTGGCAAGAGCACGACCATCGGGATCCTGACCACCCGGATCCGATCCACCGGCGGGCGGGCCGTGGTGGCCGGTGTCGATGTAGCCGCCGATCCTGTCGGCGCCCGGCGGGTCCTCGGTGTCGTGCCCCAGCAGAACAACCTCGACCGCTCGCTGTCGGTCCGCCAGAACCTCACCTACCACGCCAGCTACCACGGTGTCCCTCGAGCATCCCGCAACCAGATGGCCGATGCCCTCTTGGAACAGTTCGGCCTGGCCGACCGTCCTAACGGGCGTCCCGACGACTTCTCGGGTGGACAGATCCAGCGGATGATGATCGCCCGGGCCCTGATGCACGCCCCGTCGGTCCTCTTCCTCGACGAGCCCTCGACCGGACTCGACCCTGCCGCCCGCCTCTTCCTGTGGGAGAAGATCGCCGAACTGAAGGCGGCGGGCACAACCGTGGTCATCACCACCCACGACATGGACGAGGCCGCCACGTTGAGCGACCGCGTAGCCATCATCGACCACGGCGCCCTGCTGGCCCTCGACACCCCCGAGCAGCTGGTGCGGGGTATGCAGAGCCAGCGCACACTCGACTGCACAGTCGAGCCGGGGCCGACCGGTGACGCTACCTCCCTCGGTCTGGTTCTCGGCGTGGCCCTTGGTGCCCTGGTCGGAGTCCGTGCCGTCGACCAGATCGATGACGCGTCCGGAGTCGGCCTCCGTTTCCGTATCGACGTCGAGGGAGAAGCCGCCTCGTTCGTGGCTCCAGTAGCCACGGTGGTGGCGGACGCCGGCGCCAGGCTCACCGATGTGCGCCTCGGTGAGCCCAACCTCGAAGACGTCTTCATCCACCTGACCGGGAGAGCGCTGCGATGACCGTGCCGAGCGGACCAGTGACGTCCAGCCCATCAGCAGCACAGCCCCCTCCGGTGACGTCGTCGCTCGGTCCCGCTGCCCGATGGGGACCGTGGCGCACCGGGATGGCCATCTTGCGGCGCGACCTGTTCGTCACCGGGCGTGAGTTCCCCATCTTCCTGGCCCAGGTGATCCTGCAGCCCCTCTTCCTCTTGTTCGTGTTCGGCAAGGTCCTCACCGAGCTCGGCTATGCCCAGGCCGGATATCAAGACGTCCTCTTCCCGGGACTGGTGGCGCTGGCTGCCGTGCTGACTGGGCTGCAAAGCACGGCACTCCCGCTGGTCATCGAGTTCTCGTACAGCAACGAGATAGAAGATCGCCTCCTGGCGCCACTACCCGTGGGCGCCGTCGCCGTGGAGAAGGTGGTGTTTGCCGCCATTCGCGGATTCGTCGCCGCCCTGGTGATGTTCCCTATTGGTGTCTGGATCCTCGGATCGATCCCTTGGCAGGCTTCGACCGGAGTGGCCGTGGTGACGATGATGGTGCTCGGATCCTTGCTCGGTGCGGCCATGGGCCTCATCCTCGGTACCTTCGTCCCTCCCAACCGGATCAACGTCACCTTCGCGCTCGTGCTGACTCCGTTGATCTTCACCGGATGCAGTCAGTACCCGTGGCCCTCCCTCAGCCACCTCCGGTGGTTCCAGGTGGTATCGGCCTTCAACCCGATGACCTACGTGAGCGAAGGCCTCCGCGGGCTCATGGTTCCTACCGTTCCCCATATCGCCACCTGGGCGTGCTTCGTGGTCGGCACCGCCTACCTGGTCGTGCTCATGGTGGTCGGGATGTACGGCTTCAATCGGCGTGCCCTGAGCTGAGGCCGGTTCTGGTCGGTACTGGCCGGTACTGGCCGGTTCTGGTCGGTACTGGTCGGTTCTGGCCGGTTTTGGCCGGTTTTGGCCGGTACGATCCCAGCATGGACATGCGGCGCATGTGGGGCTTCTTGGAGGATGGCGTGCTCGACCGGGTCGTGGTCGTCTCCCCGCACTTCGACGATGCTGCCCTCAGTGCTGCCTATCTACTCCTGTCGCACCCGGGAAGCACGGTGGTGACCGTCATGGCCGGTCGTCCCGACGCCTACCCCGACCCAATGTCCGAGTGGGACGCCGCTGGCGGGTTCACTGCCGGTGACGACGTGGTGGCCATACGTCGAGATGAAGACCGTGCCGCCATGGCCGTGCTGGGGGCCACGCCCGTGTGGCTCGAGTTCGCCGACCACCAGTACCTCGCCCCCGGCGTGCGCCCCGATACCGGCAACGTGACTGAGGCGCTGATCGAAGCCATCAGAGGCGCCGGCGCCACGGCAGTATTCCTGCCCATGGGGCTGGCCAATCCCGACCACGGTCTTACTCATGAGGCCGGGCTCCTGGCCCGCTTGTCCCTCAGTTCCGAAGGTGGCGGGCCGACCTGGTTCTGTTACCAGGATGGTGGCTATACACACCTGCCTGGGCTACTCGCCTGGCGGGTCTCCCAGCTCTTTCGTCGCGGACTGTGGCCAACACCGGCCATCGTCCCGATGGTGACAGATGTTGTAGCCAAGCGGCTGGCCATTGAGTGCTACGTCAGCCAAGTGGCCCAACTGCGCCAAGAGCACCTGCTCGATGAGCGCTTGGAAGCCAACACCCCCGAGCAGTACTGGCGGCTCGACCCGCCGCCCGCCGGGTGGGAAGGTCTAACCTCGGCCGATGACCTGTCCGCCGGCTGACCGATCCGCTGTGACGGAAGACCAGTGACCACCGCACTGGTCACTGGTGCCTCATCAGGCATCGGAGCCGCAACGGCGCGCATGTTCGCCTCGCAGGGGACCACCGTGGCCCTCGTGGCCCGTCGGGCCGACCGGCTCGAGGAGGTTGCCGAGGGGTGCCGCCGAGGTGCCCCAGACTCGCGTTGGTGGTCGGCCGACCTGTCCGATCCCGGCTCTGCTGGCGAACTGGCCTTGGCCATCTGGGACGAGATCGGGCCGATCGACGTGATCGTCAACAACGCCGGTATCCCCCTGCGGCGGCCGGTGCAGCGCCTCACCATGGCCGAAGTCGAACGGGCCATGGTGGTCAACTATCTGTCGCCGGTGGCCATCACCTTGGCCCTGCTCCCCCGGCTCCTCGAGCGCGGGACGGGCACCATCGTCAACGTCTCTAGCCTCGGCGGTCGGCTCGGGATCACCCACGAAGCGGCCTACTGCGCCTCCAAGTTCGCCCTCGCCGGATGGAGTGAGTCGTTGGCCGCCGACCTGGTCGATACCGGTGTCAACGTCCGGCTCGTCCTGCCCGGAGCCATCGACACCGAGATCTGGGACCAGCCCGACAACGACCCCGCCGACTACAACGGACCCTTGGCTCCTGCTGATGAAGTGGCGTCCGGGATACTCGCCGCCATCGACAGCCCGAACTTCGAGCACTACATTCCAGACATGCGCGCTGTGGTGGAGATGAAGACCAAGGACTTCGACGGGTTCGTGGCCGCCATGCGGTCAATGTCCAACAAGTCGGTGTCCAACAAGTCCGTATCCAACAAGTCGGTGTCCAACAAGTCGGTGGACGAGTCCTGATGAAGGCCCTGGTATTCGGATCCCGACCTGACAGGGCCGAAATCAGACCAGCACCGACTGACGACACCGAGCGGCACCTGGCGTCTCTGCCGTTCGGTCTCCATCACATGGACGATGCCCAGCCGATCAACCCCGACTGGGTGGTGACCCGGCCCATCCTCTCGGGCATCTGTGGATCCGACGCCAAGTTGGTGCTCGGTGACTTCAGCGACGGCGACATCGACAACCCGATGGCTGCCTTCTCATCACTTCCGCACGTGCCCGGCCATGAAGTGGTGGCCGAGGTCGTGTCGCTGGGTCCGAAGGCTCGCGGGCTCGAGGTCGGCCAGCGGGTGGTACTCAACCCGTGGCTCAGTTGCGCCCCGCGGGGCATCGTGCCGCTGTGCCCCCCGTGTCTGGTCGGCGACGTCAACATGTGCTGGTCGTTCACCAAGGGTGACATCGGTCCCGGCGTCCACATCGGCGTGGTCACCGGTGCACCCGGTGCCTGGGCTGAACTCATGGCCGCCCACGACTCGATGCTCCACCCCGTCCCCGACGCCGTCTCGGACACGGCCGCCGTCATGGCCGATCCGTTCTCGGTCTCGTTCCACTCCATCGTGCGCCACCCGCCGCCGCCCGGCGGCAAGGTGGTCGTCATCGGAGCTGGAGCTCTCGGGCTTACCAGCGTGGCCATACTCTCTGCCTTCTACCCCGACGTCGAAGTGGCCGTGGTGGCCCGGTTCCCGGCGCAGTTCGACCTGGCCCGACAGTACGGCGCATCAATCGTCGTGCAGCACGAACCCCGGCTGGCCACCCTCGAGGCCCTGGCCGAATGGTCCGGTGGCGTGCTGCACCAAGCCTTCGACGGACTCCCCATGTGTCACCCCGGGCACATCGATGTCGTCTACGACACCGTCGGCAAACCAGAGACTTTCGAAGTAGGCGTGCGGGTCCTGGCCGAGCGGGGCAAGCTCGTCTACACCGGAGTGGCCATCCCCGGTCGGTGGGAGTGGACACCCGTGTACTTCAAGGAGCTCACCGTCATCGGCTCCAACGCCTTCGCCATGGAGGAGTTCGAGGGACGGCACCGCCACGCCATCGACCACTACCTGGACCTGGTGGTCGACGGGCGGATCGACCTGACCGACATGGTCACCCACCGGTTCCCGCTCGAGGACTGGTGGGGGGCGCTCGGTGCCCTGTCGCACCCCGAAAAGAGTGGTGCCATCAAGGTGACGTTCCAACCCACCGGCACCTAGTCCGACCCGGGCGGCCTGTCACCTTGACCGGCCGCGTGTTCAGTCGGGCGACGGTGTACCCGGGCCCAATGCCTCGAACAGACGGTAGCGACGATCGGCGGCGGCGGCCCACGCCGGGTCGGGTTCAATGCGCTGGCCGGTGCGGGCCCACGACCCCGACACCTGGAAATCGGACTCGAGCCCGGCGACCATCCGGGCCAGGAAGGCCGCCCCCAGTGCAGCCCCTTCGGGTACCGCCACCGTGTCGACCGGCAGCCCGGTGGCATCGGCCACGGCCTCCATCCAAGCCACCGAACGTGAGCCACCTCCGGTGGCCACGATGCGGCGGGCCTGGAGCCCTGATCGCTCGACCAATCGTCGAATGACGAAACCAGACGCCTCATAAGAGGCCCGCACCACGGCGTCGGGACCGTGGGCGATGTCGAGCCCGTGCAGGCTGGCCAACAGACCCGGGTCGTGGAACGGCGTGCGCTCTCCGCGCAGGTACGGCAGCCACACCGGCACCCGGGCTGGGTCACTGGCACGGAGGTCACTGGGGCGGGAAGGCGCCTTGCTCCGCCGGGCCGGACCCTTGGTCACCGTGCGCACCCAGTCCACGAACAGCGCACCGGCGTTACTCGGTCCGCCGATCATGAACTTGTCAGGCACCGTGCTCGGAAACGAAGTGAGCCCCTCTACCTCGATCCACTCCTCGGCCACCACCCATACGACGAGGGTGGCCCCGAAGATGACCAGCACATCGCCCGGCCGGACGGCCCCCGACACGATCTGCTCGCAGAAGGCATCGATCGATCCCCCGCCCACCACGGTGGGCGAGTTGGCCAGCGTCCCCGCCACCTGTCCGAGCGGAACGATCGTCGCCAACTGACCCTCGGTGACACCGAGCCCGGCAAGCACGTCGCCGTCCCAGCGGCCCTTGCGCATGAGGCTCCCGAACGAGGTGGAGGTGGCCGAGTCGACCCCAGGCACCCCGCACAGGGCGTGGGTGGCTACGGCCTGGCACGGCCAGTACCCCGGTTGCCCCGGCAGTTCGCTCACCGCCCACTCCAGCATCCGGCGGCCCTCTTCGCGCTCCCCGCCGTGATCACCGGGGCGGGCCACCGGGCCGTCAGGACCGTCGTCGCGGGCTCGCACGTCGCCGTACAACAGACCGGGCAGGCGGGGCACCCCCTTGCCGTCGACTGCCGTGATGGAGGGGACCATCGACGAGATCACGACCCCAGCCGCCGGACCATCGAGAGCCCCGGACACCAGGGTCAGCGCGCGGCGAGGCCCGCGCCGCCAGGCCCACAACGCGTCATGCTCCAGTACGTCAGGCGTAGGCGCTATCACCCGGTGGGGAACCCGCGCCCGGGCCACCACCCGGCCCTCGTCATCGACGGCCACCGCCTTGACCGCAGTGGTACCCACGTCGATCCCGATGGTGCACCGTGCGCCGGGGGGACGGGTCGAAGGGCCCGCTGTCTGCTCGTCTGGGTGCGACAAGATCGGTCCTCCTCCTTGTGTCGGTGCTACTGTCCCCGACGGTCAGAACGCTACCCAGGGGAGAGGGCAACCGTATGCCAATGGCACGACCCAAGGCGCTGGTCACCGCAGCAGTCCGCGGTCCAGGGCTCGATCTGCTCGGCGAGTTGGCCGATCTGACGCTCGACTCCTGGCTCGACCAGCCCACATTGCGCATCTACGACGCCCAGCAGCTGGCCGACCGGATGGAGAGCGAGGGCGCCACGATCGCCGTGGTCGAGAGCGACCGGTGCGCCGGCCCCCTCTTCGATCTGCCCCTGGTGGCCGTGTCGAGCTGTCGAGGAGACCCCAACAACGTCGACGTCGCTGCCGCCACCGAGGCGGGGGTGCCCGTCATGCGGGCCCCAGGACGCAACGCCGACGCCGTGGCCGAACTCACCATTGCCCTGTTGTTCGGCGCCACCCGTCAGGTGCTCGACGCCGATGCCGATGTGCGAAAGGGCGACATCTACAAGGACGGCACCATCCCCTATCAGCGCTTCCGGGCATGGGAACTGGCGGGCAAGACCGTCGGCCTCGTCGGACTCGGTGCGGTAGCCCGGGCACTGCGCTGGCGGCTGCGCGGACTCGGAATGGAGGTCATCGCCTACGACCCCTACGCCGATGAACCGACGGTGGGACTCGACGAACTGCTCGAACGTGCCGACGTCGTATCGCTGCATGCCCCGGTGACCCCCGAGACGTCCGGCATGATCAGTACCGCCCAGTTTGCTGCCATGCGCCCCGGCGTCGTGTTCCTCAACTCAGCACGAGCCGCGCTGCACGACACCGATGCGCTGGTGGAGGCCCTCCGTTCGGGTCAGGTGTCAGCCGCCGGGCTGGACCACTTCGAGGGCGAGTTCCTGGCCCCGGACCACCCGCTGTGCCACCTCCCCTCGGTGATGCTCACTCCGCACATCGGCGGTGCCACCTACGACACCGAAGCCAATCACTCCCGGATCATCGCCGAAGACCTGTGCCGACTCCTCGCCGGTGCTCGACCGCTGCACATCGTCAACCCGGAAGTCCTGGGCCGCAAGTGACCCCCGGCGCCGACGAGTCGGCTGGCGATACCGCGCTACCGGCACGAGGGCCGGCCATGCGCCTGCTACCCCGGCTCGAGCCCGAAAACGAGTTCTTCTGGACCAGTGGCGCTGACGGGAAACTCCGGTTTCTGCGGTGCCGTTCATGCCAGACCTACGTCCATCCTCCAGCACCGCGTTGCCCCGAGTGTCTGGCGGCCGATCTGGCCCCCGAGGTCGTCAGCGGCCGGGCCACATTGGTGGCCTACACGTGCAACGTCCAAGAGTGGATCCCTGGAAGCGGTCCGTACCTGATCGGCCTGGTGGCCATCGAGGAGGATGCGCGGGTGCGCCTCACCACCAATCTGGTGGACGTGGCTATCGAGGACGTCCGCACCGGCATGGCCGTCGATGTCGTCTTCGACCAGCACGATGATGTCTATCTGCCGCTGTTCCGACCGGCGACAGGAGTCCGGGCATGAGCACCACCTCCGAGGAGCCACTGGAGCGCCGAGCAGTCATCTCGGGCATCGGTCAGTCCAACGTCGGACGGCGCCTCGGACGAACCGGTCTCGACCTGACGCTTGATGCCTGCCTGGCCGCCGTGGCTGATGCCGGGCTCACCCGAGACGACATCGACGGTCTATCGACCTATCCGGGCATGGGGACGGGAACCCCAGGGTTCGCTGGCCCCACCACTCCCGAGGTACAAGACGCGCTCCGCCTCAACCTCAACTGGCACGACGGCGGCGGCGAAGGTGCCGGGCAGATGCGAGCCCTCATTGCCGCCTGCCTGGCCGTGGGGGCCGGGTTGGCCCGCCATGTACTCGTCTACCGGACGGTGACCGAATCGACCGCCCAGGGCGCCAGTGGACGCCAGGGCATCGGTGGCGGCGGAGGAAGTGGTGGCGGCGGAAGTGGTGGCGGCGGAGGAAGTGGTGGCGGCATCCCCCGCTTCTCCGGGTTTCTGCAGTGGACGCTCCCCTTTGGGGCGGTGTCCGCTGTGAACTGGATCGCCCTGGTGGCCCAGCGGCGGATGCACGAGTTCGGCCTCACCCGTGAGCAGTTGGCCCAGATCGCCCTCAACGCCCGCCGCAATGCCGGCGACAACCCGATGGCCATCTACCGGGACCCGATGGCCATGGCCGACTATCTCGATGCCCGGATGATCTCGACGCCGCTGTGCCTGTTCGACTGCGACGCCCCGAGCGACGGGTCCACCGCTCTGGTGGTGTCCCACCGGGACTACGCACCCGACACACCGCATCCGGTCTGTCAGGTCAACGCCGTCGGCACCGCGCTGCGGGGCCGTCCTAGCTGGGACCAGTTCGACGATGTCACCACGATGGCCGCCCGGGACGCGGCGGCCTCGATGTGGGAGCGCACCGACCTGCGGCCCAGTGATGTCGACGTGGCCCAGCTGTACGACGGGTTCTCGATCCTGGCCATGGTCTGGTTGGAGGCACTCGGGTTCTGCGGCCGGGGCGAGAGCGGGGCCTTCGTCGAAGACGGAGTCACCATCAGCCGCACCGGATCGCTGCCCCTAAACACCGCCGGCGGCCAGCTGTCCGGGGGGCGCTTACACGGGTTCGGACTCATCCATGAAGCCTGCGTGCAACTACGCGGCGCAGGTGGAGTTCGCCAGGTAACGACGACTAGAGGTGGCCCTCCCGAGGTGGCTGCGGTCAGCAACGGTGGCGGCCCGATCGCTGGCTCGCTGCTGCTCACCCGCGGCCTGAGCTGACGGCCTGCTAGTCGTCGTCGGAACATTCTGCGTAGTGCGTGCCGAGTGGGGCAGTGCGCCGTAGGCGCGCGAAGACGGCGTGGCCGAGCTGTCCTGGAGGTCGAACGCTGCGGTGGCGAGGATGTAACACCCCCCTGAAATGATCTCTCCATGGCGCTGGCGACGTTTTCTGAAGTACCTCCGAACATGTTCTCGGTTGCTGACGTCCCGGTCGCCTCGGCTGCCCCTGTCGTCCCGGTCGTCAAAGACGGCCTGGCGGCCCGGGTGTCCTCGCTGATCGCGGCACTGGCCTCGTTGGTGGGCGAGCTCGATCCCGGGCTCCTGTCGGGCCGCGATGCGACGTTGCTCTATGGGGACCTGGCTCAACTGGAACGCCTGGTGGCTGCAGGCAAGACCCTGTTGGCCCCTCGGATCGCCGAGTCTGGTCAATGGGAGACAGAAGGTCACCGCTCACCAGCCAGCTTGTTGGCCACCTTGGAGGGCGGCACCGCTGGCCAGGCCAGACAGACCCTGGAGACCGGACAGCGGCTGGCTGGTCTGCCTGGAATAGAAGCAG
>Ga0194055_10000347_pt1 | contig 36782 bp, 32 predicted proteins | sample SepL449m_MetaG_FD_155482 | JGI IMG/M metagenome (GOLD analysis project Ga0194055, IMG submission 155482) | Anoxic zone freshwater microbial communities from boreal shield lake in IISD Experimental Lakes Area, Ontario, Canada - Sep2016-L442-9m | ecosystem: Environmental > Aquatic > Freshwater >... | reverse complement strand
TCCACCTACCCAACGCGAAATCCGCCGATCCGCGCCGGCCAGCCCCCCATACCCGGAGGTGAGAATCGACCACGCCGCGACGAAAAAACGCCTTGGGCCTTCGAGGGCTGCATATTCTTCGCGACCGCAACCCCGCCGCGGCAGACTCTGCGGGTCGCGCAACCGCACCGGTCAGCGCGCCGGTCAGCCCGCTGGGGCGAACGAGCCCTCGAGCAGGGCCGCCAGAAAATCCTCGGGCCGAAACGGCTCGAGATCGTCGGCCGATTCCCCAACGCCGACGAACTTCACCGGCAGACCAAACTGCTCCGCCACCGGCACGATCACGCCGCCGCGGGCCGAGCCGTCGAGCTTGGAGAGCACGATGCCGGTGCACCCGGCCGCCTCCGTGAAGCCCTTGGCCTGCGAGAGGGCGTTTTGCCCGGCGGTGGCGTCGATCACGAGCAGCGTCTCGTGCGGCGCTTCGGGGATCTGTTTGGCGATCACGCGGCGGATCTTGCCGAGCTCCTGCATCAGGTTGGCCTGCGTCTGCAGCCGGCCGGCCGTGTCGATGATGCAGACGTCAAAGCCCCCCTCCACCGCCTTGGCCACGGCCCGGTGCGCCACGCTCGCCGGATCGCAGCCCGGCTCACCACGGACGATCTCGGCCCCGAGCCGGCCCGCCCACATGGCGAGCTGCTCCACCGCCGCCGCCCGAAACGTGTCGCCGGCGCCGAGCACGACCGTCTTGCCGTCGCGGAGAAAGAGCCGCGCGAGCTTGGCGATCGACGTCGTCTTGCCCGAACCGTTGACGCCCGTGACGAGGATCACCGTGGGGCCGCCGGCCGCGGTCGCGATGCCTGCCTCAGCCGGCTTGAGCCGCGCCAGGAGTTGCGTGCGGATCGAGTCGAGCACCACCTCGGGATCGACCACACGGGCGCGGAGCCGCTCGCGGACGTCGGCCACGATCGCCTCGGCAGCGGCCGGTCCCATGTCGGTCCTCACGAGGGCCGCGCGGAGCTCTTCGAGAAACTCCTCGTCGACCAGCCGGCCCTCGCGTTTGAAGATGTCGCGGACGTCGGTGGAGAGCACCTTCGCCGTCTTCGCAAGGCCCGACCTGAGCCGATCGAGGAACCCGGGCCTGTTCGGCGCGGCAGGGGCCGACTCCGCCGGGGCGGCCTGCGGCTGGGGCTCTTCCTTGCGTCCAAAACGAAATAGGGCCATGGGTCGTTGGTCTCCGACGATGCGTCAGCCGGCGGCGGGCCGCGACCGCCCGCCGCGGCCGTCGAGGATCGCGCCGAGGATGCCCGCCACGAAGGTGGGCGAATCCTGGCTGCCGTAGCGACGCGCCAGCTCAATGGCCTCGTCGACGACCACCGGCCCCGGCGTGTCGGTGTGCAGCAGTTCGAAGGCGGCGATCCGCAGCACCGCCCGGTCGGTGGCTGCCATCCGCGACAGCCGCCAGTTGGTGCTCCGGGCGTCGAGGAGGGCGTCGATCTCCACCTGGTGGTCGCGAACCCCGTCCACGAGCGTGTCGGCGAAGACGACGAGCTCCGCGGACTTCAGCCGGCCCTTGTGGAAGCGGGCACGATCCCGGGGATCGATGGTGTTGAGTTCGCCCTGATAGAGCGACTGCAGGGCCACCTCGCGGGCACGGCTGCGGCGGCTCATGCGGCCCCTCCGTGCCGGATCGCCTCGAGGAGCCCCGCCATTTCGATCGCCGCCGCGGCACACTCGGCCCCCTTGTTGCCGGCGTAGCCATCGGCCGCGTCACCGCCGGCCCGCACCATCGCCTGGGCCAGCGTGTCGCAGGTGAGCACGCCGAAGATCACCGGGAGCCCGTGGTGGCGGCCGGCCGCCTCGATCCCGGCCGCGGCAGCGGAGGCGATGTGATGGTCGTGCGAGGTCTCGCCCTTGATGATCGCCCCCAGGCAGAGCACCGCCGCATAGCGGCCCGTGGCCGCGAGCCGGTCGGCGGCGAGCGGCAGTTCGAACGACCCCGGCACCCACGCGACATCGACCGCGTCGGCACCGATCCCAACCGCCGCGAAGCGGTGCAGGGCGCCCGCCAGCAGCCGCCGCGTGATCGACTCGTTCCAGCGGGCCACGGCGATGGCAACCCGCGTTCCGCGAGCCACCGCGGCGGACGTGCCGTCGAAGACCGTGGGCGTGGACGTGCCGCTCATGCCGATGCTCTCCGCCACTTCACGACTTGAGGCTCATCAGGAACTCGCTGTTCGACTTCGTCTTGCCGAGCCGGTTGACGAGGAGCTCCATGGCGTCGGTGGGGTTCATCTCGCCGAGCACGCGGCGGAGCACGCAGATCCGGCGGTACTCATCGGGCTCCATCAGCATCTCCTCGCGGCGTGTGCCGGAGCGGTTGATGTCGATGGCGGGGTAGATCCGCTTGTCGACCAGGCGCCGCTCGAGCACGATCTCGAGATTGCCGGTGCCCTTGAACTCCTCGAAGATCACGTCGTCCATCCGGCTGCCGGTGTCGACCAGCGCCGTGGCGATGATCGTCAGCGAGCCCCCCTGCTCCACCTTGCGGGCGCTGCCGAAGAATCGCTTCGGCCGCTGGAGGGCGCCCGAATCGACGCCGCCGGAGAGGATCTTGCCGGAGTTGGGCACCTCGGCGTTCCAGGCCCGGGCGAGGCGGGTGATCGAGTCGAGGAAGATCACCACGTCGCGGCCATACTCCACGAGCCGCTTGGCCTTCTCGATCACCATGTCGGCGACCTGGATGTGGCGGCTGGAGTTCTCGTCGAACGTGGAACTGATCACCTCGCACGACGGCCCCTTCACCTGCCGCTCCATGTCGGTGACCTCCTCCGGCCGCTCGTCGATGAGCAGCATGAAGACGTAGGCCTCCGGGTAGTTGGCGAGCACCGCCTTGGCCATCTTCTGCAGGAGGATCGTCTTGCCCGCCCGCGGCGGGCTGACGATCAGGCCGCGTTGGCCGAAGCCGATTGGCACGATCAGGTCGACCACACGGGTCGAGACCTCATCGCCAACCGTCTCCATCACGATCCGCTCGTCGGGGTGCAGCGGCGTGAGTTCGTCGAAGAACACGCGGGTCGTGAGCTTCGCCGGATCCTCGCCGTTGATCGCCTCGACCCGCAGCAGCGCAAAGTAGCGTTCGCTCTCCTTGGGCGGCCTGATCTGGCCGGCCACACTCATGCCGTTCCGCAGGCCGAAGCGGCGGATCTGGCTGGGAGACACGTAGATGTCGTCGGGGCAGGAGAGATAGTGGGCGTCGGCGCTCCGCAAAAAGCCAAACCCATCGGGGAGGATCTCGAGCGTGCCCTCGCCGAACATCAACCCATTGAGCTTGATCCGCTCTTTGAGGATCCGAAACACGAGATCCTGCCGCTTGGCCCCGGAGACATCGCCGAGATTCTCCTTGCGGGCCAGTTCCACCAGTTCCTGCATCGACAGTTTCTGCAGTTCCGTGATGAACGAGTCGCCCTTCTTGAGGGCCTCGTAGTGGCTGGTGACGTCGAGCCCTTCTTTGACCTCGGCGGCGATTTCCTCGGCGATCGAGAGCGGCTCCCGCCCAGCGCCATCGAACTGCGATTCAGGGATCTTGGACATGGTGCACCGGAAGCCGCGGCCGCGCAGAAGACGAGCGGAAGTGTCGGCCTGTTAGCGGGAGGGAGACGGGACGGGAGATGCGACGAGGATGATCGAGGCCCGGCCGAACCGACCGCGCAGGAGCGCTGGCCAGCGGCGACCGAACCGACGAACGAGGAACCCCAGGGCGGGAGCCGACCGGCACCGACAGGCGGTCGTTCGGGCTCAATGCCCGCCAATCGCCTGCCAGATCCGATCGACTTGGTCCGCAGTATAAGCCGGATTCCCCGAAGCATCCACGCACCCCATGGCAGGGCCGGCCGCCGGGGGGCGGTAGCCCCGTTCCCAGGCACGATCCCGGGCGGTGATCTGATCGGGCGACCACCCCCTGCCGGCCAGCCGCATCCGCCTCACCGATTCCTCACACTCCACGACCACCAGATGGGTGCAGAGGTCGTCCCAGCCCGACTGCATGAGCAGCGGCACATCGAGAACGACTGCTGACTTGCGACCGCCTGAAAGGTTTCGCGCAGCCGCATCGGCCAGAACCTCCTCGAGCCGCCGCCGCACCCGCGGATGAACGATCGCCTCGAGCGCCGCCAGGGAGGCAGCGTGGTCGGCCGTGGTGCCAAACACGATCCCGGCCAGGGCGGCCCGGTTCACCCGTCCGAGGGAGTCGATGACGCCGGGACCAAACCGGCTGGCGACCTCGGCAATCACCTGTGGCTCCTCGAGGGCCTCGTGGGCGTGGCGGTCGGCATCGACCACGGTTGCACCGTGCTCCGCGAACCGCTGCGCCACGGTCGACTTCCCTGCGCCGATCCGGCCGACCAGACCGATGATGATCATCTCATTCACACTCCGCCCAAGTGGCTCCAGACTGCACCGACACCTCCACCGGCACCTCGAGTGTCATCGCTCCCTGCATCTCCTCGGTGACGAGCCGCTCGATGTCGGCCAGTTCGTCCGGGGGCGACTCGAGGAGCAGTTCGTCGTGGATTTGAAGCACGAGAGCCGCACGACGTCCTTCGCGCCGCAGGCGGGCATCGACGCGGAGCATCGCGATCTTGATCAGGTCGGCCGCCGATCCCTGCACCACCGTGTTGACCGCCTCCCGTTCGGGTAGGGTGAGCGTCATCGCGCCGGCGACGTTTCGCCGCTTGGCCCGCTCGCGCACGCCGGCGATGGCCCGCCGGCGACCGAGCATCGTGGTCACGTGGCCGTCACGGCGGCAGCGGTCGAGCACGTCGTCCATGAAGGCTGCGGCGCCGGCAAACACGCGAAAATAGCCGGCGATGAACTCCCCGGCGTCGGCCTGCGGAATCCCGAGGGCCTTGGCGAGCCCAAATGCCGACTGGCCGTAGAGGATGCCGAAGTTCACCGCCTTGGCGATGCGCCGCATCGCCGATGTGACGTCGGCCGGCGGCACGCCGCAGACGGCCGCCGCGGTCCGCGCGTGGATATCCTCGCCGGCGGCGAAGGCGGCACGCATCGCCGCATCACCGGAAAGATGCGCGAGGATCCTGAGTTCGATCTGCGAGTAGTCGGCGGCCACGAATCGCCAGTCGGGCTCACCCGGCAGGAAGGCCGCGCGGATCTCCTGCCCTTCGGCCGTTCGCGTGGGGATGTTCTGCAGATTCGGGTCGCTGGAACTGAGCCTGCCCGTCGCCGTCACCGTCTGATTGAACGTCGTGTGCACGCGGCCAGTCGCAGGATCGACGAGCGCCGGCAGCGCGTCGACGTAGGTGCTCTTGAGCTTCGTGTATTTGCGGTGCTCGAGAAGTTTCGCGGGCAGCGGATGGAGCGGCGCCAACTGCTCCAGCACCTCCGCGTCGGTGCTCGGCCCAGTCTTGCCCCGCTTCACCACGGGTAGGCCCAGTTCGTCGAACAGCACGGCCCGCAGTTGGATCGGCGAGGCGATCGCGAAGTCGCGGCCCGCCAGCGCGTGAATGTCGCGTTCGAGCGTCGCAAGCCGCCCCGTGTAGTCGGCGGAGAGCGCGGCGAGCTTCGCCGTGTCCACCCGCACCCCCCGGCACTCCATGCCGGCCAGCACGACCGCCAGCGGCATCTCCACCGTCGCGAACAGGTGGTCGAGACGATCCGACGCCAGCGCGGCGGGGAGGGCCGCAGCCAGGCCGTGGACGAGCCGGCAGTGCGCGGCGGCCTGCGGAATGTCGGCCGGGCGATCAACGGCAGCGGCGGCCGCGGCGTCGACGCCGGCCACGCCGTGGCGGACCGCGGTCTCCGTGAGACCGAGATTCCGCTCGCCGGCTTCGAGGAGATAGGCAGCCAGCAGCGTGTCGAACGCAGCCCCTGCGAGGCAAATCCCGAGCATCCGCAGGGCGACGTCCTGCCGCTTGAGGTCGTGGCCACGTTTGGGTGTGGCTGGATCGGCAAGCAGACCACGCACATCGGCGTGCGACGCCAGCGACTCGGCGGTGAACCAGACGGCTCGCGAGGCAGACGCGATGACCGCCCCGACGGGCCGGGAGAGGATCGTCCCGTCGACGGGAGTCACGACGCAGATGGCGAGCGGCCCAGCGGCCCGCAGGTCCGCGACGGCCGCCGTGATGCCGGCGGCGTCACCCGGCTGCTCGACCACCTGCTCGACCGGGGCCGGAGTTGCCGCGGGGGAGGAATCGTCGCCCTCCATGTCGAATAGCGTCGGCGGCCCGGCCTTCCGCGCCGCCGGGGCGGCGGCGGTCGCCCGCTTCTCCGGTGCCGGCGGCCCGCCACCCTTGACCACCCGCCCGAGCAGGCTGCGAAAGCCGAACTCGCGAAGCAGGCCGCCAAGCGCTTCGGCATCGGGCTGGTGCAGCGCCGCCGCCCGCCAGGGCACGTCGATGGGCACATTGGTCTCGAGCCGAATCAGTTCCCGGCCGGCCCGGGCCGTGTCGCCGTGGGCGCGGAGGTTTTCCTTGCGCTTCGCTCCCGACACCGCATCGATGTTCGCCAGCAGGCCATCGAGCGTGCCGTGCGCCTGGAGAAGCTCCGACGCGATCTTGGGACCGATGCCGGGCACGCCGGGAACGTTGTCGACGGCATCGCCCACGAGCGACAGGAAATCGACCACCTGATCGGGGCGGATCGACCACTCAGCCAGGAGTTCCTCGCTGCCGAGCGGCTGGTTGGTGCGGAGGTTGAGCAGCGTGACGTGCGGACCGAGCAGCTGCCTTGCATCCTTGTCGGACGTGGCGATCGTGCAGTCGCCCCCCGCTGCCACCGTCCGCGTGGCGATCGTGGCGAGCACATCGTCGGCCTCGAAGCCCGGCAGCTCGAGGCAGGGAATGCCGAACGCCTCGAGCAGCCGCCGCACCAGCGGGATCTGCGGCACGAGGTCGGCAGGCATCTCCGCGCGGTTGGCCTTGTACTGCTCGAACATCTCGTGGCGAAACGTCGGCCCGGGCGGATCCATCGCGCAGAGCAGGTAGTCGGGCTTCTTCTTCTCGATGATGTCGAGGAGGTCTCTCGTGAGCCCGAAGATGACCGACACGGGCGTGCCGTCGGGTGCGGTCATCTCGGGGAGCGCGTGAAAGAGCTGGTAGACCCGCGACAGCGTGTCGAGCGCCAGCACGGTCTTGCCGGTGAGGTCGGGCGGCGCGTCGGCGGCGGGTGCATCGGTGGCCATGTCGCGGTCAGCATAGCGGGGAGTGGAGCGGTGGAGGGAAGGGCCTCACGATGGGCGCGCCGCCGGCCGGAGGACCATGCTCGGAGCCGGTGGCATTTGTGAGTTCTCTGCTCCAGCGGAATATCGGAGTCAAGCGTCCACAAGTGTCACCGTCTCCTGCGCGTGGCCTCCGACCAGCTGCGTGATTGGTGGGGTTGGGGGCAGGGAAGTTGCCGACGACGAGCGAGCGAGGGGCTACCCAAAGCGGTGAGACGCGGCTGGCAGACACAGGTTGAAAACCTGTGCTACGGGGGGACGAAGCGAGGGGCTGCCCATGCTCCGGGAGCAGGCGTTGCCGACCAGCGCAGCCAGGATGGCGGAGCGCAGTCGGCATCGAGCGAGTGGAGCCCAGGATGGGCGGAGCGAGCGTCCGGCGACGGAGCGTGGGCCGCCCCGAAGCGGCGCGGTTGGCAGACACAGGTTGACAACCTGTGCTACGGGGGCGGGTCAGTCGCCGCTGGGCGGCTCGTATTCGAAGTCTTTCCACTTCATGGCGCGGCGGAAGGGCTCGATGCGGAGCACCACCTCGCCATTCTGGAAGATGCGGACGGTGCCGCTCGTCTCGCTCACCGCCACCGCCACGCTCTTGGTGCGCCGGGTGATCGCGGCCGCCGCCCAGTGCCGCGCCCCGAGCCCCTTCGACACGGAAACGTTTTCCGCCGAGGCGTCGATATAGCGAGCCGCCGCCTCGACCGTGCCGTCGGGGCCAATCACGAAGGCGCCGTCGAGCTGCGCGATCTCCTTGAGGCCCTCGCGGACGCGGGGATCGGTGAGCCGCCGCTCGGAGCGGCTGTAGCCGCGGACGGGATCGAAGCCGGCCGAGTGGCTCGACTGCACCACCTTCCGCGTGTCGCCCACCACGAACAGCGTGCCGACCGGCTTGCCCTCGCGGCCCTCGCGGCCGATTTCGACGGCGAGGTCGACGACGAGCTTGAGCGTCTCGAGCGGGACCTTGGTCTCCAGGTTTCGCAGGTCGCGCACCGTGAGTTGGCCGAGATGCTCGGCCAGCCGCAGGAGGCTCACCGAGTCGATCGTGCCGGCCTCGAAGCCGCTGTAGACGGCCACCACCTGCGCCTCGGGCGCCACCATCTCCGCCGCCACGCACTCGAGCAGCGCCTGGGCGAGACGCTCGTGCACCGGCAGGCCGGCGACGTCGAGCGTCACCTGCTTCATGCCGTGGTCCACCGCCCCCTCGAGGTGGGCCGCGTCATCGGCGGCGACGAGCACGGGGCCAGAGTGGGCGAGTTCGCGAACCCTCGACCAGTCAAGACGTTCCTCGACCAGGACCAGGATCGCCTCGGCCGTCGTCGACTCGAACAGCCGGACGGCTGTTTCGAGCAACCGTTCGAGTTGTGGAGTGACGTCAGCGGCAGACACAAACCCGCTCCCTGCATGCCATGGGGCCGCGGGGCGAGAGGGCCACCCGGGAAGGACGGCACGAACGCGACAACCCGCCGCGGAAGCGTACGCGGGGGCCGGGGGGTGTTCAAGGACGGTGCCTTAGCGGCGGGTCGTCGAACCGTCCGCTTTGCCCGTCGTGGACTCCGGCTTGTCGGCGATCATCTCCGGCTGCTGCGTCGCCTTCATCGATCCGCTGTAGGCTGCGATCCCGCCCGGCAGCACCATCCCCCAGGCCCGCTCCTGATAGATGTTGAGGGCATGGAGGGCATGGCCGAGGGGGCCGATCTTCCACTCCCGCGACGGCTCGCTCATCAGCGCGGCGCAGAGATACTCGGCCGCGGCCACGACTCGCGATTCATAGAGCCGATCCTGATCGAGCGACGACACCAGCCACTCGAGAATGTGCCCCGTCGTCTGAATCTTACGGTCGATGTCGTCGTCGCGGTCGGCCATGTACTTGAACCACTCCGTGCTGAACGAGCCGTCGCGGTTCTGCAGTTTCTTGAGCGCGAAGTTTTGGTAGTCGCGGACGTACTTGTCGGCCCGCAGGTAGGGGCCGTCGAGCTGGCCGTTGGCCCGCAGCCGCCGCTGGCAGCCATACGCCAGACCGTAGAGGCGGTGCGTCCCGCCGCAGGGCGCCCCGCGGATCGGCTGCACGATCTCCTCTTCGACGAGTCGGGGGAGCGACCACTTCTCGCCATCGCGGCTGGTCCACTCGGCATCGGTCGGCAGGTAGTGTGCCAGCGAGATCAGGGCAAAGGTCAGTTCCGTCTTCGACTTGCACGACCGCTTCTCTTCTTCGATGAGGTCGGCCACGGTGAACTGCTTGCCCTGCACCGTGAGCGGCGAGTTCGCCGCCACCCGGCACTGGGCGAGGATCGCGAGATACTGGGCGGAGTGGCCCTGCACACCCACGCCCTTGAGTGCGACGACGCGGTCGTCGACCGCCGCCAGCATCACCTGGCCCCGGCAGCGACCGCCCATGTTCGACCAGCCGATCGCGCTGGCGAGATCACCCGACGGACCGCCCACGCGGACCTGCGTGGGGATGCCGAAGGCGATGAACCCGTGCATCACTTCCCAGGGCGTGTTCTGGGCCGTGTTGAGCGGACGCCGCTGGTAGGTGGCGAGCGTCTGGGCGATCCGGGCGCGGAGCCGCTCGGAGCGTTGCGTCTTCGGGGGCGGGGCACCGGTGGCCTGAAGATGTGTGACCACGATTGGCGGCGTCTGCCGCTTCGCCTTTGGCGATGGTGCGACGACGGCGGTCGGCGGCCGCATAGGCTTCGGCTTCGGCTTGTAGTGAGGATTGGTGGCGTCGTCCACCACCTTGCTCGCCGCTTCTTTCAGCTGCGAGCCGATGGCGACGGCGTCGTTCCACGAGGGCGGTCGCGCCTCGTCGGCTCCAGGCGAGGCGACCACCGGGGTCGGCCGGGTCGCCGGGGCAGAACGTTTCGGCTTTTTGGCCGCGACGCGATCGACCTCCTCCTGGCTTGGCGGCTGCGGCAGCGGAATGAAAGCCGGCGTGGGCTCGACCTTCTTGATGATGCCATCCAAGAAGCGGCCCGCGCGGCTTCGCGACGGAGGGGCGGCAGCCCCCGGTCGATCGCCGGCAGTCACCACGCAGCAGGCCGCGAGCACCACCGGCAGCAGGCTGGTCCACCCGCCACGCGTCGTCCGCGCGGGAGGCACGGGCGTACATGGCGCCGGCGTCGTGGCGTCGTGGTTGGGCATTTCGGGCTGCGGTCGGGGCTGGAGCTCGGTCGTGTGTTCGGGGTATCGACCGGCCTGCCGTGTGAATCATGGCGACCGCTCACGCTGCCCCGAGGGTCGGGCCAGATTGCCACCTCGCGCCAACCGCCCCTGCTTCACATGAAGGCTGCCGGGAAGGGTGATCCACGAGGGGGTGCCCGTGCCCCGGACCGCACGTCTGGCGATGGGGCATTGGCAACCCCGCGCATCGGCCTGGCAGCCGTGCGATCAAAAAACCTTGCGAAACTCCTCCGCGATCGACCACTCGGCCGAGGAGCCATCCGGATCGGCCGCCCACTCCCGCCACTTGTTGACGTCGTCGCCCAGATCGCGGCCGCTCACCTTCTTGAGCGCGCCGACCGCGCGATACTGAACCGCCGGGTCGGAATCTTCGAGTGCCTTCGCCAGCACCGGCACCGCCTCCTTGTCGCCCAACTCCCCCAACTCCCGCAGGGCGCGAAGGCGGACGTCGATCTCGCGGTCCGTGCGATACCGCGCGGCGAGTTGTTCCACCGCCTCAGACCCGCCCCGCTTCCGCCAGGCGGTGCAGGCCGCCATCCGCACCCGCTCGTCGGGATCCTCGAGGGCCCCGGTACAGATCGCTTTCGCTGCCGGCGTTTCGAACTCCGCGACCGTGTCGAGAATCACGCAGCGGACGCGGGCATCGTGCTCCTGGAGGATCTCCTCGGAGAGTTTCCGCGTGAACTCGACCTGGTCGGCATGACTGCCGGCCTTGGCCTTCTTGGCGTCGGCGGCGAGTTCCTCGATCCGCTGGTCGGCCGTGGGGCCATATTTTCGCTCCTCTGCCAGCGTCTGGCCGCTGGCGGTGAGCTTCTTCCACGTCTTGCAGCCCGCGAGCGGCAGGCAGGCCGCGACCACGGCGAGCCAGGCCGCTGCTTTCCAACCACTCAGGTTCATCCCACGCATGTCGACCGGTCTCCTGGGGCCGGGGAGCGTAGCGAGGGGGCCACGACCGGTGAAGGCCAGCCGGAGGGACTGCCCTTCCCTTGTGGCCGCCAACGTGCTTCCTTCTGGGCAGCACGGTCGTCACCTGGCTTTCGGCAGCAGGTTTCGGATGTCTCCCCCCATACCTCGCCTGCCCGTCTTCACCGCCGTCGCGGTCGCGCTGGCGGGATGGGTTGTCGGCGCCGCGGAGGCTCCGCCCGACTCGGCAGCCACCCTGGAGCGGCTTACGGTCCGGAGCACAGACGGCCTCCGCACGCTCGAGGGCGAAGTGCTCGTGGAGGCGGTCGACGGCGGCGTGCTGCTCGAACTACCCGACGAGCGATATGAGGTGGTGCAGCCCGCGGCGATCGTGTCGAGAGAGCCGCTCGACGAGGCGCGCGGCATCGACACGCCCCGCGAACGTGGGCAGCGGATTCTCGCCGAGTTGCCACCCGGCTTCAGCGTTCACGTCACGAAGCACTACGTGGTCTGCTTCGACACCTCGCGTGACTACGCAAAGTGGTGCGCGGCGCTGTTTGAGCGGCTCCACGACGCCTTCGGCAACTTCTGGACGAAGGCGGGCCTCGAGGTCGTCGATCCCCCGCGACCACTGGTGGTCGTCATCTTCGCCGACCGGGCCGCCTACGAGGCGCACGCCGCCCGTGATCTCGGCGCCGCGGCCGACCGCGTCGTCGGCTACTACAACCTCCTCTCCAACCGCGTCACGACCTTCGACCTCACCGGCACCGACGGAGTCCCGCGACCCGGCGGCAGCCAGCGGGGGGCCGCGGCGTCCCAGATCATGGCGAGCCCTGCCGCCGCCGGCCTCGTCTCGACGCTCGTCCACGAGGCCACGCATCAGATGGCCTTCAACTGCGGCATGCATCGCCGGCTCGCGCCGGTGCCGCTCTGGCTGAGCGAGGGAATCGCCACCTACTTCGAGACGCCCGAACTCGACAGCGATCGGGGGTGGCGGGGAATCGGCGCGATCAACCGGCCGCGGCTCGATCACTTCCTCGCCAACCACCGCCCCGGCGACATCGCCGCGATCCTGGCCTCCGATGACCGTTTCCGCTCGGCCGAGGATCCACTCGACGCCTACGCCGCCGCCTGGGCCCTCACGCGGTATCTCGTCGACACGCGAAAGCGGGCGTTCGTCGAATACGTCAGGCTCCAAGCCGCCAAGCAGCCGCTCACCGACGACTCGCCCGAGGAGCGGCTCCGCGACTTCGAGAAGGCCTTCGGGGCGTCGCCGGCGGAGGTCGAAGCCGACGTCGTGAAGGCGATGGCGCGGCTGGCATCCCGTCCCGCACGGTGATGCCCTGGTGGTACATTGTCGGCGACAGGATTTCCTTCCCCAGCTCCGGAGGCCAGAAGCCATGACCGACACGAGCCGTTCACCCTCCGCCACCACCGTCAACCGCCGTTCGTTCCTCGAAGGCTCGGTCGCATTGGCCGCCGCGACCGCGATCCCCGGAGGCGCGTTTGCGGCCGGGAGCGACAGGATCCGAGTGGGCCTCGTGGGCTGCGGTGGCCGAGGCGTCGGGGCGGCGCTGCAGGCGATCGCCGCTGATGCAGGGGTCGTGATCGCGGCGTTGGGAGACCGCTTTGCCGATCAGCTCGACGCCGCGGCAGCGACGCTCGCCGCCGCCGGCTGCGGGCGATTCGCCAGCGGACTGTTTCACGGCGAACGGGCGGCGGAGTTCGTGATCGGCTCCGAGATCGATGCGGTGATTCTCGCCACGCCCCCCTGCTTCCGCCCTGCCGAAATCGCCGCTGCCGTACGGGCCGGGCGGCATGTCTACGCCGAGGCACCCGTGGGAATCGACGCGGTGGGCGTGCGGTTTGCTGCAGCCGCCGTCGAGGAAGGACAACGTCGCGGTCTCTCGCTGGCGTCGGGCTTGCCGTCGCGGCACCACGCGCCGACTCGATCGACGGTGGCCGCCGTCGCGTCCGGAAGCATCGGCCGGCCCCTGCGGGCGGTTGCGATCCATCACCTCGGCTTGCCATGGGTGCGTCCGCGCCAGCTGGGCTGGTCTGCCGAGGAGGCTGCAAGCCGCAACTGGATCGGCGATGAGCGGCTCTCGGGGGGCGCCTTCCTGGAGCACCTCGTGCAAGCCGTCGACCGCTGCTCGTGGGCCCTCGGCGAGCCGACGCCGCTGATGGCCACCGCCATTCCCGCAGCCGTCGCCCTGCCACGTCCGCTGCACCGCGGCATCGAGGCGGCGGCGCGGATCTCGTTTGCCGGCGGCACCACCCTCGAGGTCGGCATCATCCGCCGGGAGGGCATCGAGGATCGCGTGGAGGAAGCAGTCCTTGGCAGCCGCGGCGATGCGGATCTGCGGCGATGCATGATCGGGGGTGAAGCCTTCGCCGGAGCGCCAGGCGACGCGGGCGGCCACGCCACGTGCATGGCGTCGTTCATCGAGTCGCTGAAGGGCGGCCTGCACCGCGAAGACCTCGCCGCCGCCTGCCGGAGCACCATGCTGGCGGTGATGGCCCGGTCCGCAGCCGCGAGCGGGGCCCCGGTGGCCTGGCACGATCTCTGGCGGCCGTCTTCGGCCCCGCTGCCCTCACGACCGTTACAATCGATAATGGTGTGATGTGGCGACTGCGGCCGAGTCGATGATTCGGCCGATGCCCGGCACCGCGGGCGTGGGGGAGCCGGCTGCGCGGCCCGCCTCCCGATTGGCTGGCTGGGTGCCGCGCGAGGGACGCAACCGATGGCGACCACGAACCCGACCGTCTACCGGCTGAGCATCGCGCTCATCGTGTTCGTCCTGCTCACCTTCATCCTCACGATCACGACGTATCTGTTCTTCAAGCAGCGGATGGACGAGCGGGCCAAGGCGCAGGTGGCTGAGAAAGCCTCCTCCGAGAAGCAGGAAGCGCTCAACACCGCCCAAACGGAGAACCAGAAACTCCGTGAGTGGATTGGCGCCGCCGAGGGCTCCACCCTCGAGACGATCGAGACCGACCTCAACACGCTGTTCGCGAACGACTTCGCCGGCTTCAACGAAGAGCCCAAGTCGTATGGCAAGCTGGTCTCGTGGCTTCGGGGCCAGTTTCGCGACAAGGACAAGGCCGTGCAGTCGGCGAAGACCGACCAGGAGAAGACGAAGAAGGAAACCGAGCAGCAACTCGCGGCCGCCCAGAAGAATCAGAAGGCTGCGGAAGAGGCCAAGTCTGAGACCGAGGCGAAGCGGCAGAAGCAGGAGCAAGACTTCCAGACCCGCTGGACGGAGCACGAGTCGAAGCAGACCGAACTGCTCAAGGCCCAGAAGGATGCCGAGGATAAGGCCGACCGTCTCGAACTGCTGATCGCGGAGATCGCCGGTGGCGGCCAGTTTCTCTCGGCGAACCGCCAGAAGGATTTCACGGCCAAGGAAGCGGCCAAGGACAGGCTCGATCTGATCTACGCGGAACTCCGCGACCGCGCGAAGGTCATCGATGAACAGAACCGCATCCTCTCCTCCCTGCGGGTCGCCGACCGCGGCCTGCAAGAGACGGTGCTCGCCGCCACGCCGAAGGACGACCGCATCGACGGATTCGACGGCCGTGTGATTTCCGTCGACGAGCGGGAGCGGAGCGTGCTGGTGTCGGCCTCGTCCACGCGGGGGATTCGCCCCGGCATGATCCTCCACGTCTTCCAACCGGACGACGAGCGGCCGCAGGCGGGTGACCGCAAGGGTGTTGTCGAGGTGACCTCGATCGAGGGCCCGTCACTGCTCCGAGCGACGATCCGTCGCGACTCCAACAGATCGCCGATCCTCGCGGGCGACGGGGTGGCGACGAGCCTCTGGACGGCCGGCACGGCCCCGGAGGTGGTGATCGTCGGCTGGGTGAATCTCGATGAGGCGGGCGAGAACGACCGCGAGCGACTGGTCGAGCTGGTGAAGCGGGCCGGCGGCCGCGTGGTCGACTCCGTCACACCGATGACGGCGATGGTGGTCGATGGCGGAAAGCCGCCGGCCGAACGCGGCGAAGAGGGATTCGCGGAGGAGGCGCGGCGGCAGGCCCGCAACCTGAAGACGGCCGAGCAGTTTGGGGTCCGCGTGGTCGGCATCGACGCGCTGCTCGACATGCTGGGCCTGTCGCGGTCGGCCCTCACCTCGAACAGCCTCCCGCGGGCCGCGACGCGGTAGGCCCAGCGGTTCACCGGGCCCACGATCTGCCCGATCGGGAGCGTTCGTGGCATACTCATGCCAGCCGGCGCGATCCCGCGGCCGGCGCATTCCTTTCGGAGGGCCGCCCGTGTCCGCTTCGTTGCTCCATCGATTCCCATGCCGTGCATCGAGCCGAGTGGCCGTCTGCCTGATGGTGGCGGCCGTCGCCTGGACGAGCGGGTTCGCCCGCGCCGATGATCCGGGCGTGTCGCTCTTCAACGGCACGTCGCTCGAAGGCTGGGAGGGGAAGCCGGAGTTCTGGCGGGTCGAGAACGGCGCCATCGTCGCAGAGACCACCGCCGCGAACCCGACCAACGGCAACACCTTCTTGATCTGGCGGCAGGGGCTTGTGGACGACTTCGAACTCACGCTCGCCTACCGAATCACAGGCACCCCCAATGCCAACAGCGGCATCCAGTACCGCAGCAAGGATTTGGGCGACCTCGTGGTCGGCGGCTACCAGGCCGACTTCGAGGCGGGCCCGACCTATTCGGGGATCATCTACGAGGAGAGGGGCCGCGGCATTCTCTGCCAACGGGGTGAGCGGGTCACGATCGCCGCCGACGGCACGAAGGTGGCCGGCGACCCGATCGGCGACACGGCCGAACTCCAGAAGGTGATCAAGCAGGGCGACTGGAACAGCTACCGGATCGTGGCCCGAGGCCCGAAGCTCCAGCACTTCATCAACGGCCAGCTGATGTCGGAGACGCTCGACGAGCAGGCCGACAAGCGGGCCATGCAGGGCATTCTTGCCCTGCAGCTGCACGCCGGGCCGCCCATGAAGGTGGAGTTCAAGGACATCCAGCTCAAGCGACTGAAGCTCACCGACGGCCGCAAGAAGCTGGTGCTGGTGGCCGGCCGGCCGAGCCACGCCCCCGGCGAGCACGAACACCGCGCGGGCACCTTACTCGTGGAGAAGTGCCTCGACGCCCACTTTGGCCGGGAAGGTCTTCCGCAGCTCGTCACCGAAACCTACACCGGCGGCTGGCCGGCCGACCCGACCGCCTTTGACAACGCCGACGCGATCTTCTTCTTCGCCGACGGCGGCGACGGCCACCCGGTGCTGCAGAGCAACCACCTGGCCCAGATCGACGCCCTCGCCAAGCGCGGTGTCGGCATCGCCTGCCTCCACTACGCGGTCGAGGTGCCGAAGGAGAAGGGCGGCCCCGAGTTCCTCTCCTGGCTCGGTGGCTACTTCGAGCCCCACTGGTCGGTGAACCCGCACTGGACGCTCGCCAAGACCGAACTCGCCCAGAGCCATCCGATCGCCCGGGGCGTGAAGCCCTTCGAAACGAACGACGAGTGGTACTACCACATGCGGTTTCGCGATCCGCCCGAAGGGCTGACGCTGCTCCTCACCGCCGTGCCGCCGAACGACACCCGTGAGCGACCCGACGGCGCCCACAGCAATAATCCGACGGTCCGTGCCGGCACGGGAAGCCGCGAGGCCCTCGCCTGGGCCTACGAGCGGCCCGGTGGCGGCCGCGGCTTCGGCTGCACCGGCGCCCACTTCCATCGCAACTGGGCCCACGACGACTTCCGGACGATGATGCTCAACGCGCTGGTTTGGACGGCGGGCCTCGACGTCCCAGCAGGGGGCGTGGCCTCCACCGTGTCGGCCGATGAACTCGCCGCCAACATGGACGACAAGTCGCCGAAGAAGTAACCCTCCCAGGAGATTTCGCGATGCCAACGCTCACCGTCGAAGGTCAAGGTTCGTTCCAGGTGCCGGCCGGCAAGCGGCTCGTCAATGCGCTCGAGGACGAGTGCGGCACCGACCAGCTGCATGCCTGCGGCGGCGTGGCTCGCTGCACCACCTGTCGCGTCGAGTTTGTGGCCGGTGAGCCCGCGGCGATGACGCAGGCGGAAAAGGACGTGCTCGCGGCAAAGGGAGTGACCACGCCCGGCGTGCGTCTCTCCTGCCAGATCGCCTGCGACGGTGACATGACCGTGCGCCTGATCAGCCGCTTCGAAGGCTCGGGCCGCAAGGACTCTGGCCACCGCTGCGCCGACGAGATCCAGCCGTCGCCCACGTGAGCGTGAGTCCAGCCACGTAGGTGCAGGTTGCCAACCTGCACACAACCAATCGCAGACGCGATACACCGCAGGTTACCAACCTGCGGCTACTTTTGCCTCCACGTAGCACAGGTTGGCAACCTGTGCCCTCCATCGCCCGCAGGTTACCAACCTGCGGCTAGGTCTGATCCCACGCGCCATACATCCGCTCCACGATCCCCGCGATGTCGGTCATCGCGAGCGCTGTGGCGTCGGTCACGTCGGGGCGTGACGCTATGAAGATCGTCTCGTGCGGGTTCGCCGGATCGACGGCGCCGTGCGAGCCCTTGACGAGCGACACGTCGAGCGGAATCGCGATCTGCGGCAGTCGCGTACGGTCGAGGTGGAGTTCGAGCGGGTCGTAGCCGGGCTTGCGGTGGATGTCGATCGTGCGAGCGAACGTGGGGGCCTTGGCGTCGTCGAGCCAGTAGAAGTAGGTCTGCCACGAATCGAGGGCGCTCTCGATGACGACGTCGCCGCAGCGGCTCTCCTGTCGATGCTGGCCAGGGGCCACGAGACCCGCCGCGACGAGGTCGTCGCCAGCCAGCACTCGGCCCACCCCCGCCCTGCCCCGGAAGAGATCGGCCACGGTCGCGGCGTCGGCGGGATCGCGAAGATAGACGTGGCCGATCTGGTGGTCGGCGAGCGTCCAGGCCCGGCTGGTGGCGAAGTCGAGAATCTCTCCCTCGGCCGTCTCGCGGACAGCGAGCAGGCCGGCCTCGCGGAGGATGCGGTTGGGATGGATCGCGTGCGCGACGGGGCGGATCCGGTATTCGCCCGCGACGAGCACGGCGAGGTTTTCCCGGCCGACGATCGCAGCGAAGTCGTCGATCAGCGTACCGATCTCGGCGTCGAGTTCGCCGCAAGCCGCGAGGGCCGGTGGGCTGTCGGGGCCCGTGCGTTGGGCGGCGTAGTCGAGGTGTGGCAGGTAGACGACCGCCAGGTGCGGCGGCGCCATCCGCGCAGCCTCGATGAAGCTCCGCGCGATCCACCGCGACGACTCGATGCCTGCGACCGGGCCCCAGAACTTGTGCAACGGAAACTCTCCGAGCGATTCCCGCAGCGCGGCGTAGAGCGGCTCGGGATTCGTGTGGCACCACATCGTCTCGCTGCCGTCGGGGTTGTGCTTCGGCGCCGGGAGGCAAACGAGATCCGCGGTGGCGTGCTTCGACTGCAGCAGAAACCAGGCCGCCGTCCGCAGGTCGGGTCGCCCTCGCTTGACTCGGTCCCAGATCCTCGGGGCGCGGTGGACACGGTCGGGACTGATCCACATCTCGAGGTGGTTCGTGCCGCGGTCAAAGAGTCCGTTGGCGACGATGCCGTGGGCGGCGGGTGTCATGCCCGTGGTAAGCGCCGCCTGCACGGGGCACGTGACCGCGGGAAACCCGGGGGTAAGCGGCACGCACCGGCCGCCGGCCGCAAGCCCCGCCAGCACGGGCATCCGGGAAAGATCCTCGGCCCGCAGGCCGGGAACGGAGAGCAGAAGTACGTGCATAAAGGTGCCATGCATAAAGGTGCCAGCCACCAAATCTGGGGAATCTAGGAAAGGAGCAACTTACCCAGATTTGGTGGCTGGCACCTTTTTTTGAGAACCGCGGCTGATTGTCGGGCCGTCTCCAGCCAGCGGTGCGACTGCCGGGGAAGCTCGACGTGCAGGCCACCACGGTAGCCGGCGGCAGCGAGGGCAGCGAGCGCCGCCGTGAGATCGACGTTGCCGGTGCCCAGCGGCAGGTGCTCGTGCCGGCAGGCAAGCATGTCGTCCACGTGGACGTTGGCAATCATGCCGTGCCACGGCCGCAGGGGCGCAGCGGATGGCCACTCGCCCATGCATTCCATGTGGCCGATGTCGACGGTGAGTCGCAGTGCCGATGGCCTGCCGAGGCGGTCGAAGAGCGTGGCGGCACGGGCAAGCGTGTCGATCACCATCCCGGGCTCAGGCTCGAAGGCGACGACGACGCCGGCCTGGGCCGCGTACGTCACGATCTCGGCAAGCCCGTCGGCAAGTCGGCCCCCGAACGTCTCCAGGGCCGCCCCATCGCGACCGACGCCCGACCAGAGCGACACGCACCCTGCACCGAGGTCCGCCGCGACGTCGATTGCCCGCCGCGTGAAGTCGATGCGGCGCGCGCGGGCCGACGGATCAGATGATACAAGCGTGGGCTCGTGCTTGACTGTCCGATCAAGCAGGTGACGGGCGCCAGTCTCAATCACGCACGCCATGCCCACATCGGCGAGTGCCTTCCGCCAGCGGGTCACCCGCGTCGGCAGGTCGCCCGCAAACGGGTTGATCGTGTGGTGGTCGAGCGTGATGGCGAGCGACTCGTAGCCGAGATCGCAAAGGATTGGCACAGCGTCGAGCGGATCGACGTCGCCGATCGAGTTGGTGCTGTAGCCGGGGAGCATGAAAAAGGAATCGGGAGGAATCAGGTGGGAGGCACCAGCCGCCGGCCCAGAAGGAACCAGGCGAGCAGGCAGATCACGACGACCGCCCACCGCTCGCCGCAGGCGGCGAGCACGAGGACCGCGTCGAGAGTGATGATCGCCATGATTGCATTGCCGACCGCGGCCCGCACGCGGGGGATCGAAGGACTCGCCACGGCCTGGATGGCCCGGAGGACGACGGACGCCGAGAGGATGCCCCAGAGCAGAAGCCATGTCGGCGCGGGCAGCGTGGCCACCAGCACGATGCCCTCGCGCCAGGGCAGCCAGACGAAACCAGCCGCGACGGCCAGCCCGGCCGCCATCGTCACCGCGCCGGCGACGAGCGTGCCCCGACGGCTGCGGCCTGCTTCGTCGCGTGCGAAAAGCGTGATGCCGGCGACATAGATCGCCATGCCCAGAGGTATCGCCCACTGGTGCAGTGCCGTGGGCCCGCCAGCGGCCGTCATGCCGAGGAGCCAGTTGAGCCCGCGGCAAGCCCCCATCACCGCCGGACCAAGGGGCGTGGCCTTCGCATGACGGTCGTAGAGCCAGATTGCGGCGGTGAGCGCAGCCCCCACGAACGCGGGCCACGGCGTGTTCGCCACGAACGCCGCACCGCAGGCCGCCACGGCCCCAACGGCCATCAGCAGGTTGCCAATCGCCGCGGCCCGCCCAACCGGGATCGCGCCGCTCGGCAGCGGCCGCTCGGGCCGCTCCGCCCGGTCGATCGCCACGTCGTAAACGTCGTTGAGCACCATGCCCGCCGCGTAGAAGGCCAGCGACGCCAGCACCGCGAGCCAGCAGGCGGCCGGCGGCCACTGCACTGCCTGCAGCCCCGACACCACCAGATAGCCGGCCAGCGAATCAGCCGCGGCCGTGGCGAGATTCGGCAGCCGCACGAGCCGCAGCCAGGGAAGCATGTCAGGCGAACTCCACGCCGGCGGCCTGCGCGACGCCGAGCAGGTGCGCCCGCGCGGCGCGGGCCGCGTCGTCGGGCCGGTCGCGGTAGGGATAGAGTTCGACGGTGATCCAGATGTCGGGCGTATGCATGGCGATGGCCTGCAGCACGGCTGCGAAGTCGATCGCTCCCTCGCCCGGCACGAGATGGTGGTGGACACGCGTCGCGGCGATGTCTTCCACGTGATAGTGCCGTGTGTGGGCCTTCATCCGCGGCACCCACTCGGCCGGATCTTCGCCCACGCAGTAGGCGTGGCCGACGTCGAAGTTGAGGCCGAGGGAAGGATGATTCACCCGCTCGGCAAACTCCAGGTACTGCCCGAACCTCTCGATGAGAAGGCCCGGTTCCGGCTCCACGAGCAGCGTCACGCCCACCTCGGCCGCCACGTCGAGCACCGGCATGATCTCGTCGTAGAAGATGTCGGTCGCCTGCTCGCGGGTCTGCCCCGGCTGGATTTCGCCACCGGGCTCCGTCGAGATCTGCTTTGCCCCAAGGTCGGCAGCGAGCCGCAGCGCCCGCTTCGTGTGTTCGCGGCGGATCGCCCGGTAGTGCGGGTCGGGATCGGTCCAGCCGGGATGCCAGTAGGGCTGCCGCGGGTCGGCGATCGCATTCATCATGAATGCATTGATGTTGGAGACGACGAGGCCGCTCTCACGAAGTGCCCGCCGAATCGACTCCTTCTGCACCTCGAGGAGCCCCGCCGGCCAGGCATGCGGCACGTCGGCGAGCAGTTCGATGCCTGCGTAACCGAATCCGGAGATCCGCTCGATGGCCTGCTCCACCGGCACGTCGAGGTAGGCATTGGAACTGAAGGCGAGGCGGAGTGGCATATGACGTAGTTCCACAAGGACGATCCGGGGAAGGCTATACGCGTTACACGACCCGGCACAGTGGCAGCACGCGCCCAACGAGCCGAAACCGGCGGAGGGACCGGGGCGAGTTCGCTCGCCAACGGCAGGATAGCCGACGCTCGCGATCCTCGCCCCGGCCCCTCCGCCTGCGGCATTTGACCGTGTTGACCGTGTTGAACCTCGGAGGAGCAGCCCGTTGGGGAGCACGCGCAAGAGCCGGTGAGATTTGCGCCTCGCCAGACTCGCTCGGTACCGTTTGGGTGGTGAACTCGCAAATCCCGCCGGCGATGAGCATGTCTCCCCGACGGGCTGCGGCGCGCACCTTCAAGGCCAAAGGATCACGCGATCCTCACTCCTTCAGCTCGACGCCGATCGGTAGCGGGCCAGTGCCCGCTGAAACACGAGCCGTGATACGACGAGCGCCACGACCGCGGCGATCACCGCGCACGCAACGCCAACCCACGACTCACCCGTGAATGGCTGGGCAATCACCCGGGCCGGCACGTTGACCACCAGCAGGATCGGGATCACAAAGGTGCAGATCATCCGCAGCGGGCCGCCCCAGGGGCCGGAGTAAATCTCCGCCGGATAACGGCTGAAGTTCGTGAGATAAAACCAGAAGTCGTAGAGGCTCTGGTTGCGGCCCATGAGGATCGTGGCGGCGGCGAGCATGATCACGAGGCCGTAGAGGATCGCCACGCCGCAGAGTAGGAGCAGTGGATAGAGCAGCCACGCGACGGCGGGAGGCGTGGAGTCCATCCGCGACATCGCCCAGGCGAGCAGCCCCACGCCCACCGCACCATTGGCGAGCGCCGAGAAGTCGACGCGGTGCATCGAGAGCAGGAACTGCGCGTCGAGCGGTTGCACGAGCACGGCGTCGAGCCCACCGGTGCGGACCATCTCGGTGAGTTCTTCGGCGCTCGGCATGAAGAAGGCCTGCACCACCGAGTTGATGATCAGCCCGGTGGCCACGAAGGCGAAGAACGGCTCCTTCGACCAGCCCGTCCCCTTGCCGATCTCCGACGTGAACGTGAACACGAGCAGGTAGAAGGCCAGGTTCATCGACATCCAGCCGAGGCTCGTCAGGCACTCCAGGATGAAGTTCGCCCGGAACGTCATGTCGCGGACGAGACACGCCCGGGCGAACGTCAGGAAGATCGCGAAGTAGCGGGCCACCGTCAGCCTCCAAACGCGCTGTAACGCCGGGTGCCACGCCACCAGGCAACACGACAGGCGACCGCCATCACCACGACCCAGCCCGCCTCGATCGCCAGGGACGAGACGAGTTGGGCCCCCTTCACCTTGCCGAGCCATACGGCCGACGAGAAGTAGGCGGTGTACTCGAACGGGAGCCAGTGGACCACGTCGGCAAGGCTCACGCCTGCAATGCCCGTGGGTGTCCCTTTGAGCAGATCGATTGGGAACATGTGGCCCGAGAGCAGGTACTGCACGAGCATGTAGCCGAACACGATGCTCGACACTTCCATGAACCAGAAGCCGAGCATGCCCAGCGTGACCTCCATGAAGAAGCCGAGCAGAAACGACAAGGCCAGCGAGAGCAGGAAGGCGGCGATCGTCGTGGCGTCGGGCACCGGTGGGAAGTAGCTGCGGCAGAGAAAGAACACCAGCGCGAAGGGAATCGCGGCGACGGCGTAGTAGACGAGCTTGTGGGCCACGCGGGCGGCCAGCAGGAACGAGACGTAATCGACCGGCTGGATCAAAAACTTCTTCACCGAGCCGTCGCGAACGCTCCGGGCAATGCCGCTGGCGAGCCCGGGCATGCTGGAAAAGGCCCGCGTGAGCATCGTCAGCAGGTAGTAGGCGACGATGTCGTTCCGGGTGTAGCCGGCGATATCACCTCGGCTCGTGGCCCCAAACACGGCCGTCCACAGAAACACCTGCGTGACGATCGGCAGGAACCGCATCAGCGTGCCCAGCGCGAAGTCGCCCCGGTAGACGAGGCGTTCCTCGAGGCAGATCTTCAGCATCGTCCACCAGGTTCGCAGGCCCTGGAGCGGCCCTGCGGGACGGACGGCCTCGAGCGATCCGCTCATCGCGACGCCTCCGCGACGGCGGCCGCGCGGGCATCGGAGCGGAAGAGTTCCGCCACGATCTCCTCCAGCGGCACGTCCTCCACCGACACGTCCCGCACGCCGGCCGAGCCAAGGATTCCGGGCAGCACGTCGGCGATGCGGCTGCGGTCGATCCGCAGCACGACCTGCGGCCCGCGAAACTCACACGGGAAGCCAAAGCGTTCGATCATGGAGTGGTCGGGCGCCTCGTCGAAGTCGAGCGTCACGATCTTGTGGGTGGTGAAGCGGTCGACGATCTCGGCGAGCGAGCCGTCGTAGAGGATGTCGCCGCGGGTGATCACCACCACTCGCTCACAGAGGGCGGCCACGTCCTTCATGTAGTGGGTCGTCAGCACCACCGTCATCCAACGCCGCCGCTGCACATCGCGGAGAAACTCGTGGATGGTGTGCTGGGCCACCACGTCGAGGCCGATCGTGGGCTCATCGAGAAACAGCACCTCGGGCTCGTGCAGCAGCGCGGCGACGAGTTCCAGTTTCATCCGCTCGCCGAGCGAGAGTTCGCGGACGGGCTGAAGGATCAGCTTCCGCACGCCGAGCAGGTCGACGAGTTCGTCCCGCGTCTTCTCAAACCGGGCGGGATCGATGCGGTAGATCTCCTGATGCAGCCGGAAGCTCTCGGCGGCGGGCAGGTCCCACCAGAGTTGGTTCCGCTGCCCCATCACGAGGGCGAACCGGCGGCGGAAGTCATCGGCCCGCTCCCAGGGCACGTGGCCGAGCACGCTCGCGGTGCCCCTCGTGGGCGTGATGATCCCGGAGAGCAGCTTCAGAAGCGTCGTCTTCCCGGCGCCGTTCGGGCCGAGCAGGGCCACGAACTCGCCGCGGCCGACCGTCAGATCAACCCCCTTCACCGCCTCCACCACCCGGCTGGTGCGATGAAAGAGTGCCCGGACGCTCGCCGCCAGCCCCTCGGGCTTGTCGAAGACGCGATACTCCTTCGCGAGACCTGCGACGCGAATGACTGGCTCGGCCACCGGGGCGGACGCGGCAGGATCGGTGTTGTGCATGGCGGGAGTATAGGGGAAAACCGTGGCGCCCCTCGCAGGAGACGCCGCGCATGTTCCGCATCGGACTCGGTCACGACACGCACCGCCTTGGTCCTGGAGACGGTCTGGTGATCGGCGGGATCACGATCCCACACGACCGCGCCGCGATCGGCCACAGCGACGCCGACGTGCTCCTCCATGCGATCACCGACGCGATCCTCGGCGCCGCCGCCGTGGGCGACATCGGCGAGATGTTTCCCGACACCGATCCCGCCAACAAGGGCCGCGATTCGGCCGACATGCTCCGCCGGGCTGCGGCCCGCGTCGCCGACACTGGCTGGCGGATCGTGAACCTCGACTGCGTGATTCTCGCCCAGCGGCCCAAAATCCTCCCGCACCGTCCCGCCATGCGACGACGGATCGCGGAGATCCTCGGCGTCGAGGAATCAGCCGTCTGGCTGAAGGCCAAGACGGGCGAAGGCGTGGGCCCGATCGGCGAGGAACTCGCGATCGGTGCCGAGTGCGTGGTGCTCGTCGAGCGGGCGTGAGGCGATCGGCGCCTGCCCGTGGAAGACCCGCTTCCCCGTAGCGTTGCAGACGAGCGTGAAAACCTCCGGGGAGGCGGACGCGATCCTCAACCAACCGCTGGTCTCGGGGCCGCGGCACTGGTAGGCTGACGAGTTGGGAAACGGGATGAAGTTCATCCTTTTTTTGCAACTCAGGGGCACTCTCCGATGACCAGCGATCCCCACAACCGCCATGCCCCGACCACGACCGTTCATCCCGTCGGCAGCGGCGGCGGGGCACCGATCGACATCGCCGGCAAACTGGCGGTGGTGGCGATCGACGCCGGCCACGCACGGGTGTATGCCATCGAAGCCGAGCCGAACACCGCGATGGAGACGGTGACCGCCCCCGATCCGGCGCACGTCAACCACAACATCTTCCACCGCCACGGCAACCCCAGCGGTGCCTTCGATGTCGACGGCGCGGAGACGAACGCCTACTTCAAGGCGCTCGCCCACGCCCTCGCCCCGGCGCGTGGCCTGCTTCTGGTGGGGCATGGCAAGGGCAAGGCGAACTTCAGTCATCAGTTCGAGGCATTCCTCGAGAAACACCATCGCGACGTGGCGGCGAAGATCGTCGCTACCGTCCGGGCCGACATCGACGACATCAGCGACCGGCAGTTGCTACGCCTCGGCGAGCATCACTTCCACATCGACGTCCCGCGCCGCGCCTGATGGGCAGCGCGAGCGGTGTTCGCCACGTAGATATCTGTGGGGAGTCCGGCCAGCACGACTTCCCGGCTAGCCAGGGGCCACCGCCCTGGCACGGAGCCTGAACCTGCATTGCGTGATCGCGGCCCCGGGGGCGACAATCGCCGCCGTTCCGGGCGGCCGATTCGCGGCGCCCGCATCAACAACCCGACGGAAGCGGAGGCGCGATGGCGACGGCGGAAGCGACGAACGGACTGCCGAAGATCGAGATCTACAGCACCCTCACCAGGGCCAAGACGCCGCTGGTCACGGTGAAGCCGGGGCACGTGGGGATGTATCTCTGCGGGCCCACGGTCTACAAGCCGAGCCACATCGGCCACATGGTCGGCCCGGTGATCTTCGACACCGTGAAGCGCTACCTCGTCTATTCCGGCTGGCAGGTGACCTGGGTCGTCAACGTCACCGACGTGGACGACAAGATCATCGCCGAGAGCGCCGTCCGCGGCACGACGATGGCGAAGCTCGCCCAGGAGATGACGGCCGACTACCTCGAGAACCTCGCCACGCTGGGCGTGACGAGCATCGACGAGATGCCGAAGGCCACCGACCACATCGGCACGATCATCGCCTTCATCGAGGGACTGATCGCCAAGGGCTGCGCCTATGCCAGCGACGGCGACGTCTACTTCGACGTCACCCGCGACCCCGACTACGGCAAACTCACCAACCGCTCCGTCGAAAGCACGCAGGGCGAGGGTGGATCCACGGCCGACCGCAAGCGTTCGGCGGCCGACTTCGCCCTCTGGAAGAAGGCCAAGGCGGGCGAACCTGCCTGGGAGAGCCCGTGGGGTCCTGGCCGGCCCGGCTGGCACATCGAGTGCTCGGCGATGAGCAAGGCGATCCTCGGGCCGCACTTCGACATCCACGGCGGGGGCCTCGACCTCGTGTTCCCGCACCACGAGAACGAAATCGCCCAGAGTGAGTCGCTCCACGACTGCCCGATGGCCACCTTCTGGATGCACAACGGCCTGATGCAGGCGGCCGGCGCCGCCGGCAAGGTGGGGGGCCGTCCGCGGGGCTCCGAGGATGCCGCCGACGACGCGGCCGCCCAGGCGGCGACGAAGATCTCGAAGTCCACCGGCGCCGAGCCGTTCAAGAAACTGCTGGAGCGGCACCGCCCCGAGGCGATCCGCGTGCTCCTGCTCTCCACGCACTACCGCAGCCCGATCCACTTTGGCGAGGAACCGCTCGGCGAAAGCGCCCGCGCCATGGAGGCCTTCGAGCGACTCTTCGCCCGCTCTCAGCGGGTGAGTGGCAAGGCCTTCTACGCCCTGCCCTGCCGCGACCGTCGTGCCGGCGACGCCGCCGTGGCGGCGGCGGGCGACGAGGTGAAGGCCCTGCGGGACAAGTTCCTCGCGGCAATGGACGACGACTTCAACACGGCGATCGCGATCGCCTCCCTCTTCGACTATGTCCGCGTCGTCAACAAGTTCATCGACCAGCACGGCCTCGAGGCCAAGAAGCCGGCGGCGGAACTGGCGACGCTCGACGCGATGATGCTCACACTCCGCGAGCTCACCGGCGTGCTCGGCCTGTTCCTCACGCCGCCGCCTCAGACCGGGGGCGCCGACGAGGGGCTGGTGGCGAAGCTGATGGAGCTCGTGATCGAGATCCGCGCCAACGCCCGCAAGTCGAAGGACTTCGCGACGGCCGACCTGGTGAGAAACAAGCTCACCGAGGCGGGGATCGTGCTGGAAGACCGCCCCGACGGCACCGGCTGGTCGAAGAAGTAGCCACTCGACGCAGGTCGTGCGCGGTCGCCGGCACGTCAGCGGACCGCCGGGTCGTGCGGTTCGTCGAATGGCCCCGCGAACACGGCGTCGGGCTGGTCGCGGCGGCCATCGGGGCCGATCACCACCTTCGCCTGCCGCAGGATCTCGTCCGGCACCCGCCAGCGGGCCCGGTCGTAGCCGGGTGCCTCGAGGTTCACGGTCAGCCGCGGCGGGATCGCCTTCGACGTCTCGCCAATTGGAATCGTCACCGGATTGGCACCCGCCAGGATGTCGCCCGCCGTCCGCCCCGCGAGCAGCCCCACCTCGTGGAAGTCGTAGCCGACGTCAAAGAGCGTGCCGCGGTCGGGAGCACCAGGCGTGACCGTAAACACGGGCAGCCCCGCCTTGGCGGCGGTGGCGACGACGGAGTCCACGACGCTCATCACGGTCGTGTCGCCGGGCATGTAGATCACCTCCGCTCCGCGGGCGATCGTCGATTGGAGCGCCTCGACCACGCCCGACGAGTTCTCCACCGCCGCCTCGAGGAGTTCCAGCTTTCGGGCCTCGCACGTGGCGCGGGAGAGCTCCATGAACCTCCGCGAGTTGCTCTCCGCCGGATTATGGGCCACACCCACCCGCTTCACGGTCGGCGCGATCGCCTGCAGGAGCCGAAACGTCGCTTCCACCGGCGACAGGCTGCCGTAGCCCACGAGGTGCGGCGGGTGAACGAGCAGGTCGCGGCGGTCGAGCCCGATGCCTGCCGAAAAGGGATCGGCCACCGCCGCGAACACGTGGGTGAGGCGGTGCCCCTCGGGTCGCCCCCGTTCGTTCGCCGTCGCCAGTGCCTGCAGCGACGGCGTGCTCGACGTGAGCGCCATGTCGAAGGCGCCGCCAACGATCTCCCGGGCGATCGCATTGGCCTGGGCCAGGTCGCCTTCGGCGTTGTAGCGGCGGATCGTCACGGTCTTGCCGTCCACGAAGCCCTTCTCCGCGAGCCCGTCGATCATGCCGCGAATGGCGTCGTCGAGCACTGGCGTGCTCACCTGCTGAAGCACGGCCACGGCAGGCACGCTCCGCCGCGACGACGCCTGATCGGTCGCCAGCAGCAGGCCCGAGGCAATGCCCAGCACCAGCACGAGGGGCAGCCAGCGGCGAATCGATTTGAGAAGCGACGAGTGGTCAGTCATGGTCGGAGAGTCAGACATAGAGGTCGGCGAGCGTGCGGGCGGCGGCATCGTCGAGCTGATCGGCACGCCGCAGGGCATCGAACCGGTCGGCAAGGTCGTCGGGCGTAAGCCGCCGCTTGGCCGGCCCCGCGACGTCGAGTTCGATGCGGCCGCGGTGCACGAGGATCAGCCGATCGCCAAGCGAGGCGGCCTGGGCGAGCGAGTGGGTGACCATCAGCGCCGTCAACTGCCCCTCGCGGATCAGGCCGGCGGTGGCCTGCACGACGCGGTCGGCGGCGGCAGGGTCGAGGGCTGCGGTGTGCTCGTCGAGGAGCAGCAGTTCGGGCCGGTGCCACGTCGCCATCAGGAGCGTCACGATCTGCCGCTGGCCGCCCGACATCGACCCGATCGACTGATCGAGCCGCTGCTCGAGCCCCGGCACGATCTGGCCCAGTCGCCACGCCGCCTCCTCGCGAAGCCGCCGATCCGTGGCCCAGCCGAATCCGGGGAAGCGGCCGCGGCAGGCGGCGACGGCCAGGTTTTCCAGCACCGTGAGCGACCCTGCCGTGCCGGCACGCGGATCCTGAAACACGCGGCCGATCAGCCCCGCGCGGGCATGCTGCGACCAGTCGGTGATGTCGTGGCCGGCCAGCCGAATGCGGCCCGACGAGAGCCGCACCGTGCCCGCGATCGACCCCTGGAGCGTGCTCTTCCCGGAGCCGTTGGTGCCGATCACGACCACGAACTGCCCGGCCGGAACGTGCAACGACACTCCGTCGACGGCCCGCACGGCGGGCCCGGCCGCCGACTGAAACTGCACGGTCGCGTTGTCGAGATCGAGCACGTCAGGACTTCTTTCGTGAGCCGAGGAACCGCGGCGCAACAAGCGCCGCGAGTACCACGGCGGCCGTGGCCGCCTTGAGCCAGTCGGGATCGAGGCCGGCGCGGAGGGCCGTCGCCACCAGCAGCCGGAAGGTCACGCTCCCCGCCGCCGCCGCGGTGAGCGCCGTGCCGAGGCCGGCCGCGCCCACGAGGGCATTCCCCAGAAACACGCTCGCCATGCCCCACACGACCATGCCGATGCCCATCTGCACGTCGGCGAATCCCTGGTACTGCGCCACCAGGCTGCCGGCCGCCGCGGTGAGCGAGTTGGAGATCGCGAGTCCGCCGACCGTCAGCAGGCCGGTGTCGCGGCCGAGCGCCCGGGCCATCGTCGGCGTGTCGCCCCCGGCCCGCATCGCCGTGCCCAGCCGCGTGCGGAAGAAGACGTAGAGCGCCGTGGCGGCGGCGGCGACAACCAGCAGCACGAACCCGGTGCGGGCGAGTTCACCCGCCAGGGTGCGATCAATGCCCGCGCGAGCCAGCACCGGCCCCACCGTCCGTTCGACCGCGTCAAAGAGCGTGGTCACCTTGCCCAGCGGAACATTGCTGCGGCCGAGCACGACGAGGTTCACGCTCGCCAGCGCCGTGCTGACGAGGATGCCCGAGAGCAGCGGCTCGACCCCGAGGAAGGCATGGATCACCGCCGTCGTCGCACCGGCAGCGGCGCCGGCCGCCATCCCGGCCAGCGTGGCCACGGCCGGGTCGTAGCCGGCCACCATCAGCCCCGCCGCCACAACGGCCCCCAGCGTGAACGAGCCATCGGTGGTGATGTCGGGAAATGAAAACAGGCGATAGCTCACGAACACACCCAGCGCCACCAGCGCGAGCGCCAGGCCAAACGTCCATGTGGAGAGGAGGGTGATCATGCCGTCGCCTCCCCGCTGCCAAGATCCAGCGGCGCGAACCACACGCCACCGCGGGCCAGTTCCGACCGGCCACTCCCAAGCACTGGATGGGGATCGGCGACGAGGTGCAGCACGGCGAGCGGCGTGGAGGCGGCGAGATCGGCCACTGTCGCCGGGAGATCGAGGCCACCACGGCGCAGCGGGCGATATGGAAACACGACCGCATGGCAGTGGCTCGAAAAGCCACGGCCCGGCACCGGCCGCACGAAGTCGGCGAGCAGCGCGGATCCGCCCCCGCGGGTCACGACCCCGGCGATCACCGCGGTATGCCTGGCATAGACAGGCTCACGAGAAAAGCTCAGCCACGTGGCGGTGATGTCTCGGGATCCGGCCACCGGAGTGTCGCCTTCACGCGCCTCTGCCAGCGGACGAATCAGCTCGGCCCCCACCAGGCCGTGCACCTCGCCGGCAACCACGAGGGCGATCGTGGTTGCATCAGTCTGCGCGAGCACCGCCTCGATCAGGTCGTCGAGCCTGACGAACGGCTCATCCCCGGCAGGCTCAAACCCGGCGCGTCCGTTGGGAATGCCCTCCCAGATCAAGCCACACAACACGTTCACGTCGGCAAGCAGGTCGCCCGTCGGCACGACGTAGTCGACCGCGGCGTGCGGCTGCGGCGGCCGGTGAAACACCGCACCCGCAATGGCCGCCATCTCGCCGGCCCGCGCCGCGGCCGCCTGCCCGTCGGCGAGCGACGCCAGTCCTAGCCCACAGCCGTGCCGCGGGAGCGGTCGCGAAAAACCCTCCGCATTCCGCCCGGCGACCGCCTGCTTCGGCAGGCCCAGAATCTCCCCACGCACACCGCCCCCCGTGGGCCGCTCGACGCCGAGCAGTTTGACCGTGCCGCACGTCACGTCGGCCGCCACCGGCGCGGCGTGAACCGGCACGGGCTGCTCGGCTCGTGGCGGCTGCCCCTCCATGAGGATCGGCGTGAGCCGCGTGAGGTCGAGCACCCGCTTCACCACGGGGCTCGCCCGCCGGATGAAGCAACTGGCCCCGGCCGCCTTGGCTGACCGCTGGGTCTCGAACAGGCCACGAATGCCGGCCGAACTCAGGAAGGTTGTGGCATCGAGATCGAGCCGAATCGCGTGGTAGCCGCGGCGAAGTTCATCCGCCACCGCACGGGCCAGTTCGTCGCCGGTCTCGGCATCGAGGCGACCGGTGCAGGCGAGCACCACGACGCCGTCGTGCTCGACCCGTTCGATGCTGAGGTCCATGGTGCAGTCCACCGCCGGCCGGAACTGGCCGCGTCAGGCACCGGCCTCGATCACCGGCAGCGCCGCCCCACCGGGCACCTCACCGGCGGCCGCCATGTCGCGGATCTCCTGAGAGATCTTCATCGAGCAGTACTTCGGACCGCACATGCTGCAGAAGTGGGCGCTCTTGAAGGTCTCCTGCGGCAGCGTCTCGTCGTGATACTTGCGGGCAGTTTCAGGATCGAGCGACAGCCGGAACTGCTCGTTCCAGTCAAAGGCAAACCGGGCCCGCGAAAGGGCGTCGTCGCGAACCCGGGCGTTCTTGCGATGCCGCGCGAGGTCGGCCGCGTGGGCCGCGATCTTGTAGGCGATCACGCCCTGCTTCACGTCCTCGGCGTCGGGCAGGCCGAGATGCTCCTTGGGCGTCACGTAGCAGAGCATCGCCGCCCCGCTCCAGCCGGCGAGCGCCGCGCCGATGGCACTGGTGATGTGGTCGTAGCCCGGCGCGATGTCGGTGACGAGCGGCCCAAGCACGTAGAAGGGCGCCTCGTCGCACTCCTCCATCTGCCGCTTCACGTTCATGTCGATCTGGTCCATCGGCACGTGGCCGGGGCCCTCGACCATCACCTGGCAGCCCTTCTTCCAGGCCCGGCGGGTGAGCTCGCCGAGCACGTGCAGCTCCGCGAACTGCGCCTCGTCGCTGGCGTCGGCGATGCTGCCGGGCCGGAGGCCGTCGCCGAGGCTCCAGGTCACGTCGTACTGGCGGAAGATGTCGCAGAGATCCTCGAAGTGGGTGTAGAGCGGATTCTGCTGCTTGTGGGTCATCATCCAGCGGGCGATCAGCGAGCCGCCCCGGCTCACGATCCCGGTGATCCGGCCCATCGTGAGATGGAGGTGCTCCTGGAGCAGCCCGGCGTGGACGGTCATGTAGTCCACGCCCTGCTTCGCCTGCTTCTCGCACATGTCGAGAAAGTGCTGCGGCTTCATGTCGTCGATGTCGCCGCCGAGTTCCTCGAGCATCTGATAGATCGGCACCGTGCCGATCGGCACCGGCGAGGCGTCGATGATCGCCTTCCGGATCGTGTCGATGTCTTTGCCGGTGGAGAGGTCCATCACGGTGTCGGCGCCGTAGTGGACCGCCATGTGGAGTTTCTGGAGTTCCGTCTGCTCGTCGCTCGTCACCGCGGAGTTGCCGATGTTGGCGTTGATCTTCGTGAGGGCGGCGATGCCGATGGCCATCGGCTCGAGTTTCTTCGTGAGGTGCACCGTGTTGGCGGGAATCACCATCCGGCCCCGGGCCACCTCGCTCTTGATCAGTTCCTCGGGAAGATCCTCGCGCTGGGCGACGAACTTCATCTCGGGCGTGATCTGGTCGGCACGGGCGGCTTCGAACTGGGTCATGGCTGGTCTCCGGTCGGTGTCTCGCGGCCCTGCCGCGGTCGGGAAATCGTATCACATCGTGGCGTCCCGTACCGTCGCCCGTGCCACAGGTTTTCAACCTCTGCGCCCCGAAGTAGCACAGGTTTTCAACCTGTGGGCCCTACCGCTCGGGGCTGCCCATACCCGTCGCCGGACGCTCGCTACGCCCCTCCAGGGCTTCGCTCGCTCGATGCTGACTTTGCTTCGCCATCCATGGCTGCGCTCGTCAGCAACGCCGGCTCCCGGGCATGGGCAGCCCCTCGCTGATTCCAGCGTTGCGTATGAAAGCCGACCGGCCGTAAGGCCGCGGGCGTCCCCCCACGCGAGAGCCTGCTTCAACCCGACCGGCCGTAAGGCCGCGGGCGCATGACGCTCGACACGGCGTCTGGTGGCGGTTCGCCCCACGCCTCACGGCGTTGGGCTTGTACGGCAGCCGATCCCTCCGACCGGCCGCAAGCCGACCCCGCGCGGCCCGCCTTGTTCACAACGTCTTGAGGTATTCGAGCACGGCTGTCTTCTCGTCTTTAGTGAGGACGTCGGGGAAGTCGTGGCCGGCGGCGCTCTTGCCGGGCTTGCGGGTGTCGAAGAACGTGCGGCGGTCGGATGATCGCAGTCGGCCCGGCGGCATCTCGGCGAGTTCCTCCACCTCCACGCCCACGCGGGTGTCGTCGTAGCCCGTCGGCGTCCGCCGCCACACCGTGGGCCGCTCCGCGGGATGGAGCACGTGCCAGAGCGTGGGCACGGAGCCGTTGTGGAAGTAGGGCGCCGTCGCCCAGACGCCGTCGAGCGGCGGGGCCACATAGCCGGTCGACGCGGCACGGTCGCGAATCTCCAGGCCGTCTTCACCGAAGTGGCCGAACCAGCTGGTGGTGAGGTCGGCCCGCTCGCTGGCCGTGAGCGAGTCAAGGCGGACGCGGTCGGTGCCCACTTCCTCGATCGGAACCACCCGGTCGGGATACGAGGCGCCGACCCCGTAGGTGCCGTGGCACGACGCACAGTGATCGGCGAACACGCCCGCACCTTTGTCGGCGAGGCCGCGATCGAGCGGGCCGGTCCACCGCGGCGGCTCCAGCGACGCGATCCACTCCTCGATCGCACGGAAGTCATCCTCCCACTCGCGGAACTTCTCCGGGCCGTTCTCCTTCACGAGCAGAAACTGCATCAGGATCCGGTGGCCCTTGGGCGCAAAGCCGTCGGCGTAGAGCGTCTTGCGGCGGCGGTAATGCCACCAGGCGGGAGCGTCCATGTCATGGTGCATGAGGTCGAAGCGGGGCGGCCGCTGCACGATCGAGAGGTCGGGGTCGCGGTGCCGCATCAGGGCCACGCCGAAGATCACCGCATTGGTCGTGCCGTTGGTGGTGCCCAGCGGCAGCAGGAGCGAGCCGACGTCCATGTGGCTGAAGGCCTTCCGCTGCTGCACCTTCACCTGGCGGACTTCCTCGGTGAGCGTCTCGAGCGCGTAGGTCGAGTTGGGCACACCCGGGATCGCCGTCCCGCGAACCTGCCCCTGATGGCAGGCCAGGCAACTCATCACCCAGCCGCCGTCAGCATCGACCACATACTGCATGCTCCGCGATGGATCATTCGGGTGCGGCGTGAGTCCATATCGCTCCATCGCCATCCGCCGCCGCTCCTCCACGGGGGCCTGCTCGGCCTGCGACCGCAGCGGCTCCTCCCATACCGTCCAGAGGTCGTCAAACACCTCCTGGTCGAAGTCAGCTGGCAGGTAGACCTTCGAGAGCAGGAGATCGAGGCCCCGGGCCCGCCCCGTTGGCGGGTCGATCGTGGCGGCCCCTGCGGCGGCGGCGATGCCGAACACCGCGGCCACCAAGCCGATGCGGGCTACAGCCACGTCGAGAATGCGTTGCTCGCGTCTGCTCATTCCGATGGCATACTTGGTCGATAACGGGACTACGCCGCAGTATAGGCCCCTTTCCTCCCCGTGGCCCGGGCCTCCCGCCATGCCCACCGCCAACCCCATTCTGATCCCCGAACTCCGGGTGATGCTCGCCGAGGGCGATACCACCGGCCTGCGCGAGGTGGCGGAAGAACTCCATCCGGCGACCGTTGCCGAGTTCACCGAGGGCCTCGACGACGCCGAGATCTGGCGGATGCTCGATGCCGTGCCGGTGGAGCGGCAGTCGGAAATCTTCCCCTACTACCCGATGCCGCGGCAGGTGGCCCTGATGAAGGCCTCCGACCGCCAGCACCTCGGCGGCCTGATCGAGTGGATGGCTCCCGACAGCCGCGACGACCTGCTCCGCGAACTCGACCCGGAGTTCGTCGAGGAGATCCTGCCGCTCGTGGCCAAGGCCGAGCGGCACGACATCCGGATGCTGCTCTCCTGCCCCGAGGGCTCGGCCGGCTCGATGATGACGACGGAGTATGCCTCGCTCCCCGCCGAGATCACGGCTGGCGAGGCGATCGCCCGGCTCCGCTCGCAGGCCCCCAACAGCGAATCGATCTACTACATCTACGTGCTCGACCCCGAGCGGCGGCTGCTCGGCTTCGTCTCGCTCCGCGACCTGATCCTCGCGAAGCCCACGGCCCTCGTCGCCGACCTAATGCAGAAGGATGTGATCACGGTCCGCGTGGACGACCCGCGGGAGCGAGTGGTCGAGCAGCTCGCCCGGTTCGACTTCATCGCCATGCCCGTGGTGGACGACCGCGGCCGCCTCGGCGGCATCGTCACCCACGACGACGTCCTCGATGCCGTCCGCCAGGATGCCACCGACGACGCCCAACGCATCGCGGCCATCGCCCCGCTCGGCGAGGGCTACCTGGAAGCGGCCCTCGTCTCACTGACGTGGAAGCGGGGCATCTGGCTGGCGATCCTGTTCGCCACCGCCGCGGTCACCGCCATGGTGCTGGCGAGATGGAAGTCGCCCCACGCCTGGCTCGTGGCCTTCATCCCGCTGGTGATCGCCAGCGGCGGCAACTCGGGCAACCAGTCGGCCACGCTTGTGATCACGGCGCTCTCCACCGGCGACTGCAAGCTCGGCGACTGGAAGCGGATCCTCCGCCGCGAGTTCGTGGTCTGCCTGATGCTCGGCCTGATGCTGGCGATCCCGGGCTACCTGCTCGGTCTGGCCTACGCCCCCGATCCCGTGCATGCGCTCGTGATCCCGGCCACGGTGCTCAGCGTGGTGATGGTGGGATCGCTCGTGGGCTGCGTGCTGCCCCTGATCTTCCGGTCGCTCGGCCTCGACCCTGCGCTGATGAGCAATCCCTTCGTGTCGGCGATCGTGGACGTCGTAGGCATCGTGATCTATATGGGCATGGCCCTGCTGCTCCTGGGCGGCTGACCCTCCCCCCGTAGCACAGGTTGTCAACCTGTGTGCCTCCCCCCGTAGCACAGGTTGTCAACCTGTGTGCTTCCCCCCGTAG
>Ga0194055_10000346_pt1 | contig 36854 bp, 29 predicted proteins | sample SepL449m_MetaG_FD_155482 | JGI IMG/M metagenome (GOLD analysis project Ga0194055, IMG submission 155482) | Anoxic zone freshwater microbial communities from boreal shield lake in IISD Experimental Lakes Area, Ontario, Canada - Sep2016-L442-9m | ecosystem: Environmental > Aquatic > Freshwater >... | reverse complement strand
GTGCGCGATATTCAACATCACCGCGAGACGATACACCATTGAAAATGGGTGATGTTTAGAAAAGAGCAATAATTTTGAGGCGTTGCTGGCTGCGTTTGACCTGACGGCCACCACCGATATCGCACCCCGGCGTTTCACCTCGTGCCACGCAGAGCACTCGTTCGACCGTGGCCAAGTCTGGAGGGTACGGGTGAGCGAGCCACATACGCAATGCTCGGCGGGCGAGCGCCTGGGGTGCTGCTGAAATTGCCTTGGCGTCGGTTGGGTCGATTGCGCTCGCGAGTTCATCTAATAATGCGTCGTCGTCGCGCACAAGTTCGGCTTGACGTGCAATCACCGACACCACGTCGCGCTGTGAGATCGACTGCAAGAGGGGTAAGACTTCGTGTCTAATGCGATTACGTTGAAATCTTTCGTCGTCGTTACTTGGGTCGTGAAAGACCGCGATGCCAAGCACATCGCATAACGCAACTGTGTCGCTGCGGCGCAGCTGCAAGATCGGATGCGAGGGGCCGCCTTGCATTCCAGACAATCCGCGCATGCCCGCACCGCGCAATAAGTTGACAAGCACGGTTTCTGCTTGATCGTCGGCGGTGTGACCAGTTGCTACATCGGTGGGCAATACCGCAAATCGAGCTTCACGTGCTCGCGCTTCCAAATTGCTGCCAGCTTCAACTACAACTGTGCGCGATTCAAACTTTGCACCAAGCGCGATTGCGATGTCGCGCACAATTTGTGCTTCTGCAGATGAACCATTGCGCAAACCATGATCGACATGCCATGCGGTTACATCGGTGTTGTGCGCCGCAGCTAAAACAAGTAGTGCTACCGAGTCTGCACCGCCGGATACTGCGCAATGAATTGCTTTGTTGTTCTGTGCAAATGTGCACTTCGTCAACAATTCGGCGACGAGCGGATGAGTGCGAAAATCCTTAAGTGCGGCAGGCATTAGCCCGACCGCTCTACTTTTGCGCGTTGCGTTGGCGACGGTTTGGGTATTTGAGTGACGAGACTTTGGCAACGTAGCCAACAATCACGTTAACGATGGCCCCTACGCCAGCAATTAAAAGAATCAAGCCCAACCAAAAGTGCCATACGACTGCGATCATGGTTAGAAACTATACAACAGCGGAAGTATGAGGGCGAAAAGTAAGCTCCTGATTCATTACTTTGCGAAATCGAACCACTGCTACATCTTCGGGAACCAGCCATCGTGACATGATGCGGCCACGGGCCGACAGGTAGGAGAAAAAAAGCTTTTCACTCAAAATGTGGACTGGATAGGAGCCCTTTGTTTCAAGCAAACCTGGTCGTTGTATGCACACGAGATTGTGCGGGTTTGTCGACAAGGGCAGTCGATTGAAAATAAGAAGTGGAGCTTTCTGCATTGCCATTTCTATTAATTCCAAAGGTTTTTCCACATACTGGATCACACTTGAAAGAAGCACTATGTCAAAGGTTCCGCTCGAATCAATTAAAGAGTCGGTCCATGAAACATCCGGGGTGGCAATTTGTTTTGTCTTGGCTAATTCACAGAGGGCAGGTGTTTCAAGTATGAGCCATTCAAATTTAAGATTTGGGAGGTTGTCCCGAAGCAGATAGAAGTACTCCCCAAGTCCTCCGCCGATATCGAGTACATGAATCGGAGTACCTGATTTCAATCTTTCGGGGTTCAGACCAGAAAGAATTGCGCTCGCGACTTGAAGATATCTATTGCCAAGAAAATTTCGGTTACTTGTTTGTTCATCTACGACAGGATCTGAGCCTTCAATTGTGCTAATTGTTTTTGGTGACTGGTATCCACTTGATCCCGATACTGCAGATTCCCAGTTCTTGGTGACTCTGAAACCGATTATCGGCGCGAGTATGCCGCGGAGTCCAATTTTCAGTGGCTCAGGCAACAAAGAAGTAAGCCACGCGAACATAGATCAATACTAGGTGAGGGTTTCTGTCGAGAAGAAAGCATGATTTCATATGCAGGAGTGGCAGTAGATTGCTAGAGCGATGGGTAATATTGTGACAATCAATGAACGCGGCATGACGATGGCAGATGTGCTTGCCATTGCTCGCGATGGGGCAACTATTCGTTTGAGCGATAGCGCACTTGCAGCCATGGCCGCTTCGCGTAGTCATATAGATGCACTTGTTGCATCTTCGACACCGGTGTATGGGGTGTCGACTGGATTTGGAGCACTTGCTAATAGATACGTATCAGTTGAGCAGCGCGCACAATTGCAACGATCATTAATTCGTTCGCATGCCGCCGGAGTTGGCGCGCCAGTTGAGCGTGAGGTTGTGCGTGCTCTTATGACATTGCGTCTCAAGACAATTGCTTCGGGTCGCACGGGTGTGCGGCCGGTCATCGCCCAAACGATGGCCGATTTGTTGAACGCATGCATCACACCAATCGTGCGTGAGTTTGGTTCGCTCGGATGCAGTGGCGATTTAGCACCGCTCGCACATTGCGCACTCGTACTGATGGGCGAGGGCGAGGCTGTTGGTGCAGATGGCGTAGAGCGACCAGTGCCAGAGTTGCTTAAGGCCGCCGGTATTTCTGCAGTTGAGTTGCAAGAAAAAGAAGGTCTTGCACTCATCAACGGAACCGACGGCATGCTCGGCATGTTGATCATGGCTATTGCCGACATGGAAGTGATCTGCGATTCGATTGACGTGATTGCATCCATGAGTGTTGAAGCGTTGCTCGGTACTGATGCGGTTTTTAAGTCAGAGTTGCACGAGCCTCTACGCCCGCACCCAGGTCAAGCGCTCAGTGCTGTCAACATGATGAACGCGTTGAAGGATTCACCAATAGTTGCTTCACACTTCCTAAACGATGATCAGGTACAAGATGCGTATTCATTGCGCTGTGCGCCACAAGTAACTGGTGCAGTTCGCGACACGATTACTCATGCGACGCTTGTTGCATCGCGTGAACTTGCAGCAACAATTGATAACCCTGTGGTGCTACCCGATGGCAGAGTGAGTTCAAACGGTAACTTTCATGGAGCACCAGTTGCTTACGTGATCGACTTTTTGGCAATTGTGCTTGCAGATTTGGGTTCGATGTCGGAGCGCCGAACGGACCGCATGCTTGACAAGACGCGATCAAACGGTCTGCCACCATTTTTGGCCGACGACCCGGGTGTTGACTCTGGTCTCATGATTGCGCAATACACACAGGCTGCTCTGGTGTCAGAAAACAAGCGCAACGCCGTACCTGCTAGTGCAGATTCGATTCCGAGTTCGGCAATGCAAGAGGATCATGTTTCGATGGGTTGGAATGCAGCGCGCAAACTTCGCTTGTCAGTGCTTAATATGCAGCGCATTGCAGCTATCGAGTTGCTCACTGCGGCGCGTGCGCTTGATTTGCGTTCGCCGCTCAAGCCGTCAAAAGTGACGGGTGCGGTGCGCGATCGTTTGCGCAATACGGTTGCAGGCCCAGGGCCAGATCGCTTTTTGTCACCCGAACTAGAAGCCGCTGTGCACTTTGTGCAGATCGGCAGAGTTATACGTTAGTTACTTATTGAGTTGAATTATTAGGTAGGAGTTGTTTTCGAAAACACTTGTACCGAATTGATCAAAATCTGTTGTCTTGCTCGCCTTTTTTTCGAGTGCAAAATAATCCACTCCTTGAGTAATTAATTGCTTAAGAGAATTTGTGTTTGGATCGTTGGCAAAGTCAAGGCTCAACTTCATTCGCTCTCGCACTTCCTCCCGGGGCATACCATTGACTAGAAGGAACCTTGACCCTTCTATGAAAAATCTGCGCTCGGCATAATCAGAAAGGATGAAGTCAAACCCCCCATATCCAGTAGGGCTCGGCGGGTAGTTGTATGTGTTATCTAAATTTTGATAGTCATTCTCAAACCAGTCCGAGCCAAAGCACCGTTCACCACAAAAGTGGTTGGTAGCTATAAGAGATTGCGGTGGGGTGTGCTGTTGAATCCATGTACCAACCGAGATTTCATCTGTCGTTCCTAGCGCAGTGGAAGCTTCCGCACTGGTCAATTCAAGGCCTTTTGTCATGTGATCGAGCATCATGATTTCCACTCCAGCGAAACACGAGAGTTCAGCAACGAGAAATCCAACAACAAAAGCATGCCTCTTGCATGATGTAAAAAACTGCTGAAGTGGATACCAAACAATTGTGAGAGCCAGTGCGACCAACCAATGAGAAAGCAAGAGGGATCGGATCAATAACTCATTTTGGGTTCCCCCATTAAAACGAGAGATCAATTGATGTGCAATAACCCCCACAGAACCTGCAGCAACGGCGAGTAGGAGGATCGATGACTGTCCAAACCGGGTTAATGTGGCCGTGGACAAATACTGAGAAATACCGACAAGTAACACAATGTTAAGCAACCCGAGGCATGATTTCACGAAATAACCGCTTGAGTCCTGGCCTCCAAAAAGTGCTGTAACAACCAGGATTGGTATTGCTGGAATTGAAAAGACAAGTAATGGAGAGGCATTCTTTCGAGTTAGAAATAGGAACGAAATCGTCCCGACAATAGGCAACACAAGGAAAATAGATGTGTAAATAAGGCTCGCGATAATTCTTACGGAAGAATCATTTAACGAGACCAGATCGCCGGCAAGTTGTCGAGCGAATCCAAATGGGTACATCGAACTGATTTGTGAGGTTGTTCTCCCATTTGCAAGAAATAAAAGAAAATATAGACCGGCTGTTCCTGCGGACGTAACAAAGTTAATGAGTGCTGCATTCCGCCAGATCGGCTTAAAAAATAACGCATAAACAGCAAGCAGGCCGAGGCCGCAAATGACTGTAGGCATGTTAGAGATTTTGGAGGTGATGATAAATGCGGTGAGAATGAAGCCGATAAAGATGCGAGGCACAATTCGGATTTGGTGTCTTCGATCTGTCCAGAAGAACACTCCTGCTAGATAAAAAAATAAACCAAAGCAATAGCTTGGCGAAGTATAGGAATAGTCAAAAAATAAAGGAAACATTGCAGCAAGAATGAAATTTAAAGAAAGACTCTTGCCTCCTTCGCGTTTAATAAATGCCCAAACCATCGCGCTGACGAGTAACGCACTTAAAGCCAGCATCACCTGATTCAATATGACAAAAGTTTGGGCGCCAGACAACCGGTCAAGTAAACCTGAGTACGCATATGTTGCAAAGTGATATTGGGCACCAATTGTTCCGAGTGCTCCATAAGGGTCCTGGGGTCCAAAATTCCAAATTGAACGAGATAGAGATTCAAAAACACGAAAATCATCAGTTACGTAAGTCCAGAAGGGTGGTCGATTCATAACACCACTAATGAAGCCAACAAGCGCTGCAGTGAATGCAACTGTTCTAACAGCGGTGAGCAGCCAATAGTTGTGATGTCGCCAAATACATCCGACGTAAATACAAACACCACATATAAAGATAGAAGTTGGCCAATGAGAGTCCTGGGCGAGGTAAAGGCAGGCAATTGTTGAAACAGCCAAGAATTCAAGTCTTAAACCTTTGGATTGATCTTGATTTGCTACAAGTAGTTTCTTTTTCCCAAAAACAAAAGAAAGAGCGATCAGTATGGATGGGATTATCCATCCAAGTGTTGGACTGAGAAACGACCGGAAAATCAGTGCTGTAAATACTGATGTAGCTGAACCAATCGCGAAACCAATGGTCAAATACTCAACCAGATTTGCTTGTTTGTCGACAAGATACAACTGGTATATCAAAGTACCAGTGACTATTTGCACGACAACGACTGCAGCGCAGATTGCAGCAACGGTGAGTGGAACTTGGCACAAGATGAATGCAGTAAAAAGTGTCAGAACTGTTGCGCAGACGACCCGAGCTCTGATCGGCAAAACGGTGTTAGTCATTGCGCAGTTGTTTGAAGCGCCAGCGAGTGGTGTGGCGCGCAACTCGCCAGCCGTACTTCATTCCATTAACACGAGAAAGCTCATCACCATAAAAAGTTGGAATCGGAATTTCTACAATCCGTTGCCTTGCTTCGATCATCTGCAAAATAATTTCAGTATCAAAATCAAAATAATCGGCGTTTGATTCAAAGGCTGTCAAAGAAAGAGCAGCTGTAGAGTATGCGCGGTATCCACTATGCCATTCACTCAGTCGCACTTGGGCCATTCTGTTTTGCCAAAATGTAAGTATTTTGTTGCCAACAAATTTGTATTTCGGCATACCACCCTTGAGTGCTGCACCAGGAGTCATCATGCGTGAGCCAAAGACCACGTCTGCTCGCCCAGAAGTTATGGGTGCAATCATCTCTGGCAGCAACTCAGGGGCATATTGTCCATCGCCGTGTAACAGCACCACTATGTCAATGCCATTATCAATCATCCAGCGATACCCAGCTTTTTGATTGCCACCGTATCCAAGATTTATGGGTTGCCGAATCAATTGAATAGGCAACTCAGCTCGCTCTACTTGCGCCCGCTGTCCGATGGTGAAGGTTGCATCTTGACTTGCGTCATCACAGATAAGCACGACCGAAATAGACGGAATGAAGTGAGAAGGTATGCGTGATAGGACACTTTCAAGTGTTGCCTCAGCGTTATATGCAACTATCAAAATCCCGATAGATGGCATCTAAAAAACCCTTATCTTTTGCGCCATTTCCAAGGATTGCCGATTGCGATCAAAAGTATTCCCGAATACAGCGGCCATTTGTACATAGTACTTGGCAGGCTCTCTTCGTAACTGCGCAAGTATTGATCGATTTCCGCATTTAATTTGCTTGTTCCGATGCCAGAAGACACCGACATCGTTATTGTTCCGTTGAATTGCGCTGAACCATTTGCCGAACCAATTCGCCAATTAGCGCAATTTGGGGCAATCGCCACTGCATTTGCAAAAACGTCGTTTCCATTGCTGATCATTCGGATCTCACCCGAATTATTAATCATGATTATGAAGTTAAACTTTCCAATGCGATGAAGTAAGTCAAATCTCACACGTGCAGTTGTACCGTCCGTAAGATGGACACCAAGTCGAATGAGTGAGTTTTCACCCGGGTCATACTCAAAGAAAATGCCATCTTCGTTGTCTGCACTTTGGAAGAAACCCTGCGGGCCACTTAGGGATGCGATATCAATCACACCTGACAAAAGCATGTATCCGTCTGGCTGCGACAAACTTGCGCATATGTCGTCACGCTCACCGATTTCAATTACTTCTGCTTGATAGTTAAAAGAATCGCCATGACTCGAGAAACTCGCCATTACATAATCTGGGCGAATTGACCAGGCAACTATTCCGCCCAGTATGAGAAGTACGGAAAGTGTAAAACGGAAACGATCATATATGTGTAGTTGCTTTGGGTTAATGTTCATGAGTCCGCCTTATTCGTCGAAACTACTCCTACTTGAACTGTCGCAACTGTCGACCATGCAAATGTAAGAAACCAAAAAAATGCTATTGAGCCAAGAAGTACGACAAAATTTGGTCCTATTGGCATACCTGACCACCACCATCCTGCCGAACCGACATGTATTGGCTCAACAGAGTGAGATTGGCCATCAACAAAGGTTTCGACTACTGCATGTAAGGCCAAGAAATGGATCATCGTTAGTAAGGCAATCACAATGATTCGCAGACGTCGAATTTCCATAAGTTGAAATGGACTTTTCGATGCAAAAATACAAAAACCGACGATGAAGGGAACTACGGGAAGTACATATCTTCCAGACATATTAAATAAATCACGTTCCATCACACGACCATTAAAACTCAGAATAGTAAATAGTAAACCGACGTAAGAGCCGCAAAAAACAACCAATTGGGTTGTGCTCGTTTTTATGAACGAAAAAAGGATGGTTGCCCCCAACAATGCTGTACCAATAATCCAAACTGCATCTGGAGGCCTAACTGTTAATTGCCCTGGCAAGCCTTGACCTAAGACTTCTGTACCAAGAGCCGAAATAGGAACAGCAATTGTTTGGATAATCCAATGTGAGATCCAAGTTGAGGTTTGAGTCTGTCCAGCAGGTCTGTTCAGGGGGAATCGAAAAATCCACGAAACTAGCCCGTTAACTTTTGCCAGGAGAAACAAGGATATGGAAATGCATGTTGCGGCCAAAATAGAAAATTTCCATCCTGGACGCTTGATTGCTAATCGTGTTGTAATGGCTACGACAAAATTACTTGCAAGTAGGAATATGAAGGCATCGTAGCGACATAGAAACACCATCAACGTCGAAGTAATCCAAAAGAGCCATGCCCATCTTCTGAATACGCGATTGTGATTCTTGGTGGTGAGTGCGATAAGTAAAAAAATCCAAGAGTTCGTCACTCCGCTGATTGCCCAGCCACTGGGTTGAATGGAAGATATTAAAAATATTGTCGTTGGGATCAGAGTGAATACAAAGCCGGTCAACGCTGCGAGTCGTTGCTTATTAGTGGTGAGTAAAAGTTGGACTGACAATAAAATGGTTGCCAGCAGAGCGTTAAAAAGTCTCATTGAGAGAATGCTTAGAGTTGGATGTGAAGTCACGAATGTGTGCATTATTCGGTAATAGCTTGATGGATATAACTTATAATTGATTGGGTATGAGCCCAGGGTTGGTTTTTTGCAGTTACTAATTTCGGCGGCATCATTCCAAAAACATGAACCGTCCTCGATAGGTGCAACCCCGGTGTAGTAGCCGGCATCTACGGGATCATGAGTTTCAGTGCAGCTGGATTGATTAACTCCATTGGCACACCAAATACTTCCCGCATGAAACCACTCGTCGTGAGTGCTTCCAACTGGGTTTGAAACTGTCCAGCAAGCACATGTAATGAGTAGTGCTATGGCTGCAAACAATATTTGCTTCTTGTGGGTGTAATACCCAAGATCAAGATCTTTATCATCTATTTCTGGCAGATTTATCAAGAAGATGATCTTAGACTCAGTCCTCGCCCTGCCCGAAGTATGACTTTACGAATTGGTGTTTCCCACAGTGGCGCAAAGAATCTCGCTGGTGGTGGAAGTGAGTTAATGCGAATCTTGCTGGCCTCGATTACGGAGCCGTTGCGCCCACCAACTGAAAGTGAGCCTTCGTGCCAGCGAAACTTGGCCAAAGTTCGAGGAGTAAATTGCAGTTTTCCAACACGCGAAAGCCGAATGAACAGATCCAAATCAAATGCCCATTTGTACTGGTGATTCAACCCACCAATTTTCTCAAACGCGTTTCTTCTCATTAACGAGCCAGGTTGTGGGATCAACTGTGGTCCACACCTCATTAGATACTTTGCATAGGGTCCAGACTTGTTGAGCCACAGAGATTTGCCGTCACCATCGATGTATTCGCAACCGCCATAAACAAGAGCAACGCCGGGGTTGCCAGAAAGAACAGTTAAGGCGTGGTTGAGTGAACCTTCTGCCAATAAATCATCATCACCAAGCCAATTGATGTACTGAACGCTTGAAGGAAAGGATCGTAATCCGGCGTCTATGGCCGCACTCAACCCAGTGCCCGGATCAACAATTAACGCATCATAGGAATTTGGGTTGAGGACAGATGCCAGCTTTGCCGACTCTGGTGCGACGATATGGATGGTCGCATTGCCGGCCAACCGAATTGATGCCAAAGATTGACGAAGAAATTCGGATCTCGTACCCATAGTGGGCACCACGATTCCAATTACAGGCAGATCCATCTCGATTAAGTCTAAGTGGTTTCGGATTGGCACCGTATAAACAATAGTTTGAGTTCACAATTAGAATGCAGGCGTGTCCTCGATACCAGTTAACGACCTTGCAAGATGGGATCCACTAGATCTTGCTGAGGTAACGATGTGTATGACAGAAGTTGCGAACTCTGGCTATTTCATGCGTGGGCCACATACATCAGATCTAGAAAAACAACTTGGAGTGATGCTTAATGAGATGAAAGTTGTTTGTGTTGGCAATGGAACTGACGCTCTCGTGCTTTCACTCCTCAGTCTTGGTATCAAACCAGGAGAAAAAGTTTTGACTGTGGCTAATGCTGGCGGATATGCGACAGGTGCCATTCTGCGTATCGGGGCTATCCCGATCTTGGTTGACATTGATCAGACGACAGCTCAAATGTCGGTGACAAGCCTTTCAATTCAATTAGAAACTTATCCAGAAATCAGAGCAGTTGTTGCAACTCATCTCTATGGCCTCATGACGGACATGCAGCTAATTCGCGATTTAACATTCGCAAAGGGTATTTTGCTAATAGAGGACTGTGCTCAGGCTGTTGGTGCCATGCAAAGCGGAATTCCAGCAGGGGCATGGGGTGATGCTTCCACATTTAGTTTTTATCCCACAAAAAATCTGGCGTGTCTTGGTGACGGTGGAGCAGTTGCATTTAAAAACTCCAAAAATGCTGACACATGTCGTCGATTAGCTCAATATGGATGGTCTGAGCGGTACGTCATTTCCGACTCAAATGGCTTTAACTCTCGTCTCGATGAAATACAAGCAGCAATCCTCGTTTCGCGAATACAGCGCCTCGCACACAACAATCAGGTACGAAAGTCAATCATCAACCGCTATGTCAAGTCGCTAAATGGAACTCGTTACATGGTTTACAACAACGCCGACGATTTTGCAGGTCACCTAGCTGTGATGATTACCCCTCACCAACAATTAGACATTGTGAAACTCAATCGGGCAAAAATAGGTAATGGAATCCATTACCCAGTGCTCGATCATTACCAGCCAGCATGGAGAAAGCACTTTGTGGGAACATCACTACCAAATAGTGAACAACTCGTGAAGTCGATTGTTACTTTGCCGTGCTTCCCACTCATGACTGAGGGCGAAATTTCTCGTGTTTGCGAAGTATTGAAATCTTTGTAATGTCAGTTTGTTAATCCAAAGAATTCAGATTGTTCTGTAATGTATTCGCTAAGGTCATAGGGTTCGCTTGCCAATACTCCAAGTACTGCATCAGTCGAGAACACACTTAACTCCAGCCAATGAAGTGGTGCGAGATGGATTGATGCCCCTGCCGACATTGCGTGTACGACAACCTCGTTTGTAACAGTTGTAATTGTGGCGGTCAGCGATCCCGCTAAGCACACGAGCAATTGATGACAGGTTCGATGAGCATGGTCGGCCCTAATGGCATTTCCTTCAATCGAAGACAACCAAAAGAAACGCTGCGGCACAAATGGCAGGCCAGCAAATTCCACAACACCAAGTAATCCATCAGATTCAGTAACCACTCGAACCCAAGAAGGTAATGCGGAATTCGAGTCCGTCATGTCTTATTCCCACGGGTGAATATGTCGATTGGGTAGTCGCAACTACGAGCATCGAGTGCGGTCATCTTTGCTTTCTTAGCGGCAAATGCACGAGCCGAGCCCATCAAATCAAATTGCTTCCTCCAACTCGGTCGTACTTCGTTAGCGAGCGACCTCCACAGAGATACCCCCGGGTGAGTACACCCGTATGTCCAAGGTTTTCCAAAGAATGAGCGGTGATAATGAATCACGGCCGGCCGAGTAATCGCCTCGCCAATAACAGCATCACTCTCAACCGTGTCTAAATAACGCAACATCTTTAAGTGGTGGTACGGCATCGAGTTGTATCTCGGATGCAATTGGTCAAATTTGCCACGAAGTGCAAGGTTCAATGCATCCTGATCAACACACGGTAATTCATACTTCTCCAAATATTCAAGTGTTCGTTCCGTCAGTTTTTCCGAGCGCCACCGATCCAGATCCATCAACATCAGACCGGTGTTCAAATATGGCGTTAAGGGCTCAAGCCCTTCTTCTTTCCAAGGTCGCCACATCGACGGTGAGGCCATCCACACAATGTGGGCATCAAGCACAGCGCCAACTGGGGTTCCAAGTTCTGTTTCCCAAAGCGGTGATAGATCTTCAGTCACCACCATGTCGGCGTCCATATATATAGCGCGAGATTCGCCGGCGAGTAGATACAGGGGGGCGAGCACGTTGTACGCAGTAGCCAAAGGAAACCCATTCTTGAGTTGAACGTTGGCAAACTGGTCAGAGTCAACCGCTTGAAACTCCACCTTGACTAAATCATTTTCAAGGGACTTCATGACTGACTGATCTTTGCTGCTCCAGCCATTACCAAATACCACCAATTGCACAGCCGATCTTTGGGTTTTAACCAGCGAAAGCATCCACACCTGGGCTTGCAACGCGTAGTTGCCATCGGCGCCCGTAAAGATCAACATCACAAGCCCTTCATAGACACACCAATACCTGCGCCAGGGTACCAATGGTTGAGTGGTTGCTCCGCAAAGTACATAAATCTCCTGTTATTTCTCAGGCTCCATTTCGCAAGCTCCGTTGTTGCATGAGAATTATCAGATAGCACTATTCCATCTGCTGTTAAGCGCGATTGCAGTATTTCAAACTCACGTGCTTCGTGTTCTGCGCTGTGATCAGAGTCGTGAATGAACAAATCGATTTGATCAATCTTTGAAATCGCCAATAGTGAATCATTAATCACACGCTCAATGACACCCCCATATTGATCACCAATAAGTAATCCTGCCGAAGGTTCCATGTCAATAGTGATCAAGCGACCGGCACCGTTCTTGAGCAGTGCCTCCGCGAGGACAAGGGATCCAAGTCCTTTCTCGGTTCCAGTTTCCACGATAACCAATGGTTTCGTGGCCCTCACTATCGCATACCAACCGATCCGTCTTCCAAAGAATGCCTGACGATCAATCTCATTTCCACGACGGTGATTCGCTAGTCCATTCTTTATATACGAATCAAGTTCAGAGTTTGTTTCAAGCTCCTGGAAGTAGCCGTGGACATCTGTTACCGAGATTCCACAAATATTCGCCACGAACCACGCTAAATATTCTTTATTGGTGGAGGTGAGGTCATATGTAAAGTTTGCAAATTCTTTGCTTCTAAATAACCAGGGAATTGATTTTTTGATGTTACGAGCCAAATGTCGAACTATTAATCGGCACCGATACGGGAATACCAGTAAAGGAAGTGCTTTCGATCGAAGTATCCTTGCGCGAATTGCGGGAGTTAACACGCCCACCAATCTATTGCATGTCGTACAATAAACAGAGTGGCCAACGAGACACCCGTTCTGCTTCTGGGGTACAACCGTCCGCAACAAATGAGTGGCCTCATACAAAGCCTTGCTCCTCTGAAACCTAAGTTGATTCTGCTCGCTGTGGATGGTCCCAAAAACAATCGCACTAACGATGTCCATTTGGTTCGGCAAACTCAAGAACTTGCAAGCGAAATCACTTGGGACGCTGAAATCCAAACTAGATTCAGGGACTCAAACCTAGGCCTGCGAAGAGCAGTTGTCGATGCAGTGACATGGGCAAATAGTGAACACGGTCAAGTAATAGTGCTTGAAGATGACGTGCGTGCTGGACCCCAACTCCTTGAATTTCTTAACCATAATCTCATCAGGCACCAGGAAAGCAACACAATTGCACACATAAATGGGTACAACTTGGTACCTACAGAGCATCTCACTAATTCTGACCATCCCTCTCGCCTGAGTATTTATCCTGAGTCTTACGCCTGGGCGACCTGGGATAGAGCTTGGCAAAAGTACGACGATGATCTGACCTGGGCCAAAAACGCATCATTGGGAGACATAAAGAAAATATGCGGATCGACAGTAGGGGCATTGCGGTGGAAACAAAATTTTTCCGATGCAGCCGCTGGACGGATTGATACCTGGGCGTATCGTTGGCTTGCTTCAATGTGGGAACACAATTGGATTATGGTCTCACCCAATCAGAACATCGCGACCTATACAGGATGGGAAGGTGGAACCCATACGCGTCGCAATCCAAAGTGGACCGAGCTCCCGATTAACGACATACATTTTACCGACGAAGAAACCTCAATAGAACATGCCATGATGGATGCAGCAGCTGATGTCTGGTTGGGCAAAAAGGTATTTGGTGAATCGCCCTTTGGGCTCGCTGAAGGCGTGGCAGCAACCATGGCAATGTCAGTTCTCAAACATCAACCTAGACAGCAAAAGAAACCAATACTGTGAAAAACTTACAAAAAGTTGTTTTAGATAGTTGGCAAAAAATAGATGGAACTGGCAAAAGAACTCTTATCGCGTATTGCTTCTCTCTCATCGTTATTTCTGGATTAGATGGACTCGGGCTAGTATTTCTCAACAAAGTGACGAGCGATGGCTCTGGTACATCAACCATGATTCTTGAAGGTAGAACTAGTCTCGGACTAACTGTCATCGGTCTCTTTGTCTCAAGAAGCCTCTTAGCTGCGGGAATTACTTGGATTGGTTATTCCTTATTTGCCAAACAGGAAGTTCGTTTAGGAAATGCAAATTTTCATTCATACCAAAACATGCGATGGGACACACGAACATCCGAACAATTAACAGATATTTACTCAATTGTTGACCGTGGACCATTTGCTTTAGTTCAGCAGTTAATGCTTCCTATTGGAACCACCATCGCCGAGATAGTCAATGCCCTCGTAGTTTTCATAGTTTTAATATTTCTGGACCCAATTACTGCTTTTGCAACTGGCATATTTTTTCTCCTAGTAGCAATATTGCAACATCAATTACTTTCGCTAACGATGAGTCGCGCAGGTCAAACAGTTGCTAATGAGACAACCAAGACCTACAACATCTTGTCTGATGCATTTTTCCTCGGAAAAGTACTTCAGGTAATGCCGTCACAGTCTCTTGAGCAATCTTTGCAGAAAAGCAGACTACGCCTTGCCGAGGCACGGGCAAAAACACTCTTTCTGGAGTCATTGCCCCGGTATCTAATGGAGTCCATGTTGGCCTTCGGTGTTTGCGTGATTGGTCTGGTCACCGTAGTGACCCGTGGTGGAGATCACTTATTGGCAGCCCTTTCTGTCTTTGGAGTGGCAGGATTCCGTTTACTTCCAATTGTTAATCGAATCCAAGGACTCATTCTTGGTTTCATCGGCAGAGAGCCCCTGGCACGACTAGCACTACGTAATGTGGATCAGCGACCAAGTAGTCATGCGATAATTCAAACTCATCGAGACCAAAATTCAATTCTGTTAGAACTCAGAAATGTTTGCTACTCCTATCCAGGAAATAGCACTTCAACGCTTTCTGACATCACGATGCAATTTACTAGTGGTTTACAGTACGCAATCGTGGGTCCCTCTGGTTCGGGAAAGACAACCTTTGTCGATCTCTGTATGGGTTTGCTTGCTCCATCATCTGGAAATATACAGTGGAATTTACCTGATGGGGGAACGATTGGATACGTGCCACAGGATAGCCAATTGGCGGGGATACCGCTGTCGTCAAACGTTGCACTTGAGTGGGACAATGATCTGGTTAACGAAGCGCAGGTCTCAAATGCATTAAGACAGGCATCGTTGGGGAACCTTGATGAAGATAACTCGTCCAGAGACGCAGACAGAATTATTGGATTATCTGGTGGGCAACGTCAACGGGTTGGACTTGCTCGAGCGCTCTATCGCAAGTCAACAGTTTTATTTCTCGATGAACCGACCAGTGCGCTTGATGCTGAAACAGAACACGAAATTATGAAGGTTATAAACCAGTTAAAGGGAAAATCAACAGTGTTCATTGTCGCTCATCGTTTATCGACTATCAGGAGCGTCGATATGGTTATTTATATTGATGGAGGGAAAATAGCAGGGGCTGGAACTTTCGACGAGCTTAGAACCGATTTGCCTCAATTTGCGCGCCAGGTCGAACTTGGCCTGATAATTGCCGATTGATCAAGTATTTGTCTCTTACTATGAAATCCATGAACTTTGCGCTTCGCGATATTGTTCGAAGGATATGGCACGTATATTATCCATACACTGGTTTGGATGGCCTCGATAAGAAATTGATTGCGTATCTTCCTCAAGGGGTTGGATACTTCATTGAAGCTGGCGCGAATGATGGAGTACGTCAGAGCAATACTCACTTTCTAGAAAAACGTCGCTCTTGGGCTGGGTTATTGGTAGAGCCAGTCCCGCGTCTTGCAAAAAAATGTGAAAAGAACCGGAGCAGGTCTGTAGTAGCACAAGTTGTTTTGGTATCCCCAGAACAATCAGGTAAAGACGTCAAAATCATTGATCTTGATTTAATGAGTCTGGTCGCGGACCAATCAGCCGGACTAATTGACACAGAAAAGCACGTTCAACTTGCGGAAAATGTGCAACGAATTACTGCAGCTGAAATTATGGTTCGTGGAATTACTTTATCTGAACTTCTCGAACAGCAAGGTAATCCCAAAGTTACCCTTTTTTCGCTAGACGTCGAAGGTTTTGAGGTCGACGTTCTAAAGGGGCTTGACCTTTCACGACACAGACCTGATTTTATTGTCGTCGAAACAAGAGGCATCAATGATGTAACCCATGTCTTGAGCAGTCATTATGACCTCATTGCAACTCTTTCTCATCATGATTTCCTGTTCAGAAGTAAAACCATCTAACAGGTTGAAAAGGTGGCTGCTTTCCATCTTCTGATGATGTTAATTGACGAAAAGTCACCTGGCCGTTTGACGGTCAGCGTAGAGTTGAGGAAGGTTATTGGCTGGACTGCGCTTGCCTTTATATTGGAGCACGAATGACTTATTTACAGGGAAAATCAATTCTCGTTACCGGTGGTACCGGTTCATTTGGCAAGTCATTCATCAAATACGCTCTCGACAACTTAGAACCACACCGTATTGCTGTGCTGTCACGAGATGAACTCAAGCAGTACGAATTGAGAAACCAACTGAATGATGATCCTCGTATGCGTTGGTTTATCGGAGACGTGCGTGATCGTGGTCGGCTAGATCGTGCCTTTAGGGGAGTAGACGTTGTTATTCACGCTGCCGCAATGAAACAAGTCGATACGGCCGAATACAACCCTTTTGAGTGCATCGCAACAAACGTGATGGGTGCTGAGAACGTGATCAATGCAGCTATAGACGCAAATGTTGAACGCGTAGTTGCTTTGTCCACAGATAAGGCTTCTAGCCCGATCAATCTTTATGGTGCATCAAAACTTTGCTCGGACAAATTGTTCGTTGCTGGTAATAATTATTCTGGTAGTGCATCGACACGATTCGCAGTAGTTCGCTATGGCAATGTCATGGGAAGCCGAGGATCAGTCCTTCCCGTGTTTCAACGTCTTGCCGCTACTGGCAAAATTCCTATCACCGATGATCGGATGACTCGATTTTGGATCACACTTCCACAGGCAATTCAATTCGTAGTTGATTCATTCGATCGAATGTACGGAGGTGAGATTTTTGTTCCCCGTATCCCGTCCGCAACAATTCTAGATGTTGCGAAGGCCATAGCTCCAGACGCGACCCTAGAGACGATCGGTATTCGTCCTGGCGAAAAATTACACGAGGAGATGATTTCCCAAAATGATTCGCGTCGCACATATGAATTTGAAGACCACTTTGTCATAGCACCCATATTAAAAAGTTGGCTTACTTCGCCAACTTTCGTGAGCGGGAAGTTGGTTTCTGAGGGATTCTCGTATTGTTCTAATACCAATGATCAATGGCTCAGTATTGACCAGATCCGCCAGTTAGCTAACATGCCGACATGATTTCATACGGTCGTCAAAGCATCGGTGAAGACGATATCGCATCTGTTGTTGATGCACTGCGTGGAGATTGGTTGACTCAAGGTCCGTCAATTGAGAGATTCGAAGAGGCCGTTGCACAGTATGTAGGCGCGAAATATGCAATCGCGTACTCTTCTGGCACATCAGCGCTGCACGGAGCTGCCGCGGCAGCAGGACTGGGCCCGGGTGATGTCGTAGCAACATCCCCTCTGACATTTATGGCTAGTGCCAATGCCGCTCGCTTTGTGGGTGCAAAGCCGATGTTGGTTGATATCAGTAAAGATACATGGAATATTAGTATGTCAGTGGTACCGCAAGATGTACGGGCTGTCGTCCCCGTCCATTACGCAGGTCTCCCTGTTGATTTGTCCCGCACCAAAAGTAACCGGCAAATAATTATCGAAGATGCTGCACATGCCCTCGGTGCGCTCACACCCGATGGTCCTGTCGGAAACTGTGCACACAGTGATATGTGTTGTTTTTCATTTCACCCAGTCAAACCCATTACAACTGGAGAAGGTGGAATGGTAACGACAAATGATCCAGATCTCGCCGAGAGACTTCGCCAATTTCGATCACATGGAATAGTTCGCAAGCCTGAGCATGGTGCGTGGTACTATGAAATTGTAGAACTCGGTTACAACTATCGAATGACTGATATTCAGGCCGCATTGGGCATAAGTCAAATGAACAAATTAGAAAAGTTCATGACTCGCCGAAATGAAATTGCCGACCGTTATCGAGAACTCTTGTCAAAGTCCATTGTCGGACTTCCGCCTGCTGCTCCTAATGGTTTTCGACATGGGTACCACCTCTTTCCCGTGCTTGTAGAAAACCGTCGGGCGGTTTTTGAAGGAATGCGCGATGCCAACATCGGTGTTCAGGTTCATTACGTTCCCATTCATCATCACCCCATCAGCAAAGACATAGAACAAGGTGCATCGAAATTGCCTGTATGTGAAGAGATTTATCAGCGTCTCATTAGTTTGCCAATCCACCCCAACTTAACCAACGAAGATCAAGACTTTGTTGTTAAGACTCTTCTCATGATTAGCTAACTTGATTTTCTTGAGGTTGTATTCTTACAGTTAGAGCACCATCGTTGAATAATCCTTGTGTATTTCCTGGACCACGTTTGTCGATCCGCCAATTAGTGGCGCACTCGACCGGGATGAGGTACGCAAGATCACTGTATGGCCGGTTGTGGTAGTTGTTGTGTTGATTTTTGAGCATGAAACAGATTTCCCACATCGAATCACACACTTCTCTGGTAAGTAGTCCGTCTCTGAGTCTCGAATTGAATGATTCAAAATGACCGTTTTACCATGGTGAACTTGGGTCGCAGCAACTGGCTTGGATGTGTTGTTCTTTGCACCAGTCGCACAGAATGTCAATAATGAACTCTGGTCAGTTATCCATACGCAGACACTATGGCACTCCACGGGAGTTGCTTATCTGATCAAAGACAACCATCATTCCTGCTGCTGTGATCCGGAGTGCTGCGATACTGATCAACGACAACAGATGCTCTTCTTGGAGACATTTCAAACTAATCGACAGGAGTTAACACAGCCATCCTTTAAGGGTTCTGTTTCACCATTCTCCCATAGCGACCATCCTCGATATGTCGTCATCGAGTTCCTTCTAGGCGAGCAGTAGCTCGAACCGAACGTTTTCCTCTTCCAATGTTTTAAGTCGTCGAAGATCATCAGGTCGCATGGTCCAGTACTTACTCCGCTATCGCCGATACGCCTGATGCGAAATCTCTAAATGTCGTAGCACTTCAGCAAGCTGAATACTCTCGACCAACAACTGGTCGGCCTCACGCAGCTTGAGAGCAATCTGCCCAGATGTATATCTGATCCGTTTCGTATCCATCTTCCCCGCCCCATTTTTACGGGTTTTGATTCTCATAGGAGATGGACCTGTTTCAAGGAGTTAAGACAAGATAATCTCTAAATTGGTGCTTCAGATACAAGGGATGTAGTTTCTCAGCATGTTTAACCATACAGGACGCATTGCAGTCATTCCAGCAAGAGGTGGTAGTAAGAGAATCCCTCGCAAGAACGTAAAACTTTTTGCAGGACAACCTATGATCTCTTACGCAATTAATACTGCTATTGAATCTCAACTATTTGACCATGTGGTCGTATCTACAGATGACGATGACATTGCAGAAATCTCGCGTAAGTTTGGTGCCGAAGTTCCATTCACTCGACCGATCGAACTTTCTGATGATGAAACAGCTACCGTACCTGTAATTGTTCATACAATAAACACCTGTTTAGAGCAAGGATGGGCTTTCGATTCAGTTTGTTGCATCTACCCATGCGTGCCGTTTCTCCAGGTCCATGACTTAATCGATTCTTTTCGACTATTCAAATCCTCAGAGGCAAAATTCTGTCTCGCGGTCGTCGAGTTTCCTTCCCCTGTCCAACGTGCCTTAGCCATGAACGCACAAGGTTTAGTGACCCCGTACTTTCCAGAAAATGAACTGACGCGCACCCAGGACCTGACAATCGCTTATCACGATGCTGGACAGATGTACTGGGGTTCATTAAAATCTTGGTGTTCAAATGACCGAATTCACAGCAATGCAGTCGGCTACCTTATGCCCGACTCGCGAGCGATTGACATAGACACCGTGAATGATTGGGCCAAAGCTGAATTACTTATTGAAAAAAAAGTATTCGTTAATGTACAAAAGCAACCGGAAGCCGCTCAAAACCTCACCGAAATTATCGGAGCAGACCATGTACAGAACTCATCAATTTTTGACGTTATTTAAGCAGGGAGTTTGACCTTGTTTTGATTGAGGGAGTGCTCATTCATCTCAACCTAGATTGTTTGCCTGATGTATACAGAAAGTTGTATGGAATGTCAGCCCAATAAATATTGATATACGAGTATTATAATCCAACTTCTGTATCAATTGATTGTCGCGGACATTCTGATCGACTATTCAAAAGATAATTTGCTGGCGAGAGTCTCGTCCTCTACGGCGATCTGAAATTAAGATACTACGTTTTCGTATACCTTAGAGATATCAATTTTCCGCTCGATGACAACAACTGGTTCTTGTTGGAGAAGACTCCCACTTAGCTTTAGTGAATACTCCTGAAGACAAAATCTTCCAAGTTTTTTACTAGTGGTGAGTTCTGCGTCGAGCTTGTTCGTAATATTTCTAGAATCCTCTTCGCTTCTCTAACAAGAATTTGATTTTCGCTCATGGAATCAGTATTCACAGCATTCCGGGGTGCTATTAGAACTTGTGATTCTCCTGTGAGCGCTGCACTAATAAGTGGTCCATTGCGTAACTTCTTGCGGCTAGACATATGACGCCGCTCTTGAATACTGGGACCATACTTAACTGCCATTGTCAGCATTTTGTTTTTAAATTTCGCCTTAGCATCATCGCTGGCAGAAATATAGCCTGAAGAAGGGTACATAAAACCCTCGCTGATATCGATGGCGATTCTGGAAAACAGAAAAGCCCACCACCGATAGGCGCTTCGCATATTGTCTACAGACCAGCCTCTCCGTAAGGCGTTATCAACAGCAATCATGTACTGATCTCTACGGTCAACTACGGGGTGTATCTGGGGATCGTAAGCCAACATATGTTCTACTCGATTAAGCACAACGGGCAAACCGAGAGCAGACATCTCAATTCCTGCGCTCGATGATGAGTTCAAAACTACATCCACTATGTGCGCTAACCCGTATAGTGAAATCTGTTGCTCAGGCCAATTAACGCTGACGTTGTCTGGAAGTTCTATTAAAAGCTCTCTTAATTTGTCAGCATTCTGGGATGTCTTCGATTCGCGCTTATTGGGAAACTCTCGAGGATGCACGCGAATTATTAAGTGCAAATCATTGCGATTTCTTAATTGTTCGACTAGAAAAGAGATCCACTCAAATCCATCATCAAAAAGAGGAACGATTTTGCTTTTCCTCAGAACTCCTGCCATTTTCGCACCAAAGATTTCATCAGCACTAGACATGGTTGCAAGTAACACCTTGCGATTTGGTAACACGCCAAGTGTGCTTCGCAAACTATCAATGTCAACATCGCCCGATGAAGATGAATACACAAATCTATTAGTTGCCTTAAATAGTTCTAGGATATGACTTGTCACTTTAGTCGCGGCATTTGAAAGAACTAGTGACGAGCGATCCTCCTCCCATTCTCGTGTCTCATAAGCCAAGGCTGGTAACGTGGTACTTTCGTAAATAGATATAGTTCCATAACGATCGACTAAGTGGTGGCCAGCATGAAGAGACCAAGTCTTGCAGCCATGTTTGCGTGCCACGTAGCCTGCCACATTATTGGTGGCGTACATTCCGTTATAGGTAATAAGAAAATCAAATTTTTTCTGAGTCAACAATATGTTTACGGCGAAATACGTTTTAAGTGAATTATTCAAATCGCTGACGTAGGATGCCCAAAGATTATGGGGGATTGTCATTGTGTTCAGTTTATTAGTCAATGAGAAATCATAGAAAGCCATCTTTCCCAGTGGCGCACCGTCAAGTTCAAAGGTCATCCAATTGCCCGATGTTACTTCTGTAAGATGCGCTGCAATCTTGGCCTGTTCCTCTGAACCGATCAAAGATCCGATAGTTCCATCTTCGAATCCAAAAGATTTCTGTAGAAGAGATTGTCGATGTACGCAACTAGAACACACGGCGTATTTTGTATCATCATTAGCCTCGAAATCAATGCCCTTTGCTGCCATTGACACACAATGTTTAGAAAAATCTCTGTCGCAAGTGATTCGATAGATGTCCCAACCATCTTCGCGTAACGCTTCTGCGATCTCAGCTTCAGGCAGACTGTGTACCCAAACATCGGCATACGGCGAGAAGAAGAGAGCTTTCATCCCTAATTGCCGTAACTATCGATACGTGCTTGAAATTCCAATTCGATAACTTCAACACGCTTAAAAACAAACATCACTGGTGGGAAAGTCTAAGCCGAAGAGGATCCATTTCTACAATCTATATCTACTATTGTATTCTCTGTTGCCTCATGATCAGGAGACATCAGCGCTTCGCGGGTATTTCTCAGATATTTATTAGGAAGTATCCGAGCAAATTTGGAACGTATCGTTATCTGAGTGAGGCAGAATGAAGAAGTCACAGCGGTAATTGCGGTGCCGGTAGCCCGCGTGGTTGCTCCTGACGCTAATCCCACGACCAACTGACTGATGTTGGGAATGCGCATGAACTGCTCTCGTCAGTGGAGTGAACTTCCCAGTATCAGACGTGTACCAGTCCCTTTTGGTCTATTTCTAAGAATCAGAATTTGTAAACCAAAATTCTGCCCTCCGCCTTAACTTGAATTACCGACCTGTATTTCTGGCGAATGGTGATTTGGAATGCAAAACCACACACTGGATTATTCCATTCCTATTGATGCTAAATAGGTTGAGACCTATTTAGCATCTTCCGAAATGTCGTAAATAACCCCACAACTTTAAGTCCCCGACCTTCCAGGTACTCACACAGAGGTGCATCTGACTGCAAGCTGAGGAGAGCTTCTTGGTAAAAATTGTTGGTTACGTAAAATGCCATCAAAGCCGCCCGATCTTCAATGGATTCGTTCAGAATTAAATTGCGCTTACGTGCAAAAATGGCGTCGCACTCATGGACTAATAGTTTGGGGCTGCTCGAAATTTTCTTACTTGTTGATCGCCGAGGAAGGACATCCAAACCAATCAATTCAAAGCCTAAATTTTCCAAATAGAGTGCTACGTCCCATAGTCTTGGTGAGTCTTTGTAAACAGGGTCTGAGAGAAGAGAACATTCTATTTCTATACCCACGATTCGTGACGTAGTGGTTCCATTGATGGCTGACTTAAGAATAGAAAGTTCAGATCCCTGTGTATCCAACTTGATAATCGTTGGATAATCACCAACCTGATCGATTACGGACGAGAGAGTTCTGGTTTCAATCTCTACCTTCTTAACCGGAAAGAAATACTTCTCGCCGGACTCGCCCAGTCGGTGCTTCATCGAAGGCGGTATTACTGGTTCGAGCAAACTTGATCCACTATCAACATTTGTCAGATGCAGAACTTGTTTCCCGCCGTGTTCACTGAGACCCATAACCACGGCACGACTCTTGGCTTTCCATGGCCAACGTTGTAAATAACTGAGATTCTGTTCGTTCGGTTCCACTGCCACCCAGTTTGAATTGGAAGATCCAAGAAAGAGCCACCACGATGTATGGGGGTAATACGACGCTCCAACATCGACACAATTTGTCACGGGCAACGCATTTTGTAGTGCTCGGAATTTCCAAGATTTCATCTCGGCATACCGCTTCCACATTTGGAGCTTGGGATTTAAAGAAATTTGTGCGATCACGTTGTGCTTTTAGCTTTCCTAATGGTTCTTTTTACCAAATTCACCATTTGTTTAGATTTGGTTCGAAGATTGACGTGACCAAAGATTACTTGTAATACGATTCGCTCACCTTCCTCTATCAATCCTCCACGATGAAGCAGCCGAGCGCCATCGAATACGAGCGTGGTGCCAGCAGGTCCAAGCACCTTGGTCTCCTTGCTCAGTAAGAAATCTTCCAGCTGGGAGTGCGGTTCCACATCCCATCCAAAATGCGAATTGAATCGCATTGAGCTAGGAAGTTTCATAAAATGTCTACGAAATTCTTCTGAGTCCATTACGGGTCCTGAAAATTGGTACAGACTGCGAAGAGGACTATCAATCGAGCGGCCAACTGTTTCAATACATCGTCCGACGAAATCCTGTAAACCCGTCATTTTGAGCTCCGCATATGCCTGTGGATAACACATTGTCGGTCCATTTTGTGCATTAACATTTGTGAGGTACACGATTGCTTTCGGCGCATCTACTCCTCGATCTACATGCGCATACAGTGTTTTTGAAAGTTTACTGGACGCTATTTTTGGTTTCCACCAGTTTGAGCCCGCCACACTAAGTTCGTACGCCACGCCAATCACTTTCATTTTTCTATTGACGATTGGATCGAGAGAGACTAGAACTCCAGATTGGGAAAACTCCTTGTTAAGTATGCGAATTATTTTCCGCATAACTCGTCCTGAGTTTACGCTCAGATCATTTCGCTGTAGGCGTCCGCCTTTCGCATTCGCTCGAAGCCGTTGAAGTAGGGGATCGGAAATGTTCTGAAGGCTCTGAAGGCATGAGTTAGATATTGAAGCAATGTAATAGCCATTGTTAGAGAGCTCTGATTGCTGATGATTTAGTGGTCCGATTCCAGCTGTGAATCTAGCCTTTTCTGCATAGAAAGCAATGTGATCAGAAATAAGTAAAGAAAGGTCTGCAAATAGCTCAGCTATGAATATTCTTTCTGCATTGTTTTCTGTCTGTAATAGAAAACATCTTTGAATGTCTGCAACAATATTATGCAGCGTTTCCCCCGAATATGAGTTGCCCCTCAGAACCTTTTCATATGCTGTGGTAAAGGCAGAAATGGAATCCTGGGGCGTGTCCCAGCTTTTTCCATCGAACCGAAACCGTGAATGATCCTCATAGTTGACTGGGGTAATTCGAGTATCCATAACTATTCTCTTACCTGGGTAATGTGATTGGTTGACATTATTGTCGGGAGCAAGTTCTATTGAGTAGCGCACTTCTAAGAATGAGTACTTTAACCCGTAAAACCAACCGAAGTTTAACAATGCGATTAATGGTTGAGCGCAAAACCATTAATCGCATTTCGAGGTATTTGGACCAAGGGTGTGTTGCAACCTTCTAGGCCTGATTGGTGTTAACAATGAGCGACGAAACTTGGTCGAAGGGTAGAGTCCCATCTGTTGCATAAAAATACAGATTGGTCCTTGATGGAAAAACTGTCTCAAAAATATGGATATTTTTAAAGTAGGGTGAAAAAAAGCGCGCGAGATCTTGCTTGCTGTGAAATTCGTACTCATGTTGGTGGAGGTGTTTGCCTCCCCCTTCGGGTTCAATAATGGTGTAGCCACTGAGGGTGCCAGAAGGGGCGAGTACTGCCTTAATTCGAGACATGAGGGCAGTGATTTCTACTTCGGTGAAGTGTTCTACCGCTGCATCCCAAACAATGTTGTCGAATGGGCCATCTGGAATGTCCGTACGGATGTCCCCAATACTAAATGTCAGGTTTGGAGCTTTGTAGTTACGTTTCGCCCAACGAATTGCTTCGCGGTCGAAATCGATTGCAGTGACATGCTTGGCCCTCAGGGAGTAGAAGTGGTATGAGTTGAAACCGTCTCCGCAACATAAGTCAAGTACATTGCCATTAGCGGTCATGGCAAAACTTGAAAAAACTCCGCGTTCAACGGGAAATGATTCTCGGGTTTTATACCACGACGAATACATATCAATGTTGTGATCAAAGTACTCGGGATTGTCGACCGCCCATTCAACCAAAAATTGAAGGTGGTGCGTTGATCGGACCAATTTCCGTAGCCAGCGGTTTGTCCAGCGCATAGTTGCAACCACAGGGAAAGACCGTTTGATTAGGCGAAGGTTTTTGGCGACTAATGGATTCATCCGAACGACTGTACTACCAGACAACAGATACTGGGATTATGCAAAAGATCGACGAGCCCAAGATGAGAATCGAACTCACGACCTACGCATTACGAGTGCGTTGCTCTACCCCTGAGCTACCTAGGAGGGTTTTAAAAAAAGTCTACTGCCAAAAGTTACTAGTCGACATTCAACGTCAATTGATTTTGGACTTTGTCTAGCCAGCAGAGAGAAAACAGAAATCGTTTGCCATACTAAAAACAAGCTTTTATTCAACCACAATTGGAAGCTTCGAAGATTAACTGATAGTCATTTTGAAGCAACTGAGCCGAGTTGAACTACAGAGAGAATCGAAAAATAGGTGCTATATCGTTAGGAACAATAGGCCTTGACCTCAGTCGACTCTGGCACCGACGGATTGAAAAGCCCATAATTTGGGGAGTAACATATATCCGTTTTGGATCGAACCAAATACAACCACTTACTGATCGTGAGTTGTGCGCTACCTTCAATCGAAATTTGAGAATAACTATTTAGAAGATCGCTAGGGAATATATCTTTTTCGCGCACCGTCAAATAAAATTCGTTTTTTACTCCTTTCATTCTGAGGTAGCTAATCATGGCCACGGCAGGTTCAACATCAGCCGCTGTATCAAACAAATAAACAACGAATGAGCTATTTGGTTTGCTGTTTAATTCCGTCGCAATCTCATCAATACCATTTTGATATGAACGTGTTGACGAAGATAGTGAATAACTTGCTTCACGAACCTGAGAAAACAATTGGATTGGATTCAAATAGACGAGCAAGCAGCAAACTGTTATCAGATGGGCCGCAAAAAAACTAAAGCTATTTCGTTTATGCGTCGAACAAATGGTGTGAATGATCGACTGAAACGCAACTACAACGATCATGATCAAGGCTATATCTGATAAAGCATGGTATCTAATTACCGGTGAGTCTTGGCCATAAAAAATTGCCTCCGAAAGCATTACTAGTCCCATAAATAGCATTAATCCAACTATCGTTTGAGCCCTATAGTTCGATGGATCATTGAAAAAGATTGTCAGAATCAAGAGAAAACAAACAATGGCGAGAGTGAACTGAGGACTTTTTATCTCAAGCAAAACAGATTCAACGATGCTAAAGACGCCTCGATCATTGCCGTAAACATCGCTACCTCTCAAGAAAACACGAAATGTATGGTAGGAGAGCAAACCAATAGAGACCAACGCTGAGTAATAAAAACAATTAGTCAATTTGCTTTTGTTAGCGAAAGGGTACAAAAAACAAATTAAAAGTACTGGAACAACAACTAATCCATTTTCTTTAAATCCAGTCGCAATGATTGCGCCGAGGGCAACAATGACGTGACTCAATTCGCGATGAAGCGAATGCCGTTTGAAAAGGCGCACAGCTCCTAGTACGACAAGTAGAACGCCCAGACTCAATGCAGGCTCTTGAGTACCTATTCTCGCAAGTCCATTAACTGAACTTGGTAAACATAAAAACCAGATACCCGCACACGTAGGTAGCAATAAAGCTGTCAGATGATGCAACCTGGCTCTATTATCTTCACCATCCTCGTCATTTGATTGCAATTCAAGTACTACCAAGAACAAAACAATTGCACTTGCTGCAACGATTAATGTTCTGACTGCATACATTAATCCTGCATTGTCACCAAAAATTGAAAGTTCGACCAAGCGTTGCGTCCAATAAAGCCATCGAAATCGTTCACCTTTTCCGAGATTGCCTACTTCCGTATTCCTAAATAGGTTGATTGGAATATCCTTGAGAGATAATCTCTCTCCATTCTTGAGAAACGTCGCTAGTTCGTGATCATCAATTGGTCCAAATTTTGAACTGAAAGATCCGTAATTGATAAATATTGTTAGACACAAAAAGAAAAGAAAGAGAAAAAACTTTCTAGACCGCAAAATGACAACTTTGCTCACCCCTCAATAGTACAGAATAATTATCTTCGGGGTGGTTGAAGGTGACCTTTTGCGTCGAAGATAGAAACAAGCATATTTATCCTCAAATTTCCCGATGAGCGATAATCATTTGAGATAACTGAGTAATAAATTATTGCTTATCATGTAAATGTTTGATGCACCAAGATTGTCTATTCTTCGTTGCCATCTTCGCGAAATACAAGCCCTCTCGCTTAATATATGGGTACTGGCTATGAACCAATTTGCGACAATGGTCGAGTACCTGACGAAATGGGAACCCTCTCTGTTCGAAACATTGATATTCAAGATCGGCACACTCGGGTTCAAGGCATCCATAAGAAAAAACCAATGGTGGATTAACTGTTAAGTCAAATCTGTATTCCGAAAACGATTCATCATCTGAGATCTAGTTAACCAAAAAGTATCGTGAACAACGCGCGGAGCGAGTGTGGTGTAGGGGCTTCATCGATGCGGTCGAAGAGTTCGTCGATGTTTGCGACGGTAGATCCGGCGCCGTCGAGGCGGTAAGGGACAGAAGCGAAGGCTTCTTAACGATTGGCAAGGCGTTCGTCGGCGGCAAGCAAACGTGCGCGGGGAAGGTTGCTAGCTGCAACGTTGGCCCCGGACAGCACCAATGACAACAGCGATAATCGAAATTACATACAGAGTTTCTAGCGCACATGCGGATGAATAGTCACCACTCGCTTAAAGGGTTCAGTCGAGCTGAGAATTTCTTCGTGATGGAGCCCAAGATGAGAATCGAACTCACGCTCTACGCATTACGAGTGCGTTGTGTGGTTACATAACCAGACAAGAAAAAGTCAAATAATTCGTTCTATGTGAAATGAATAAAGGTTAAAGTTGAGTGTCAATTATCTGCATTAATTATGCAACGCTGTTGTGATTCTCGACTATTGAAGTTTGAAAGATAGAGACCCTCATCTTCAAAATCGGTGTTTCGACTTTGAATCATGTGGTAGCAGGCTGGCAACACTTTGCCAAATGGAAATCCAGCTTGTTCAAAATCTTCATAATCTAGATCCGAGCAATTGTAACGACGACATCCGTAGGAGATAATCCGTGGTGGATTTTCAGTCAAGGATTTACGATATTCCTCATAATCTTTAACTTCTATTATCAAGTTTACAAGAAAAAAACGTGAGCAGGGTTTGGAGCGCGTGTAGTAGTAAAAATCTGCCGTCCCCCAACCATATACTTTTACTGAACACTTAAAATCCCTGGGAGATGTTGAAATGATTCGAAGAGCGGTTGCTTCCTCGGCACTGAGTACCTCTGAATCTGAATTCGAAATTCTATCTATGAAATTTCGAGGAGAGATACGGGTATAAGATTGAGAGAGAGAAGTCACTGTTGGTTTTCCAGGCAAAAGTGAGATAAAAATAGCTGCAATCAATACAAAATATGGCAATCGTTTAAGTGAAGACCGTGATTCGATCTTATTTGAGACTTGTCGAAGGAACCCGAGTACGACAATTGACACAAGTGTTAACCCCAAAAAACCTGGCAGTGCGTAATGGCCGGTGTATCGAAAGCCATGACTTTGCCAACCTGAAGAAATTATAAGACTGATGCCGATGATCCAAATAAAGAACAAGTTACTCGAATTCGTTTCGGATAGAAGCGACTTTCGGTCTTTCCCAAATCGCCTGAGAAAACCCCAAGACACAATCCCAATTGGAAATATTGCAATTAGTAGATGATATTGGGCAAAGGAAGAAAAATAAAAGTAACCCCTTAACTTCGGCAATACTTCCAAAAACCAATTTAAGTACTGTGGAAGTCCAACATGTTCGTTTTTAAATGTCCTTACAAAAATATGGAAAAACGAAGAGAAACTCTGATTCACATATAAATACAAGGCAGTACAAAATAGGATAACTCCAGATCCAAAAAGTGCTTGTGAAATTGCAATAAATTTGCGCCTATGCAGAAGAGTCATACAAGACAAGCCTAAAATGAAACAGATAGAAACCACTGCGAATTGTTCCCGAACTAATGCAGAAAAGGTGAATAAGGCAGAAGAGATAGTCACTGACCGTGTATTTAGATCAACAGCTTTTGTCAAAATCACAGTTGCAAGAACAATAAAACCCAGCGCAATTATCTCAGAGGTAAGGAACATGCTCGTGATATCACTAAATAACAAAGTTGATAGAAAAATCAGTGTGAATAATCGGGCGGATACCAAATGCAAAAATTGCTTTGCGAGTGTATAGATGCCCAAGGAAACTATGAGCAGACTCAAAATTTCTAGCAGCACCCAGGTTGAATACCGCCAACCGAAAGTAGTGCCCCAAATTTTGATAAGTGAAAACAACATTGGTGGTCGATTTATGAAATAATCTACATAAACATTGCCCTGACCATGAGACTCACCAAATGCGGGAAGCAAATAGCTAGAAAAATCATGGGACAACCGAAATTCTGACCTCCTACCTAGTAAGAATGTCGCAAACAAAGAAATAAAAATGGTCCAGAATAGAACTCGCGAATGAGATCGCAAGTTCTTTTTGAAAACATTTCTTACTTCAAAATTCATAGAGTCCTAATCAAATGCTGTGGAGCCCAAGATGAGAATCGAACTCACGACCTACGCATTACGAGTGCGTTGCTCTACCCCTGAGCTACCTGGGCGGGTATTTAGCTATTAAGCAGGTCAGTTTACTGGTGCGATGTGTGGCATTTGCATGAGTGAAGGACACTGCAAGAAGAGTGCTTGCAGCACTAACTCTTCGTTGACATTGAGCCCAAGCACACCCATCGCCTTGTGGATGCGCTCGATTGCTTGAATGTAGACATCAGAATTTGGTGGAGTTGGTTGCGAGACAACGAGTGCGTGATACGCACCAGCAACAGTGGCAAGGCCACTTCGTAATTCATCGGTCTTGAACTTGCGTAACTGACGCTTGTGGCGGTCTTGCAATGCTTTGCGTCCACTACCGCGCTCGCCTGTGAGGGCGACACGCTCTTCGAGGGTTGATAGTTCATCTACTTGAGCTTTGAGCAACGGTGCAGCAGCTTCGTCAATGTGTTCGAACAATTCGTCAACAAGCGCTGCAACCTGCGCACCTGTGCCATCGAGGCGAGATGGTATTGAAGCAAACGCTTCCTGGCGTTTGACTAAAAACTTGTCGGTGGCAAGATGACGAGCCCGACCCAGATTGCCTGATGCTGCGCGAGAGACTGACGCTGCAAGATCGGGCTTAATTCCCTCAGAGATAAGTGCTGCCGCAATTTGTGCGTCGTCGGGACGCACAAAATTGACAACGACACAACGCGAATTGATAGTTGCAAGAGCCGGTACAAGTTGGTCGGCAAGAAGAATAAAAATCATGCGCTCCGGTGGCTCTTCAATCGTCTTCAATAAGCGAACAGCTGCTGAATCACGCATGAGGTGCAACTCGTGGATGATCACAATCTTGACTTTGCTTTCAGTGGGCGTTGTTGATGACAGACGGACAATATTGTCGGCCTCGTCTTTGTCTACTGCAGCACCTTCGCGCAGCACTTCAACTACGTCGGAATACGCACTGCGAGCAATCAGCTTTGCTTCACGGGTTGTCGCATCATCCGAACCTGTGATGAGCAATGTGGAAAACGCACGGGCCGCTTCGTCTTTGCCGCAACCCTCTGGCCCTACAAATAAATAGGCATGCACCGATTGAGTTGCAAGATGCTGCAACTGTTGGACTGCATGCGACTGGCCAACAACGGTCTGCCACACATTTTTTGCAGTACCAGCCGCTGCGCTCATGACACAGAGATCTTGAGACGCTCGCAAACCTGAGTGAGAATGGTTGCAGCGAGTTCGTCTTTTGGCGGCGTGCCGTCAACGATGAGCCAACGAGTTGGGTCGGCGGCTGCCATTGCATGAAAGCCAGTGAAGATGCGCTCGAAAAATGCACGATCTTCGCGCTCGAAACGATCGAGCTCACGCTTTTTTAAGCGCTCAAGTAATTGTTCAAGCGGTACATCAATAAACACCACCAAGTCTGGCCAGTTGCCTGCGATTGCCCAATTATTGAAACGCTTGAGTTCGTCTATATCGAGCATGCGCCCATAACCCTGGTAGGCGAGCGATGAAAATGCACTGCGATCACTGACCACATGTTTGCCCGAACGCAGCGTTGGCAATACAAGTTCGTCCAGGTGTTGCGCGCGATCGGCCGACATCATGAGTGCTTCAGCACGTGGCGAGAGCATGGTGTTGGACGCATCCAACATTGCTGCACGAAGCGATGCACCAATTGCGGTGCCACCTGGCTCGCGAGTTGCTATGCCCCCGAGTGACTCGGCGAGCCGAGTCACGTGCGTTGATTTGCCGCAGCCCTCAAGGCCCTCAAAGGCGATGTAGCGGCCAAGAGTCATGAGGCTTTTTTCTTGGCGACTTTCTTGGCAGTTTTCGCTACAGATTTTTTAGCAACTTTTTTCGCCGCTTTTGCAGGAGCTTTTGCGACTTTCTTCGCCGCAGCTTTTTTAGCTGGCTTGGCAGCCTTCTTGCGCTTGAGTGATGGGTCTGCATCGCGACGCACAGCCAACAACTCGAATGCTCGCTCTGGAGTTACATATTCCAAACGGTCTCCACGAGTAAGACTTGCATTCGTTTCTCCGTCAGTGACGTACACACCAAACTTGCCATCTTTTGCAAGTACTGGTTTGCCGCTCACTGGGTCGACACCAAACTCACGCAACGGTGGCTTTGCTGGTCCGCGTCGGCCATAGACACGCGGCTCTGCAAGCTTTGCCAGCGACTGCTCGAGTGTGAACGTAAACAACTCTTGTTCAGTGTCGAGCGTGCGGCTCTCTTTGCCTTTATTGATATATGGGCCATAGCGACCATTTTGCGCAGTAATGATCTCGCCATCTGCTGGGTCGAAGCCTACGGTGCGAGGCAACGACAACAACCGAAGCGCATCGTCAATTGTGAGCGCCTCAATGGTCATGTCTTTGAACAATGAAACCATTTTTGCTTTTTCCATGCCTGGTGGAGGAGTGTCGAGCGTGCCCCACATGACGTACGGGCCGTACTTGCCAGTTTTTTTGTAAACAGGCAAACCATCTTTTTCACCAATTGGCTCTTCAAATTTTGGGCGGGCCAATATTTCGATCGCGGTTTCCACCGTCAGTTCGTCTGGGGCCATGCTGTCTGGGATACCAGCGGTTTGCTCGCCACACCTTATATAAGGACCAAATTTGCCTGGGCGAGCCTCAATCATGTCCCCACTCACTGGGTGCAGACCAACATGAAAGGCATTGAGCGTCGCGGCATCAATGTTTTCAATGTTGTGCTCAACAAGCGGCTTGAGGCCTGGCAACTCTTTGCCATTGCCAAAATAAAACTCGGCAAGCCATGCATCGCGCACGCGCTTGCCTTCGGCGATTTCGTCCAACTCTTCCTCGACTGTTGCCGTAAAGGTGTAGTCAACAAGCGTCGTGAAATAGTTGGTCATCAATTTGACCACCGCGAACGCAGTCCATGACGGAACAAGGGCTTGACCCTTCTTCCACACATAACCGCGGTTAATGATCGTGCCAAGAATGGATGCATACGTTGAAGGACGGCCAATACCGAGCTCTTCGAGTTTCTTCACCAACGTTGGTTCGGTAAAACGAGATGGTGGTGAAGTGTTGTGACCGAGTGCGTTGATGGTTTCTACTGCAACACCATCGCCAACTTTGAGCACAGGCAACAACGCTTCTTTTTCTTCGGCATCATCAGCTGACTCTTCAACAACTTCCTGATATGCCTGGCGATAACCAGCAAACGTGATGGTGGTGCCGCTCGCAGAGAACTCACAGTTGGCTGGGCTAATGCCTGGAGTTGTTGCACCCAAGCGAACGGTAAGTGTGGTGCCCAACGTGTCGTTCATTTGCGATGCGAGTGTGCGCTGCCAGATCAATCGGTACAGCGCAAGTTCGTTAGCGCGCAACTCTGGCGCAAGTTCTTCTGGGCTGCGCAATGGCAACGCTGGACGAATCGCTTCGTGAGCCTCTTGGGCATTCTTTACTTTTGATTTGTATTCGCGAGTTGTGGCAGACAAAAACTCTTCGCCATAAGTTGCAGAGATTGCAGTACGCACTTCGTGGAGTGCTTCGGCGCCAAGCGTTACCGCGTCAGTACGCATGTACGTGATGTAACCGGCTTCGTACAAGCCTTGGGCAACGCGCATGACTTCGCTTGCGGTGATGCGCAACTTGTTGCCACCCTCTTGCTGCAAGGTGCTCGTCATAAACGGAGCCTTTGGCGACTTGCGGTATGGCTTTTCTTCGACGCTGCGAACTTCGAGAGTGGCGCCTTGTAGGCCTGCCGAAAGCTCTTGGGCCCGCGCTTCATTAATAACGACTACAGCTTCTTTGGCGATGCCCTTTTCGTTGAAATCTTTACCTGTGGCAATACGTACCCCATCGACTGATTGCAGCGTTGCAGTGAACTGAGGTGAAGTCGCAGTGACTGCTTCGAGATCCCAGTACGCAGCCGAGATGTGAGCCATGCGTTCTTGCTCACGCTCGACCACCAAACGAATGGATGGGCTTTGTACACGACCCGCAGAGAGTCCGCGGTTTACTTTGCGCCACAATATTGGCGAAACCGAATATCCGTATAAGCGATCGAGAATGCGGCGCGCTTCTGCTGCGTCAACAAGTTTGTAATCGATGTCGCGTGGGTTGGCAATTGCTGCATCAATCGCGGCTTTGGTGATTTCGTGAAACACCATGCGTTTGGTCTCAATGTTTTTTGGCTTGAGGTATTCAAACAAGTGGGCGGCAATTGCCTCACCCTCGCGGTCTTCGTCGGTTGCAAGATAGAGGGCGCTGGCCGTCTTGAGAACGCTTTTCAGTTCCTTAATAATGGTGCTGCCGCGCTCAGTCAATTCATACGTCGGTTTAAATCCGTTATCGACATCGACCGACAAGCCCTTGCTCGGAAGGTCAGCGATGTGGCCAACGGAAGCTCGTACGTCAAAGCCATCACCAAGAAATTTGGCGATCGTTTTGGCCTTGGCGGGGGACTCGACTATGACGAGGGGCTTAGACATGACTTTTCATCGTTACGTGGTTTTGCACTGTCTTGTCAAGGCTATCCACGTAAAGCCAAATGCAGTAAGGGTTTAATTTCGCTAGCGTGAGTCATGAAATGACCAATGACGCACATGAAGGTTTGGCAAGTGCCATCACTCGTGACGATGCGGCACATGCTCTTTCGCTTGGATGGAATGAGCGACTTGCGACAGAGTTAATCGAAAAAAAATTTGACATGACGTCGTTGCAACGTAGTCGAAGGCTCGGTCGGGTGAGCAGAATTGATCGCGGTTGGAGCACAATTCTGACAAGTGGAGTGCACGACGCAGTTGATGGCGTCGAACGCGTTCGCAACATCGGCGCCGAAGTTGCTGTTGGTGATTGGGTGATTATTTCTGATGACTTAGAGAAAATTGATCACGTGCTGTCGCGAAGTTCGGCACTTACTCGTCGTGCATCGTCGGACACCGTGCGCGCAGAGTCACACACTGTCGCAACAAATATTGACACCGTGCTTGTTGTGCAAGCCGCAACGCCAGATCCAAACCTGCGACGCATCGAACGAGAATTGGTATTGGCTTTCGATAGTGGTGCACAACCAGTGTTGGTGTTTAACAAGATCGATGAATTGGACGCCGAAGAATTGTCGCTCATGGTGCGCAGAGTTGAGCCAGTGCTTGCTGGCGTGCCGCTTCTTTTTGCGAGTGCCAAAACGGGGGCTGGGCTCGACGGCTTACGCGCTTATACATATATATATGACACACAAAAGAACGTTCCCAGTTCACCCCAGACAATTGCCTTGTTGGGAGCCAGCGGCGTGGGCAAATCGACGCTCATCAATGCACTGTCCGGCCACGATGGGCAAGCAACTGGGGCGGTACGGGAAGGCGACCAGCGCGGTCGTCACACCACTACGGCAGCCGAACTCGTGCGCCTCGTAAACGGTGGCTGGCTCATTGATACGCCGGGCTTACGCGCAGTGAGTTTGTGGATGAGTAATCACGGAATCGAATTGGCGTTCAACGATATTTTCACGTTGACCGAGTCGTGCAAGTTTCGCGATTGCAAGCACGAAGACGAACCGAGTTGTGCTGTGCAAGCAGCGGTAGAACGTGGTGATGTGTCGTTAGAGCGACTTGCAAACATGAAGATGTTGGTTGCCGAAGAACTTGAACTCGAAGAGCAACAAGCAGTGCACGAACGTGCTTACGATCGTAAGGGTGCGCGCAAAAAACCTAAAATTTAAGCAAACGTAATTGTGACGGTTGCGCCGCCACCTGGCGTGTCTGATACCGACACTGTTGCATCGTGATCAGTTGCAAACTGTTTGACAATTGCTAAACCAAGTCCAGAGCCAGGTAGCGCTCGTGTTGCAGCTGCTCGATAGAAGCGATCAAATACAAGCGGTTTGTCGGCATCGCTGATGCCAGAACCATGATCGACAACGTCGATGCGCTTGCCATTTACAACGATTTCGACAGGAAGTGCAACCGGACAAAACTTGAGTGCGTTGTCGACCAGGTTGCCCAATGCTCGCTCGAGTTGTCCAAGGCGCACAGGAACTTCTTGTGGTCCATTGGCAACCACGGTGACAGTCCGGCCAGTGCGTCGGCTGGCGCGGTTGGCGACTTCGGCAGCTGCTTCAGCAAGATCGACTGAAGTTGGCTCTTCGATCAACCGTTGATCACTCGCAAGTGCTGAGAGTTCGCTAGAGAGAGACGTGAGTTCGTCGACTTCGGCGCGAATATCGCGCAAGATTGCATCACGGGTTGGTGTATCAAGCGTGTTGCGTTCGAGCAACTCGGTGTTGGCACGCAGTGAAGTAAG
>Ga0194055_10000344_pt1 | contig 36896 bp, 32 predicted proteins | sample SepL449m_MetaG_FD_155482 | JGI IMG/M metagenome (GOLD analysis project Ga0194055, IMG submission 155482) | Anoxic zone freshwater microbial communities from boreal shield lake in IISD Experimental Lakes Area, Ontario, Canada - Sep2016-L442-9m | ecosystem: Environmental > Aquatic > Freshwater >... | reverse complement strand
GGGTGATCCACGCCTGCCAGTGCCGCATCCAGCACGTGCATGTGGTCGTGACGGCCACCCACACGCAACCGGAGCTCGTTCTCGAACAGCTCAAGGCTTGGTCCAGTCGAGCGCTCGCGGCCGCAGGGCTGTCGCACCGCCGCTGCTGGTCGCGAGGTGGCAGCACGCGTTTGATCTTTGACGAATGCGGTTTGCAGCGGGTCGTCGAGTACGTCGTGGACGGCCAGGACCGACCGCGATCGTGAAGCCACGAGGAGCGAGAGCCGCCCGTACAAGCCGAAGGCCGTAAGGCCTCGGGCGCGGTGGAGAGGATGCCGAGTCTGTCCTGGCCGCGTCCCACGCCTTACGGCGTTGGGCTTTGACGGGCAGGGGATGATGGGTCAGGACGCGGTGCACGTCCACTGTCGCCATTTTCGGCGGATCCGGTGGCGAATGCTACGAAGCGAGTCGGGAATCCGGTCGAGGCTGAGCAACCGCCCGACGCCACGCCGGCGTGCCACCGGCTCAAGCGGAGTCGTGAAGATCTGCTGAAACTGATCGAGAATGGCCTCCTCGTCCACGCACCGCGGCACACGGTTGTTCCGCAGCCAAGGTCGCGCGAGCATCTCCGGCAGGAGGTCCGGGTTGCGATCGACTTCGACCACCCGCTCGACGAGTTCGTCGAGCAGGGCCGACGTCGCTCGCGACGAGCAGTCGTGGGCGGAGAGAAAGCTCCGGGTGTCGAAGTCGCGTCCGATGAGCGGGTCGCCCCAGTAGATCGGGATCGAGTTGACAAGCATCGGCTCGACGATCTTTTCCGTCGTGTAGCCCGGGTGCGACTCATTTTCGAAGGCGATCGTGAATCGGCAGTCGGCAAGGAACGCCCGCTTGTCGGCCACGCGGTGGCCGAGCGTGTTCATCACCTTGCCGCCGGAATCAACCGGCTTGTATTTCGAGAGCCGGCGAAAGAACTCATTGCGGGCCGAGCAGAGCGGATTGGAGACGACGAACCCGCAGAATCGGGTCTTCGACGCGAGGATCCGCTCCACGTCGATATCGGCCGGCTTCACGAGCGCCAGCGGATCCACATAGAAGGGCCAGTGGGGCAGGCGGAAGTGCCGCGGGTGGGCGTCGTAATCAAAGGTGAACGCCCAGTCGGTGGAGAGCCAATCGGCCGGCACGTTCTCACCGGTGTAAAAGATCCGCACGCAGTCGTATCGCCGGTGGTCGTGCCGTCCCTTGCCGATGCAGGAATGGATCAGGAAGTCAGGGCGTTCGCACACCTCCACGTCGTAGCGGCGCGAAAGCAGCTGCGTGAAGTAGTTATCGCGGGGATCGAAGCTGTCCCAGAAGCCGGCGAAGCCGAGGCGAAGCGGGGGCCGCGATCCGGCTGAGTCGGTGGCGTTCACGCCCGAATCGTACCCGCGTCATCCCGCCTCGGGGATCACGCGCGGCAGCACCTGCACCGGCGCCGCAGGATTCACCGGCGGCACGGGATTCAACGGCGCCGCGGGCCCCAGCCGCTTCCCCGGCGGCACGAGTTCGGGCGGGCCGGCCGGCGAGGGCGGGCCGGGAGATGGCGGTGCGTCCTTGAGCAGCCCTGGCGACTCGGGACCCAGCGAGGTGTCGGCCGCCCGGAGGTCGCTTTCGGCCCGCCAGAACTCCTGCCGGGCGGCGATCTCGAGGATGTCGGCCTCGAACTTTGCCTGCTCGCGGAGGGTCACGCGGAGGATGTCGCTGCGGCCGAGCCGCAGCTGCTCCCGCTCGGCACTGGCGACAAGCGAGGCCAGCTCCTCCCGCTTGAGGGCCTGGCGGTGGAACTCGTAGGCCCGCTCGAGCATCGAGAAGGAGTCCTGCACCTCCGCCCGCACCTGGTCCTGGGCATACGAGATCTGTCGGTCGATCTGCATGAGCTGCGACTCGAGCGTCTGCAGCTTGCCGCGGGCATCACGCCGCTGCGCCGGCATCTGGAAGACGAGCGAGGCCTGGAGTACCTGCCGGTCGAGGCCGTTGGGGCCCGACAGAGGGCTCTTGCCGTAGCCGGCGTCTTGGTTGCCGACCAACTGCCCGTCGATGCCGGGAAGCACCTGGTTGGCCTGCAGCCGCCGCTCCACGAGCAGTTTCTCCCTCTGCAGGGCAAGCCGCTGGAACTCCGGGCGGGCCCCGTACGCCCGGGAGAGCGACTGCTGATAGAGCTCGATCGTCGGCTTCACCGGCGTCGGCACCAGCCGCATCCGGGGCCGGCCGGCGAGCAGCGGCCGGCCCGATGGATCGCGATGGTAGAGCGACAGGTCGATCGCCGCCTGCTGCACCGCGCGGTCGGCCTGGATCACGATTCCGTTGCGGAGGGCGATGTTCTGCTGGTTGTCGACCCGCTCGATGTTGGCGATCACGCCCCCGTCCACCTTGAGCTCGATCTGCTTGTCGCGCTCGATGGCCAGAACAGCGAGCCGTTCACCGGCCGCATACCGCTCACCGCTGCCCATCCAAGCCCAGTAGGTGCGGGCCGCCGACCGCATGTAGTCGAGCCGGCTCCGCTCGATCGTGGGCTCGGCCAGCGCGACGTCGAGCTGGGCCTGGGCCCGCGTGGCCCGGGCGCGGTCGATCTCGCGGTCGCGGGCCAGAGGCATGGTGAGGCCGCCGCGAAACTCGCCGGCGTCGGCCGTCTTCTGGGCGAGGTTGTAGGTCGGGAAGTCACCGAAGCCGGTGCGATATCCGCCGAAGGCCCTCATGCCGCCGAACATGAACTGCTGCGACAGGCCGAAGTCAGAGCGGTAGTTCTCGTAGGTGCCCGGGGCGAGCGAGTTGCCCGCCATGTTGACGTTGGTATCGAAAGCGCCCATCGCGGTGGTAAGTCTCCCCGCGGCGATCCCCCGCTCCCGCTCCACAGCCTGGAGGAGCGGATAGTGCATGAGCACGCTGAGGAGCACCTCGGCGAGCGTGAGCGGCTCCGACCGCGTATCGAGTGCCAGGCCGGGAACCTGCAGCGCCGGCGAGGGCACCAGCGGCGGCACGGTCGTGTCGGGCCGCTGCGGCGCGGTCATGTCGGGCCGCTGCATCGCGGCGGGCGGCGGCGGAAGCGGCTCCGCGGCCGCGAGGAGGGCTGGGGTGGGCACGTCAACGGGGGCGCCAAACGGCGTGGTGCCGCCGATCGGGCCGAGGATCGAGTCCTGCGCCCGCGGCGGCTGCCCAGCCACCAGGAGCCAGGCGACCACGCAGCCGGCGGCCATGATCCGGCCGGCGAGCCGGCAGCCGCAGACAGCCTGCGGCTGCCGCCCTGCAACGGGGAGCCCCGCGGTCAGACCTTGATCTTCGGCGGCTTGGAGCCCTTGTCCTTCGACTCCGGCGCCAGCACCGGCGGGAAGCCATTGAGCCGCCGCCAGATCTCGTAGCCGAGCGGCACGCGGTTCAAAAACACCCATCCCACCGCCTGATTGCCCTGCCGCAGAAACTCGGCCGTTGGCCAGGTGTCTCCCTCGAGCCGCGACTCGGGCTCCACGAGCACGCGAAACTTTCCGGTAGCCGAGGCCGCCGAATCGACCTGCCGCACCTTGCCGCCGAACGTGCCGATCGCCAGCTCTGGCCAACCCGAAAACTGAATCGCGGGCCAGCCCTCGAACTGTAGCCGCACGTGCGGCATCCGTCCGGTACGGTCGGCGAACGCCAGCACCAGCGGCGCATCGATGCCGTCGAGGAAAAGCTCGACGACGCGATCGTTGGTGTCGGGCACGATCGTGCACAGCTCGTCGCCTTCTTTTACGTATTGGCCGCCCTGGCCCACGTTCGCCGACACGCGGTAGACAAAACCATCGCACGGGGCGACCACGTTCCGGGCTTTGAACCGCTCAATCCGGTTGTCGAGGTCCTGGATGTCGCGTTCGATCGTGAACAGGTTTTGCTCGGCTTTTCGCAGGTTGCTGCGGGCCACCGAGATGGCCGAGAGACCGTTCGCGTCGGCCTGGAGCAGGAGGGCTTCCTGCGTGAGCAGGGTCGCGAGTGCCCGCTGGATTTCGGCATCGGCCTTGTCGGTGTCGGTCTGGGCGCGGTCCGACCGCATCCTCGCTTCATCGCGGCTGAGGCGGCTCTCCAAGCCACCGAACTCGGGATTGGTGAAGAGATCCTCGAAGGTCTCGAAGCGGTTCTTCTCGAACGTGAGCGCATAGTCGGCATTAGCCTTGGACTGCCGGGTGACTTCCACGGATCGTCGTGCCGCTTCACGATTCGCCTCTGCCGCCTTGACCGCCGCATCGCGTGCCGACTCCTGCGCCTTGGCGGCGGCGGAAAGCTCCGCCACCTCATCGCGGGCGGCGACGAGCCGCTCAGCGAGGAAGGCTCGTTGCGCATCGAGTCTGTCCGCGAGCTCAGGATCGTTATCTTCGATATCGACCACCCGATCGTTCATCTTCACGCGGCTTCCCTCAACCACGTGCCAGGTCCGAACCTGACCGGAAACCCGGGCGGTCAGCACCTGCATCCGCTCGGTTGGGGAATATGCGGTGACCATGCCCCGACACATCACGGTCTGCTGCCAGGGTACGAAGGCGAGGATGAACGGCGTGGCCAGGAAGACCAGGAAAAGCAGGCGAGCCAGGGTGCGGACGAGCCGCGGCGTTGCCGCACGCGCGAGCGCCGACTTGCCCTGGGTTCGCGTCCGTGATTTCTCGGCCTGTGGCGTCATGACCACTCCACCACCCGGTCGCACCGGGTCTTGATGTCGTCGCGAGCCGTCACGATGACGAGCGACCATGGAGCGGCCCGATCGAAGAGCGATTCGATGAGCTCCGGGCATGTCCGCAGGTCGAGCCGGTCGAGCATGCCGTTGATGAGCAGCAGCCGCGGCTTGCCGGCGATCGCGCGGGCGATCGAGAGCCGCGACACGTCGTTGGCGGAGAGCGGCAGCCCATCGGAGGCGATCGGCGTGCCGACGCCTTCAGGCAAGCGGGCCACGGTGTCGGCCAGGCCGACCATCTCCAGCGCCCGGCGAACGTCGGCGGCCGAGAGATCGCTGCGGCCCACGCGGATATTCTCGGCCACGGTGTCGGCGAAGGTCTCTGCCTGACCCACGTAGGCCAGTTGCAGTCGCGTCTGTGGCCGGTCGAGCGACCGCGCGTCGAGGCCGTCGAGCTCAAGCAGACCTTCCTCGGGCACCCGCAGGAGTGCCAGCGTTTCCATCAGCCGCGTCTTGCCGCTTCCCGAAGGCCCATACACCGCCACACGTTCGCCAGGGCTGATCTCGAGCCGTCGCAGAGGGTCGGCTCCGCCATGCCCGCTCGGCGTCCACTTCCGCACCTCGGCCACCACCCGCATCGGCCGATCCCCTACCGGGAGCACTTCGCCCCCTTCACGCTCGAGCGGCAACTGATCGATCACGCCGAGCTTGTCGAGCGATGCCTGGAGGTCGTAGAAGGTCTCGATGTATTTGCCGCTCTTCGAGATGGCGGCGAGGACAAGGGCCACGATCAACTCCCCGGCCACGAGTTGGCCAAGCGTCAGCTGCCGGTTGATCACGAGCCAGCCGCCAAGGCCGAGCAGCACCGTCATCGCCACAGCCTCCAACAGCAAGGCGAAGAGCGTCTGTCGCCAGACCACGCGAAAGTGCCGCCGCCGCGCGGTCACATAGGCGTCGGCGAGTTCATCGGCCCGCTGATGCGCCAGCTCGCCGCCGCGGCCAAAGCGGAAGGTGTGGGGGCACTTTGCGAGTTCCTCCAGCCAGGCCGCCACGTCGAACTTCGCGTAGCTCTCCGCGATGCTGCTCTTCACGCCCCCAATCCCGAGCACAAACAGCAGGAAAAACACGAGCGCTGCCATGACCGCAGCGAACGTGAGCAGGTAGGGGTGGTAGAAGGCGAGCACCGCGAGGCCGACAAGCGAGACCATCACCACGCCGATGCCGTCTACGAGCAGCGTGGCAAAGGCCTTCTGAACCGTCGCCACCTCGAAGAAACGATTCACGATGTCGGTGGGATTGCGGCCGTCGAAGGCCTCGATCTCGGCCCGGGCGAAATGGTCGGCGAAGGCGTCGGCCGTCCGCACGAAGAATCGCCGCTGAAGGCATTCGACCACGAAGAGCTGCATCGCCCGGAGCAGGACTGAAAGAATGAGGAATCCAAACATCACTCCGGCAAGCACGACCACCGGCCAGAGCTGCACGCCGAAGGCCACGGTGTTGACGAGCGCCTCGATGGCGGCGGGCGTGACGATCGAGAGCACGCCCACCGCCGCCGCGAAAGCGATCACGGTCCAGAGGTCGCTTCGCTCGAAGCGCAGGGCGTCCGTGAGCCGCTTCCACGGCCGCGTTTTCGGTGACGCATGGTGGTGAGAGTGGTGTTCAGCCATTGGAACGGTCGCCGTCGGCAGTCGGCCGCAGCGGGATTCATCGGCATCGTTTCTGGAAAGGGTGTTCTAGGCAACACCAACCCGGGAGCAACTTGCCCGGCCAACGCCTGCAGGGGTGTGAGAATCGGTCTCACGTCAGCGGGGCGCGTGAGCCCGGGAAACCCAACGGCGTCAGCCGTGGGGAGGTTCACCACGCCGAGGCGATTTTCTCCCACACCGTCCACAGGCCCACGGTCACGAGCCCGGCCACGGACACGGCGAGGAGCAGGTCCCAGCCACGCGACGGGGCGAGCCGGGGGTCGGTCTCCCGCCACCGGAAATACACCACCGCCACGCCAATCGCGGCAAGCATCACCGACTGGGCGATGCCGCTGGCGAGCACCATCGCCACCGGCTGGCGGATGAGCAGGGCAAGCAGGGTTGCCGCCAGCACCCAGGCCACGGAGATCCACTTGGCCCACACGGCTCGCGACCGGTCGTCGGCGGGCAGCCAGCCGGCGAGGATCAGTCCATCAACCACCATCCGGGCGTTGCCCGCAGCGGCGACGAAGAGCGTGGAGTAGAGCACGGCGAACGCGCCGACGAGGAAGGCCCCGCTTGCCCATGTGCCAAACACGGGCGCATACATGGCGCCAAGCGTCCGCACCATCTCGTGGCCGGCAGGCACGAGCCCGAGCCGCCCGAGCGTGGCGGCGCCGAGGAGGTAGAAGCAGATCGTCACGAGCGTGTAGACCACCATCGAGGCCCAGGCATCGAGCTGCATCACGCGGAGCCAGCCGCGGGCCCGGCTGGCCCACGCGGGCGAGTCGTCCCGCGGCCCCACGGCGGCCCCGTAGCCCTTCTCGAGGCACCAGTAGGGATAGATCATCAGTTCGCTCGCCCCCACGCCGATGATGCCGAACGTGGCCAGCGCCGTAACGAGCGGCGAGCGGCCATTGATCGCGGGCGGCAGCGAGGGCACGAGGCCGCTCGCGAGTTCGTGGCTGGCGATCGCCCAGGTGGGATCGAGTTGGAGCATGGCGAGCGCCAGGAGCGTGACGAGCGTGAACGTGCCCACCAGCGCAAGCGACACCAGTTCGATAAGACGGTAGCGGCCGATCGCCAAGAGCACGGCGGTCACGCCACCCGTGATCACGCACCAGGCCGTCTCGTCGGGCGGGGCGGGCAGCTCAGCGGCGGTAGCTCGCGCGGCGGCCAGTTTCATTGTGAGGTTGTCGGCCGTCTTCACATCGCCGCCGCGGCGGGCCGAGGCCTCGGCCACGAGCAGGGCTGCAGCCTCGTCGTGGATGGCATCCCACTGGCGGCCAGCGGCCGTGAGCGGCAGTCCGGCCGCGAGCGTCTGAGCCACGCCCACCACGATGCCCCCCTGCTGCACCACGATGAGCGCGGTCATCGCCGCCCAGGCCCAGTAGATCCAGCCGCGGCCGGCGAATCTCGGGCCAGGCACGCGGTCAAAGGCAGCGAGCGACGTGCGGCCCCAGGTGAGCGTGGTGCGGCCGATTTCCACCTGGGCCGCCACCTTGATCACGCAGCCGATGAGAATTAGCCAGAGGAGTACGAATCCCGCCTGGGCACCGGTGGTGGTGGTGGCGATCAGTTCACCGCTGCCCACGATAGAACTCGCGAGCACGATCCCGGGCCCGAGGTGGGCGAGTGACGCGAGGAGCGTCTGCGGCGGCTCAACGGTGGTGATGCGGTCGGCCATGAGTCAATCCCATGAGCATCGCAGGCCGATTGCCAAGTCGTCGTGATCAGGCCGACTGGAGTAGTTCCACACTGTTGACATGGATCAACGCCACAAACACGAATCGATCTTGCTCGGGGTAGTAGACGAGCACCTTGCTGTTCCCGACAACAGCGCATTCCGGATGCCGCACCTCGTGCGTTTCGCCGTTCGACAGGCGGAGACAAAAGGGCTCAAACGGTCGCCGTTGAATCATCTCGCGGAGCGTTTCAGCGTTCACGGGGTGGGCTCCCTTGAGGAAATATCGAGGGGGGACGTTGATGAACGGGCGTACATTTTACGCCGTCGAGTCCAGTGGCTTAAGGGTCCTCTTTGGACGCAGTTCCCACGGCTTACGCCGTTGGGCTTGTACGGGCATCGAAACACGCGCTGTCCAAGCCGACCGGCCGTAAGGCCGCGGGCGACCCTCGCAAGGCTCCGTAAGGCTTGGCCCCCTCTTGGCCGCGTCCCACGGCTTACGCCGTTGGGCTTGTACGGGCATCGAAACACGCGCTGTCCAAGCCGACCGGCCGTAAGGCCGCGGGCAAACATCGCAAGACGTTGGGGCTCGTGACGCGCAACCGCGCGAGCGGTACTGCTGCCCCACGTCACAAACAACTTCCGCCGCCCGGCAGGCGTTTGCGGAGGAAGTTCATCCGCTTCTCCAGCGGCAGCGCGAGCCGGCGGCGAATCAACTCGATGAGTTGCCGTTCGCTCTCCGCCTCGAGCGCGTCGAGCGTCGCCTTGCGGCCACGTGCCTGCTTGCCCTTGCCAGGCTTTCGCTTCACCATGGGTTATTCCTTTCCGCGTTTCCGTGGCTTCGCGCCAGCGACGGGCTTTGGTAATGCCTCCCGCCGTGTCTTCTCGAGCACCGGTAGCACCGCCAGATCGCGGTCCCGGCCTGCGGACTTCTTGCTCGCAATGATGTCGTCGAGCGAGGCGATCAGAAGCGACAGGCTCCCCACCTTTCGCTCCTCGGCCCGCGACCTCAGGCTCTCGAACGATTTCACGCCATGAATCACCGGCATGAAGTCGGCCTGAAGACCCGTGCTATCGTCCACCATCCGGTAGAGCTTCGACACCGGATAAAACGGCCGCATGATCGTGGCTTCGATGGCATCCGCCACGCGCTTGAGCTTCCGCAAATTGACCGGCGTGTCACGGAACATGAAGTCGAAATCGAGGGTGGTGACTGGGGCACCATGCATCGCGGCTGCAGCATTGCCGATCAGCACCACCTCGAGTTTCTCGCGGTGGATGGCGTGCATGAGCGTCGCGAGAGTGGGAATGGCGTTCATGGGCTTCCCCCCGAAGGGCATCAGGTGGATTGGAGTGTTTCCACGGCGTTGACGTGGATCAACGAAAGGTGCACGGAGCGGTCGTCCTCGGGATAGCCGAGGATGACCTTGGTCTTGAGCACGAGCAGGCATTCCGGATGCCGCACCTCGTGCGTCTCGCCGTTGGATAGGCGGATCACGAACGGCTCGAACGGCTGGCGTCGAACAAACTCCCGAATCGTATCGGCATTCATGGGTTGCCTCCCGAGCAGGGAAAGTGATGAACGGGCGTACATTTTACGCCGTCGAGTCCAGTGGCTCAAGGGTCCTCCTGGCCGCGTCCCACGGCTTACGCCGTTGGGCTTGTACGGGCATCGCAGCACACGCCGTCCAAGCCGACCGGCCGTAAGGCCGCGGGCGCACCACGCAAGGCTTCGTGAGGCCCGGCCCTTTCCTGGCCGCGTCCCACGGCTTGCGCCGTTGGGCTTGTACGGGCGTCGAAACACGCGCCGTCCAAGCCGACCGGCCGTAAGGCCGCGGGCGAATCCAGCATGACACGGCCCCCACGTGACCGAGGCTGGCGACTACCCTGACACCGTCTCGAGCCAGTCGGCGAACTTCGGATACGTCTGCTCGCGATCAAACTCCGCGGCAGCCAGCCGGCGGGCCCCCTGGCGATACGCGGCGAGGCGGACGCGGTCTGCAGCGAGGCCCGTGATCGCCCGAGCGAGCGACGCCGCGTCGCCAGCGGTGTAGGCCACCCCGGCGGCGTGCTCGTCGATGAGCCGCTGGAGTTCGCCCGGGAGAGCGTTTACGAGAGCCAGGCCTGCGGCGGCGTAGTCGCACGCCTTGTAGGGCACGGCCACGAGCGACTCGGGCTTCACGCACACGAGCCCCACGTCGCACCGCGAGAGGAGGCTCACATACGCCTGCCGCGGGAGCAGTCCGTGCACCTCTATCCGGCAGGAGCCGCCAAGCCCAGCCGCGGCCCGTCGCAATCCAGCCTCAGCTGTGCCCATGCCAGCAACATGGATCGTGGCATTCACGCCGGCCGCCGAGAGCTGCCGCACGACAGCGGGCAGCACGTCGAGGTCCTGCCCCGCCTCGAGCGAACCGGCGTAGACGCATTCGAGCGGCGGCGAGTCGGTCGCCGCGGTGCTCTCGCCATTCGGCAACGGCACATGGTCGATGGTCCGGAGCGGCGCTGCAAACTCCTGCGGGTAGGCGCCCACGTAGCAGACATGCCGCGGAAGCGACGCCGGGGCGCCGGCGAGTGCGGTGTCGGCGTAGGTCTGGGTGGCCGCAGACACCGCATCGGCGGCATCCAGAATCGCTTGTCGCCGTTTCTGCATGCTACCGAGCACGAAGGGCGCAATCAGCCGCTTCAGGAAACCAGGGCCCGGCAGGAGGCGTTCAGACGTATCTGACCAGTTGTCGGTCGCATCCAGGACGAACGTGGCATCGAGCCTTCGTGCCAGCCTCGCTGCGGCCTCTGAGGCCTCGAGGGGCGGCAGACTGGCGAGGATGATATCGGGGCGTTCCATCTGGCCCGACGAGATAGATTCGTTGACCAGCCGTTCGAACGTGCGGCCGAAGTCCCGGTGGCTGCCGATCCGGGCGAGCGACGAATTCTTTTCATACGGCCGCACTGCCACAAGCCGCACGGAAAATCCCTCGTCCTCGCGGATCCCGAGCGGGGCCGTGCGAATCGCCTTGCGACGGTGGCTCCAGGTGGCGGTCCACCACGTGACGTCGTGTCCGCGGGCGGCGAGGACGCGGGCGAGCGTCCAGGTGCGGAGCGGCGGGGGCCCTTCGCCAGGGATGTCGTCGAACGGATTGACGAGCCAGATGGTCAGGGGCCGGGGCGAAAGAGGCTCTGGGGCAGGGCTCGGCATAGCGGGAGCCTAACAAAACCCCTGCCCCGGGCAGAGTGACCCGCGCCGCTGCCGTGGTAAAACCGCTGTATGACCCTCGCCACGGCCTTCGCGCTCAGTGCAGTGCTCGTGTGCACCGCGATCTCTCAGGCTGCGGATTCCGAACAGCGGCCATTCCGCATCGTCTATCGCGGCGCGATCACACTCCCCCACGCTGTCCTCGACAGCCGTGGCAACGAGGTGGAGATCACAGGCCTCAGCGGCATCACCTGGCTGGGACACGACCGCTACGCCGCGATCATGGACAACAGCGACAAGCTGATTCTGTTTTCGCTCAAGCTTGACCGCGACGGCACACCCGAAGAAGCCTCCGACACCGAGGTTGTCACCCTCGCTGAGCAGCACGACTACGAAGACGTTGCGGCGTGCCCGAAACCGCTCCAGCAACGGATCGCGGCCCTCCGCATGAAGCAGGGCTTTCCTGATCCGGGCCGCTGCGTGTTCGTCTGCGAGGAAGACACGCCGGCAATCCGAGCTGTCTCGCTGACCGATGGCAGCTTGCTGGGAGTGATCCCGATCCCTGAAGCGTTTTCCAGGCTCGCCCGGCAGCGCGGCCTCGAATCGCTCGATATCGACGCCGATGGCCATCATCTATGGACAGCAAACGAAGAGGCTCTTTCCGCCGATGGTTCGCCACCAGCCGCGGATCGAGGCACGGTCGTGCGGCTCGCCAAGATCGCGATTCCCGATCCGGAACAGAAGGGGGCCGATGAGCCGATCCAGTTGGCCTACGCCGTCGACCCGCCCCATCCCTTCGTTCGAATGTTCGCCGGCAATGCCTTGTCGGGAGTGACCGCGATAACAGGACTTGGAAATGGCCGCCTGCTCGTACTGGAGCGTGCCGGCTGCCCTGGGCTACCCCCTTTCGAGAACCGCATCTATCTCGTTGACACCCGAAACGCTACCGATGTGAGTGTCGTCGACCGTGACCTTGCATCCCATACCGAGACGCACGCCCGAAAGGTGCTGCTCTGGAAGGACCAGCTTGGCTGCAACATCGAGGGGCTTTGCATGGGTCCAAAACTCCGCCGCAACACCTATGCCCTCATCGCCGTGGCCGACAATGGCGCCATCGGCACGCCGAATCAGTTGATCGGGTTCGCGCTGGAAACCGCTGATAACGGCATGCAGGTGCCGATGATTGTCGGCGGGGCTGCGATCGCTGCCGTCGTGCTCGGCTTCGTGATGTATCGGCTGGCTCGGTGACGATGCAGGTCACCGCAAATATGCTCGTGCCGGATTTTGTCGAAGCCGAGTTCGGCAAACCGGTGCCGGCGGCGGACCGAAAAGCCTCCTCGGCACCTAGCCGCACAACGACCACGATTTCGTCCGTCCCGGCCGTCACCGCCTCTTGCACCACAATCTGAAAAGCCGGTGGTTTTCGGGGTGCCGTCGCGATCGCTCTGCCTCCGCGGGAGCAGTTGCTGATCGTCCCACCCAGCGGCGGTGAGAACGTAACGGCGGAGTTTCTTGAGACAGTTGAATCTCCGAAAACCTAGCGATTCGCCGTCGCGGGCAAACAAAAGCCTGGGGCCCGAGGGCCGTGAAAACCTTGCAACAGCGAAAGCCGGGCCGGCGACCATGTTTTTCGTGGACTTCTTCATGTATTGTCACCTAAGGTGGGAAATCCGCACCCTGCCTCGATTTCCCCCATCCGGTTCGGCTGCACAGAGCGGTGTAGTATGAGCACGTTGTCATGCTACACGAGATCAACTTCTCGGCACCGAGGAGCGGTTGCCTCAAGGATTCGGACTACCTGAATGTGCGGAATCTGCGGCGTCATAAGTGAGAGGCGGGCTGAAATAGAGCCGGCCGTTCGTCGCATGATGGCCGAGATGATTCATCGCGGGCCGGATGACGAGGGCTATGAACTCGTCGATATCGGCGGCTATGAGTTTGGCCCATATGCAGGCTTCGGCTTCCGCAGGCTGGCAATCCTTGACCTTACGCCAGCCGGTCATCAGCCGATGTATAACCCTGCAACTGGCGACTGCCTGATCTTCAACGGCGAGATCTACAACTTCTCTCGCCTGCGGGCCGAACTTCAGTGCGAAGGAGTTCTCTTCCAAGGCCACAGCGATACCGAGGTGCTACTGCACGCTCTCTCACGTTGGGGCGAAGCGGCACTGACGAGGATTCAAGGAATGTTCGCCTTTGCCTTCTACGAGGCAAAAACCCGCCGCGTGCTCTTGGCGCGTGATCCGCTCGGCATCAAACCGCTCTACGTCGCGGCATCGGCCAAGAGAATGGTATTCGCGAGTGAAATCCGCGCGATCCTGACTTCTGGACTCGTGAGCAACGAACTCGACGTCAGCGGGATCGCCGGAATGCTTGCCTACGGCGCTGTCCAATCCCCTCGCACGATCTATCAAGAGATTCGCTCCTTTCCAGCAGGGCATTACCAGTGGCTCAAGGCCGCGCCTGACTCCGCTATCAAAGCGGAAAGTCCGGTGAGGTATTGGCGTTTTCCTGCCATTTCCTCCGCCCCCATCGACATGCCCACCGCCGCCGCAAACGTGCGGCTTTTGCTGCACCACGCGGTGCTCCGGCACCTCGTCGCCGACGTTCCGATCGGGGTGCTCCTCTCGGCCGGCATCGACAGCACAATCATCGCCTCGTTCGCCCGCGAATACACACCCAGCGTGACTGCCTTCACCGTCGGTTTCGGGGCGGTCCATGGCGATGATGAGGTCGCGATTGCATCCGAGACGGCTCGGATGCTTGGAATCAAACATGTCGCAGTGTCGCTCGACATGGGCAACATGCCTGGGCATTGGCACGACTGGATCGGCCAGATGGATTCCCCGAGCATCGACGGATTCAACACCTATGCCGTCAGCCGTCGTCTTGCCGATGAGGGCGTGGTCGTCGCCCTCTCGGGACTGGGCGCGGACGAACTTTTCGGTGGCTACCCGTCTTTTTCTCGCGCTCCGCGACTTTCCCAGTTGCTGAAGGCGATGCAGTTCATACCCCCGAAACTGAGAGCGGACGCCGTCCGTGGGCTTGGCAGTCTCCGCGGGCGGTCGGACACGGTCGACAAACTCGCCGACGTCTTGGGGGGCGAGACCGGCGTGCGCGATGTCTCACTTGCGTTGCGGCGCACCCTGTCGAACCAGAGGCTAGCCGAGATTGGTCTCGCGGCACACCACACGCAACTCCGCTCCAACTATCTTGACGAGCACAACGACACTGAGCCACGCGACCACGCTGATGCCTTCAATGTTGTGGCCCAGTCGGAACTGACTCACTACATGAGAGATACGCTCCTCCGCGACACCGACGCGAATAGCATGCGGCGGTCGCTCGAACTGCGTGTGCCCTTCCTGGATCTCCCTCTCATAGACTACGTCTCGGCTCTCCCGAGCCACGTCAAGCAGCATCGCGGCGAGGCATCGAAATCGCTTCTCCGATACGCCTGCCGGAAAGTCATCAGGCAAGATATCTCCCAGAGGCCCAAGACGGGTTTTACGCTGCCGATCGGGGAATGGATGCGGAAAGAGATGCGGGATTCGTGCGAAGCGGCGATTGATCGCCTCTCAGCGCTGCCGTTTTTGGAGAGTCGGGAAGTTCGCAGTATGTGGAATGCGTTCCTCTCCGATGACCGGACTGTGCATTGGTCGCGGCCGCTGTCGTTCGTGGTGCTCGGAACCGCCATCGGGTAGTCTGTGCTATTCCACGGGCCGGAGAGTTGTTCCTCACATGTGCGGCATTGCCGGCGTCGTCGGTCTCGATCCACGGTCCAACAAACTCGCCGTCGGCCGCATGATGCGGGCAATGATTCACCGTGGCCCCGACGATGAGGGGTACGAGGAGTTTTCGCTCCATGCCGACGCGGGAGGCGCCGTGTGCGGCTTCGGCTTCCGTCGTCTGGCCATCCTCGATCTTTCGCCGCTGGGACACCAGCCGATGGTCAATCGCGAAACAGGCGATGCGATCATCTTCAACGGCGAAATCTACAACTTCGCGTCACTCCGCGAGAGGCTGGTTGCACTCGGCCATACGTTTCGATCCACGGGTGACACGGAAGTCCTCCTCAGGGCGCTGTCCGAGTGGGGCGAGCGCGTCCTGAATGAACTCGACGGGATGTTCGCGCTCGCCTTTTATCACGCTGCCACCAAGCGAGTGCTTCTCGCTCGTGATCAACTCGGCATCAAACCGCTCTACGTGGCGCGCGTGAACGGCACGTGCGTCTTCGCGAGTGAAGTCCGGGCGGTGCTCTCATCCGGGCTCGTGCCGACAGATCTTGATGCCGCCGGCGTCGCCGGTTTTCTTGCATACGGAGCGCCCCAGGATCCCCTCACAGTCCATCGTCACGTGCGATCCATGCAGGCCGGCACCTACGAGTGGATCGCCGCCCCGGCATCGGATCGGGAACCTGGACAGCAAGCAACCCGATACTGGCGTTTCCCCCCAGCCCAACCGCCAGCAGACGAGCCTTCGTGCGTGAACCGCATTCGCACTGAACTCGCGGGTTCGGTTCGTGGCCAGTGCATTTCGGACGTGCCGCTCGGGGTGTTCCTCTCGGGAGGCATCGACAGCGCGACCATGGCCGCGCTCGCGATTTCACAGTCCGGGCCTTTGATGACGTTCGCAGTCGGCTATGACGTACCGGGACCGGGTGACGAGACCAACGCTGCGGCGGCCACGGCGCAGCACCTCGGCACGCGGCACTACCAGACGATCGTAGATGATGACTGGGTGATCCTTCAGCTTTACGAGTGGCTCCGGGCGGCCGACCGGCCGAGCATTGATGGCCTGAACACGTACATCGTGAGCGGCGCCGTGAAGGACCGTGGCGTCACCGTCGCTCTGTCGGGACTCGGCGCCGACGAGTTGTTTGGTGGCTACCCAAGTTTTCGACGCATCCCGAAACTTCAGCGGCTCCTAGCTGCGTGTGCCTGGATTCCGTCGCGCCTCCGTCGGGCCGCCGCGTCGGCGATTTTTGCCCCCCTGCCTGCCGGCAAGCGTGCCAAGGCGATCGATCTCGTTTCGAGCGGCACCTCCGCCGTTGAACTCGCCGCTCTGGCTCGGCGTGTTCAGGGTGATGCGACGATGCGCAGGCTGGGGTTCGACGCCCGCCGCCTCGGGCTCACCCCGCAGTTTCTGCCGCCGGAAGCTTGCGATGCGATGGATCGGTATTGCCCGGACTCCTTCCGAGCGGTCTCCGAGGCCGAGACGACGCTCTACATGGGAAACACGCTGCTCCGTGACTCGGACACCAATAGCATGGCGCACTCCCTTGAGATTCGAGTCCCGTTTCTGGGCCAGCGACTCGTGAACTACGTGTGTTCACTGCCCGGTTCCGTGAGGGCGCCGACTCACACGCAGCCGAAGCACCTCCTGCGGCAAGCGACGTCGGACCTGCTGCCAGGCGAGGTCTTCAGCAGGCCGAAGTCAGGGTTCTCACTCCCGTTCCGGGAATGGATGAACGGCCCCCTGCGGGATCAATGCGAGGCGGCCGTGGATACGCTTGGATCCTGCCCGCTGTTTGATACCCAAGCCGTCAGGAAACTCTGGGGAGAGTACCAGTCCCCGACGTCCAACACGCACTGGTCGCGCCCTTTGTCATTCGTTGTGCTTGGCAGCTACTTGCAGCAATCCGCCCGTGCCGCAGAATGACGAAGCAGCGAATAACCCTGAATCTGAACGGGATTGTCAACGAGCCGTGAATCCGAGTTTCATGATGAGTCACTTGGCTTCCCGTGGCCGTGGCGGAGGCTCTCGTCGCTGATAATCGCCTCTACTGAAACACTTTTCGAGCCATACATAAGCGACGATAAAAAAGTACCGGCTACCCATTTCGCGAATCTTGAGTTTCGCAAGGCCAGTCCGGCGATTTCTCCATGTGATTGGCATCGCTGTCCAGTGATACCCTCGAACGATCGCCTTCAGGGGCAGCTCGACCGCAATATTAAACTGCGGAGACAGTATCGGCATGCATCCGCTGATTACATCTCGCCGATAACCCTTAAACGCGTTTGTCGTATCATTTAGTGGAATTCGAGACAACACGCTAACAAAGAAGTTTGCCAGGCGGTTGAGGATCAATTTGACTCGCGGATAATCGACGACTCCTCCGACTTTCATGAAGCGGCTTCCAAACACACAGTCCCAGCCCTCCTCCAGCTTTCGCCAATACCGCACGACATCTCGCACATCGTCACTCTCATCAGCCATCATTATCACGACTGCATCCCCCGTGAACGCCACCAGTCCACGCTGGATGGCCCTGCCGAAGCCATGAGGCCCAGGGTTCCTTACGGGCACCAACTCGGCGATTCTCTCGCTCAAGTTGCACAACAACTGCCACGTCTGATCGCTTGAGCCGTCGTCTACGACGACAATTTCGTGTTGAATTGCCTGGAGCCGCAGCTCCAAGTGCAGATGCTCGACAAGGGGGTAAGGCTGGAGCCTAAGCCGTGTGGCTGAGGTGCCGCAACACGCCGCAGCGGCCGGTCGGACAAGGGGACCGGAACGAGACCGCGACACGCGCCATGGCATGCGGGCGGATCGACACCACGAAGCGTCACCCGTTTCGACCGCCCCGCGCTGCCGCAATCAACCGCCTTCAACGGCAGGCCTGCGCTGCGTCGCTTCTTCCGCGCAAAAGCATCGTACTTAAGCGATCATGCCTGTCGTCGATAGGAATCGCCGACACGCCTCATGGCCTCGGAGAAGCCGCTGCTTTCCAGCACGGGCAGTATTCGCCCGGCACGCCCGCAGTCCACTTCAGTCGATGTCGTGAGTTTTCGAAGCGTTGCCGTTGACAACGGGGCAGGGAGGTTCAACGCCTGCGCCATGTCGCCACAGCGAGCGACACACCGCAAAAGGCTGACGGGGAGAGAAGCGGGCCGACTCACGCCGCACACTGCCGCCAGTTCCTCGCAGATGACCCTCAACGTCGGGGCCTCGACGTAGGCGAGGTTCAGCGTCTGCCGAGAAGCCAGCGACGAGGTTGCCAAGGCGGACAAGCACCTCGCTGCATCGTCGACACTGATGACGCTCTTCCGCGCAGTCCCCGCGCCAGGCAGGACAAACACGCGTCGCCGCAGCGACTGCGCCAATTTCGCGAAGTTGGCCCGGTCGCCTTCGCCAAAGATCGTGGCCAGCCGCACGATCGTCCAGTCGAGGCCGGAGGCGCGGACCGCGTCCTCGCCGCCGAGCTTGGACGCAGCGTAGGCGCTCGATGGAGCGACGCCCGATTCCTCGGTCCGGGGCGCATCTCCGGCGCGGGAACTCCAGTCGTACACCGAAATGCTGCTGGCGTAGACGAATCGTGTGATCCCCAAGGTCCCGCAGAGGTCGACCACGCGCCGCGTGCCCTCGGCGTTGATCTCGTGCATCAGGCGGCACACTGAGGGCGTTTCAAGTGGCCGATGCGCGAGCCCCGCACAGTGCACAATCGCCCATGCGCGAGCGGCACCGAGCATCTCGGAAAGCCCGTCTCCGAACCCGGCTCGTGTGATATCTGCCTCGTGGAAGCACTGCCACGGGCCCGGCCGCGCAGACCTCCCGACTGCGATCACTGGGATCGCCTCTGCGAACAACTGTGATGCCAGTCGCTCACCGAGCCAGCCGGTGGCACCGGTCACGACCACACCCAGGGGCTTACGCCCCTCGACAGCCGTCGCTGTATCCTTCATCACATGCGTACCTCCGACAACCAAGCACCCCGAGCGGCGATATGCCTCCTGGCGACCTCCTCCATCCTTTCCACGGCATGCGCGGACACGGCTGCAGCATCATAGCGCTCGGCCAGGATGCTGGCTTGCCTGCTGCATGACAGCCTCTTCTCGGCATCCGCACAGAGTGCGCGAATGGCGTCAGCAAGACGACCGGGGGCGCCCGGTACCACCGTCGTTCCCGCTCCGCCGGCGCGCACCAGATCATCGAGATCCGACGGTGCATCCGTGATGGCGATGATCGGCAGCCTCGCAGCAAGGTACGCCAGCGTCCGTGAAGGGAAGCTGGCCGCCCCCACCCCGGGCCGAAGCGTAATCACGCCGAGGTCGGCCTCTCGAAGCAGCTGCCGATACTCCTCTCCCGAGAGCCGTGGCATCACGGCCACGTGTAGCCCGTCGCCAAAAGCCTTCCGCACGGCTACTGGCTTCGCCGTACTGATCAGAAACCAGATCGATTCCTCGCGGAGCAGAGCCGCCGCTGCCGCAAGATCGTCCAGGCAGTGGGTCATGCCGATGTTTCCCGAAACGAGGACGACGAACGCATCTGCGGGGAGCCCGTATCGGCTGCGCACGCAGCCGGCCGACTCCGCCCCATGGGCCCGCTCGATGTCGACGGACTCGGGGATGACGTACAGCGACGTCCCCGACGCGTACGGCGCGATCAACTCCGACATCCGTGGGCCAAGCGTCTCGACGGCACAGCATTTCGCGTAGGTCAAACGGTTCCAGGTGGCCGCAAACCGCCACAGAAAGCGTCTGTTCAAGGACGCAGTGGCTCGAAGCACCTCCGGGTACACGTCCAACACCCGGGCGACCACGGCGAACCGCCTCACCCGTGAGACCCACACCGCGACGCCGGGCATGATCGGGGGGTTCGTGCAGGCGAGCACCGTCGCCTCGGCAGGGATCGCCGCAAGCCATATCGCAGCTCGCACCGCGAACGTGCCCCACGAAGTCAGGCGAGAGACCATCGTCTCTGCACGGTATCGGGCCATTCGCACGACGCGCACGCCCTCGGGCGGCGTATCGCCCGGTAGACCGCCGCACACGAGATCCACGCGGTGCCCTGCCGCCGCAAGCCCTCGAGCCACTCGGATGAGCGACTCGCTTGGACTCTGATTCACCAACACGAAATAGTAGGCGGCCGCGGATCGCCTGGCGTCAAGCGATGTCATCTCGATGCATCCAGGTATCCCAGAATCGCCGCGCGGCGGCATCGAGCGAGTATGTACGCCGATACGCGATGAAAGAACGCTGCCCCATGGCGATTGTTTCCGGCTCATTGTTGGCCATCTCACGGAGAGCGTCCGCAATGGCGACCGCGTTGCTCGGCGGCACGACGACACCGCACTGCTCCTCACACACGACCCGAGCCACCTCACTGTGCGGCGGCACCGCCGCGACGATGGCCCGTCCCGATGCCAGGATCCCGTAGAGCTTGCATGGCACAGCCACACCGTCGAGCCCCTCTCGCTGCGAAATCAGAGCGACGTTGGCACACGCGAGCGAATCAGGCAACGCGTCACGATCCTGGAACCCGAGCCAGGTGATGTTTCTCAGGCCAAGTTGGTCGGCGAGGTGCCTCGCCGGTTCCAGCCTCCTGCCGTCGCCGATCATGAGAAACCGGATTCGACCATCAGACTGAAGGATCTCCGCCGCCCTCACGAACGTATCGATGTCATGCCACAGACCCATATTGCCCGAGTACTGGACGACGAAGGCTCGCTCGAGGCCCAAGCGCTCCGTCAGGGACGATTCCGCCAGCGTCGCGGGCGTCTCTTGGTCGAAGGGACTCCAGTTTGGAAACATCACCAGTTGATCGTCGCGAACACCATACTGCCGACGCATCAAGTCGGCCATGTCACGGCCGAGAACGACGACCTTGCAGGCACGGCCGTAGGCCCAGCGATTGAGCGCCGTCCAGAGCTTGACGACCAAGGCCCCTGGCGGAAGATACCCGACTGCGACAAGGCCGTCGGGGTACACGTCGTGAACGATGATGTCGAACGGCTTGCGCCGTAACAAAGCCATGAAGGCCATCCAGACAGGGGAAAATGGCGGATTCGTCCCTGCCCAGAATCGGTCGGCGTTGGCGACGGCGAGCCTCGCTGTCGCACTGACGAAGAACGCGCCGTAACGCAGGGCTCGCACCGCCACGGAACCGCGACCTCGCAGCGGTAGCCCAACTCGTCGCACCGAGATACCCGCGAGGAGGGGAGCGGCTGCTTTCAGCAGGTTTTGACAACCCGGCAGGCGGTTCGTCACCACGTCGATCTGCAGGCCACCGGCCGCGAGCCTATTGAATAGCTCAGTGAACAGTTGGCTCGTGGACTCCGTGCTCGGATAGAAAACGTCGCAGACGAAACAGACACGAGTCACGATGCACACAAACTTCCAATGAACTGCTCGTATTGCGAGACGATGAGATCCTTGCCAAACCGCGTGCGGGTGTAATGGATCAGCGCCTCAGCGCCAGGGCCAGGCAACTCGTCCGCCAGGAAAGCCGCCACCTTTCTCCTCATGGCCTCCGGATCATCCGGCGAAACGAGATACTGTGGCAGAATGGGGGAAAGATTCTCCGGGATCGCGCCGACTGTCGTGCCGATCACCGGCAGACCACATGCCAGCGCCTCGAGGATGATCAGCCCAAAACACTCCAGTTCCCGCGTGGGCAGAATGAACAAGTCGGCTGCTTGGTAGGCGAGTCGCAGATGCTCATCCGTCAGCCGCCCGAGCATCGAGACAGAATCGCGGGCAGACAGGCGATCGATCTGTGCCTCCAGCGCCGCGCGGCAGGCACCCGACCCACCGATGAAAAAACGACACTCGCCCTTGGCTGCCAGTGGCGCGATGGCCTGGATTGCCGTATCGATGCCGTATCGATACCGAAGTTGCCGAACCGTAAACACGATTCGGTCGCCTTGTGGCCACCCCAACTCACGCCGGGCCTCGGTTTTCGACACGGTGCGAAACCAGTCCGTATCCGCCCAATGCGGGATCACACGGTAGTCCGTGACGCTCGATGAATACTCATGCTCCATTTGCGACACGGTGTATCGCGAGAGAGCATGCAACGCCGTCGATTGCCGCAAGCACTGCAACTCGAGTGCCCGCACCGTAGACGTCCCGAAGATGCGGTTTACTCTTCCGGCAACGCCCTGGTTCTGCCAGTTGTAGATGATCTCTTGGATGGCTGGTGAATGCACGGTCTGAAGCAAGGGAACATCGGGGCAAGCCTGAGCGGCCGCCCCCACGGTGAAGATGCTGTGGCAAAGCATCACCTCGGCCGAGAACTGTCGGTGCAAGTTCCTGATGGCCGCCGCGCAGTCGGCGATCTGCTTCCCGGCCCGCCACGGATCCCACGCACTCATCGCCGGCTTCGGATAGCGAACGACGCGAACTCCGTCGATGACCTCCTCCGTCACGCCCGCCGTCCGCGAGTGGGCGTTGCCGTCGCCTGCAACGAGCGCCATCTGATGGCCCCGCGCAGCTAGCGCCTTGGCGACGTCCCAAGCCACCCGGGCCATTCCACCCGGCACGTCAGGAAAGAACGTGTCGACGACGCACAAAACTCTCATCGTGAAAGATCAACTTTTTGCTAGAGATCGCGGCCGTCTCGCTGTCGTCGTTTCTCCACTATTAGGTTAACAGTCATCAGTTCATAGCAGAAGTAGAGCAGGCAAAAATTGAGCGACTTCCATCCCTCGAGGAAACCGAGTCGTAGCACGTACATGTGGAGAAAACGGGCGAGCGGACGCAGCGGCCAGAAACGTGCAGCAAGACGGCGCAGGCCCTTCTTTCGGGTGGTTCCCAGCGCCGCAACGCTGCCCGTGTCGAGCATTTCGATGATTCGATCGGCATCCCACGAGGCGTATCGATAGTGGCGGTCGAGCCAATCCCGGAGCCCCTTCGCATTGGCGTAGTGGTCGTATGGCTCCTCGATCCTGCCGACACGGATGCCGTCGACGAAGTGCTCCCATACCCCCCCCGCGAAGCGAGCCCGTCCATGACGGACAAGCCGTGGATGCCAGTTGGGGTAGCCCTGTGTGCGTCGCAGCCACGTGCCCCAGAAGAGATACCGCGGGGTGAGCTCGTAGGCGTCGAGTCCCGAATCGGGCTCTGCCGCGAGTCGAGCGAGGCGGCGAGCCAGGGCCTCGGGAACCACTTCATCCGCGTCGAGGTAGAGCACCCAAGGCGTATCGATCCCAAGATGATCCAGCGCCCAGTTTCGCTGCTCGGAGATCCGAAACGGCGGATCGGGCACGTTGACCACAAACTCTGCACCAGCGGCCTCCGCCACCCGCCGCGTGCCGTCGGTGCTCCCGGAGTCGAGGACAACGACACGGCGGCAGAATCGCAGCGAGGCGATCGCCCGGGCGACCTGCGACTCCTCGTTCTTGGTGAGGATGACGGCCGTCAGTGGAATCGTGTCGTGCATACCAGCAAGGGACCTCGTGGATGTGTTCGTCACTTGGCGACCCCGAAAACGTAGCCCAGGTTTCGGTGGGGCTTTTGCTCCACCGTGAAACCAGCCGACTCGATGAGCCGGGCCAGTCGCGCACCTTCCGCCTCCGTCCAGTGGTATTCGATGGCGAGACGGCGCACCCCTTGAAGCCAGGACAGGTCGCCCGCGAAGAGCGCGTGTTCGCCGCCTTCGACATCGCACTTCAGGAAGTCGCATCCGCCGAGTTGCCGGACCGCTTCGCGAGGGTCGAACATGGTGATCGTGGGATTCTTCTCCATCAAGATGCGCACCGTGGGATCATCGGCGACCCCTACGAGTTGGTTTATGACAGTTACCCTATTGGCGAATCCGTTACGTGCGGCATTGGCGATGGTTGCCGTCGCCAAGCCGGGGTTCACTTCCACCGCAAGAATACGACACTGCGGGTTGAGGGTCGCCGCCATCAGCGTAAAGATGCCGCAGTTCGCCCCGAGATCGATCGCGGTGCGGAGCTGACCCGCACACGAGGCCAACCGGTAGCAGTCATGGCCCAGGATCTCCCGACACACGCCGAAATCGGCGTCCGAGACCTGGAGCCGACGGTCACCACACCGTAATGTGAGGCCATGGCCAAGGAACTCGTCAGCACTCGCCAGCGAACGCGTGCGAAGCACGGTGGCGGCCGACGCAAAGCCCCCCAGGGCCCAGCGAACCGCCCCAATCGGGCCGAGCAGACGGCTGACCAAGAAGCATTCTTTGACGAAGCGGCTCACGGATGGATTGTCCCTTCCTTGCGGTGGCTCGAAACCGGAACCGGATCGGCTTCTCCTCCTGAGGCCAGGGCCGAGAGCATCTCGCGAATCGCGGCGGCGAACTTATGTCTTGAGCACAAGGCCTGCACGTACTGCCGTCCCGAGTCGCCCATGGCCACCAGGCGATCGCTTGGCAACGAACCGAATTCCCGTAGCACTCGTGCAAGTGTCTCCGGCGAGTCGTCCTCCGGAAACCAGCCGCAGGCCGTTGACTCCAGTTCACCACGCAGATCGTTACCGGGGGAGAGGATCACCGCGACCGCGGAGCCGAGCGCTTCGGCCGCGGCGTAGCCGAAGTTTTCCCGATGTGACCAGGATACGAACGCGTCGGCTGCCAGGAAAAGATCGTCCCGCTGCGGCCCGAGAAGAGGCCCGAAGATCCGCAGGCGATCCGACTCCGGCGGGGAGAGCCGCCGTAACTGCTCGGCCGCCACGTCGCCATCGAACCCCGCCATTACCAGCGTGGCGTCGGGAAGCGAGGCCCGCAGGAACGCCTGCGCGGTCTCCACCGGACGCTTCATGGAGTGGTATCGCCCGAAATAAATCAAGATCCGCCGCGCGACTGGCAGCCCGAGCCGGCGGCGGGCCGCCTGCCGCTCGGAGGCCGACGGCGACGCCGGCCGTGCCTCGACCGGCCAGGGCACCACGCACGACCTCGGCGCGAAGCCGAGCGTCTTCTCGGCCTTGGTCCGCTCCGCGCGAGTAGAGAACATCACCATGGCGGCAGCCCGGAAATAGGGTCGCCCAAAGGCGGCCATCCATGCGGCCTTGCCCGCCAGGCCGTGGCGAAAGACCCACGGATCGAGGCTGCCGTGCGGCACGGCGATGTAGGGCGTCGCCCGGCTGCGGCAGAATCGCCGCACCCAGTCGTCGTGGGAGCGGAAGATGGAGTGGCACACCACGACGCGTGGCGCGCCGGCGGCACGCTCCGCCGCCCGCGCGTCGGCCGCCGACAGCCGGACGACGCGCCGCCATGCCGATGCGTTGGCCAGATCGACCGTCCGCACGGGCACGCCGGCATCGCCCGTGGGCAATCGCCCCGTGCCGTCGCGGAACGACAGGATGGGCGATCCGGCAGCCTGGGCCAGATCGACCACCGCCCGATACAGACCTCCATGGCTGGGCGAGAGATCGAGACACACCGACAGCGAGGGCGGCGGATCATGGTTGGGGTGCGTCATCGACGTCAGGTTCCGGCACCGGACGGCATCCCGCCCGCCAGGCGGCGATAGAGCGATTCGAAGGCGGCTCCCACCGCCTGCCGTGAAAACCGGTTGGCAACGGCGTCGCGGGCGCCGGCAGGCAGCCGGGTCCTTCGTTCCGGCTGCATGGCCTGCAGCAGCTCGCCAGTCCACGCCGGGCCGTCGAGGGACCGGATCGTCACGCCGCCGAGCGACTCGCAGAGCTGGCTGGCCCCGACATACGGCGACGACAGCACCGGCGTGCAGCAGAGGATCGATTCGATGACGACGTTGCAGAAGTTCTCGTGCAGACTGGGAATGGCCATCACGTCGGCCGCGGTGTAGGCGGCACGAAGCTCACCCGGTTCGCCACTGCCGGGATCCACCACGAGCCGATGCTCCGGCAGCAGCGTCCGGAGGTGCTCGAGGTACGGCCGATCACGATCGGCCACCGGACCCAGCAGCACCACCCTCCAGTCGGCGGCGGCAGGCAGATTGGCAGCCGCGCGGAGGAGGAACTCCAGGTTCTTTTTGTGGTGGGTCCGGCCCACGTGCATGATCAGCAACGCCGCGTCGCCGATGCCCCTCAACGTCCGCCAACGGCCGGCCGCCACGCGGTCCTCGAACCACGCACCGGCGTCACAGCTGTTGGGGATCACGTTGATCGGCACTCCCAACGAGAGCGCCTCGAGCTCGTGCTGCTCGATCGGCGCCGTGACATGGATGGCGGCGGCCTGCCGCTCGATGCGGCGCTCGAAGAGACGATAATAGAGCCGTTTCTTCCAGTAGCCGCGGGTGAACGAGTAGGGGCTCAACGCGCCGCGGGGCGAGGTCACGTAGGGCACCGCCGCGGCGTGCAGGGCCCGCTGCACGCCGATCATCGACGGCTGCCAGACTCCGGTGAGATGCGCGACGTCTGCGTTGGCCGCGAGTCGGCGCACCTCCATGGCCATCGTCGGCGAGAGGATGCCGACGCGCGCCGTCCGGGCCGGACAATACACCACCCGGACGCCGTCCACCTCATCGTGAACCGGCGTGGCGGCACCCTCGTGTGGCGTGCCGGTGCTGGTCGTGACCACGACGAGATCGTGCCCCTGTTGCACCAGAGCCATCGCGATCTGATGGGTCGAGCGGATCGGGCCGCCATACTGCCAGGCCGGGGCGTAAAGCGGTGTGGCGTGGACGATCTTCATATCCGTGGGTGCATGAACCCTTTTGCTCTTGCATTCCTTGACGGCGCATCCCTGCCCGGGTACGGTCTCCAGACTCCTACCGACCCGCGATCCGCAACTAGAAGTTCAAATGTTTTCACGCGAAACACGCCATCGATCGCTGCAAACGATTTTTTGGTCCCAGCCCGGCCGCCTCGTTGTTCGCGCGGTGGAAAGGTTGTCTCAGCCGTGGAACTACGTCGTGATGAACCGCTCCCTCAACTCGGAGGTAAACGGTGAGGAATGGCTGGTCACCCTACTCCCTTCGAACGCGATGGTCCTCGATGTCGGTTTCAACGTAGGAGATTTTTCGGCGACGGTTGTTCGGAATCGACCTCATGCCCGTGCCATCGGATTTGATCCGGCCCGGTCGATGCTTCTGCGATTCCAGGCGGACTATGCATTCAAGTCACAAGTGGAACTGGTTCCAGCGGCTGTGTCCAACTCATCTGGGAGTTGTACATTTACTGATTCTGCGGACGGCGTAAGCCACATCGTATCCCAGGCAACGGCGACCGCCCGTGGCGAAGAGCGTTATGACGTGCCCCAGATCACGCTTGATGACTTTACGCGCGACAGAGGGATTGATTCCGTCGATTTTTTGAAGATCGATGCAGAAGGCTACGATCTCCACGTACTAGAGGGTGCGTCGCGACTGCTGAGTTCGTCCCAGATTGCAATGTTCATGTTCGAGTTCAATGACCCTTGGATTGTCACGCGACGATTCCTCCAGGAGGCGGCTGCGTTCCTGGAGAGCAAGCCGTATCGGCTGTTCAGACTCTTCAACGGGTTTCTCGCCCCATTTCGCTACAGCCATCATGCCGAGCGCCACGATCTCGGATGTAACTACATCGGTGTGTCCAACGAGCGACTCGCGAAGGGCGACATACCGATCCGTCCGTTCCCCTGACCGGATCGTGTAACGCGCACCCAGACAACCCTGTCGTGTCACAAGTGCAGAGCGTTATCGAGAATTCCATCGGCGGCAGTTTGGACGCTGTAACCGGCGACCCGCTCTCGGCACAGGGCATGGATGGCGTCGCGGCGCACGAGAACCTGATCCGACAGCGCCCGGAGCGCCGACCGGAGGGCGGCACCTTCGCCGTGCGGAAAGACGTAACCGGTGTCGCCGGGCCGGATCAGATCGGCGCCGCAGCCTACGCGGTCGCTCACAATGCACGGCAAGCCGAACTGCATCGCCTCGTTCACCACGAGGCCCCACGTCTCGGTGTAGAGTGACGGAAGCACCAGCATGTCGGCGTCGGTATAGACGTCTCCGAGTTTTTCCTGCTGCTGAAAGCCCAGGAAGTGAACCCGTCCCGCCGCCGTTGCGGCTGCGGCCTGCTCAAGCTGGCCGCGGAGGTCGCCGTCGCCCAAAAACACGAGATGCACGGGCCTGCCATGGACATCCGGCACGCCGGCCACGGCGTCCAGCAGCGTGAGCGGATCCTTCTTCGGGATCAGCTTGCCGGAGAACAGCACGAGCAGGGCGTTCGGAGGAATGGCGAGTTGCGACCGGATGAAGCCCCGCTGTCGCCGGGCATACTGGCTTTCAAACAAGTCCGAGTCAACGCAGTAGGGCGCGAAACCGATTCTCTCGCCACGAACTCCCAGCCGTTCGTAGTGGGCCCGCGAGTTGTGCCCAATCGCGAGGAATCGTGACACGCCCGCATAAAAAACCTTCAGAGCGGCGTCCCGCCGCAGTCGGCGGAGCAGCGTGCGGTCCTGGTCGACGTCGGTCGTTTCGGCCCGGAGCATGACCGGGATACCCTCCAGCCGGCATGCGGCCAGGGCATGCCAGTAGAGGAGCGGGGAGTAGGCGTTGAGTAGGCAGGCCGTTGGCGCAAACGACCGGAGCCTGTTCGCCAGTGATGTCGCCCCGATCATCGGCCCCGTCGTCCGCGGCCCCACGGGACCGGAGCCGAGAAACTCGTGCTCGTAGCCGTCCAAGAGAGGCACTGTCCAGCGCACCTGCTGGCTGAACCCGGGGTCGATGTAGCCGCGGACGCTGAAGTCGGACGCGAAGAAGACCTTGACCAGCACGTTTGGACGCGCGGCGAGGTTCCGCCAGATCGGGCACTGATACTGGATGGGATGGGTGGTCACGACCGCGAGCCGGGTGACCGGATCGGCTCCGCGACCGCCGGGAGCAGGGTCGGAACGCATGGTGGGAAAGCCTGGGGGCATGGCCGGAGTGGAAACCATTCAGAACGGACGCGCCGTGGGCGTCATGTCGGCCGCGAGCGGGCGGCGTTCCGGGTCGCTTCCCGGAAGGCCCGCAGCCGCGGGCGGTACGAGTGGTACGGGAGGCCCTCCCCGTAGAGTTCCCGGGCCGCGGCCTCGAGGTCCGTCGCCCGGTCCTCCGGGACGAGGAACACCATCTTCGTGGGTCGCATCGCCGGCTGGTGAAACCACTGGAACGCCAGCCGCTCGCCTGGCAGCATCACGGGCGCTCCAACCCGATAACGCAGGGCCGCGGCCCAGGCGAGGAGCGGTGAGTCCACGATGGTCTCGCAGAGCAGCAAAGGCCGATCTCGCTCGATCGTCTTGGCAGCACCCGCGAGCACCTCCGCCTCGTGCCCCTCCGTATCGACTTTTAGTGCCCCGACAGTGCCACCAAAGCCGGCCGCCAGCGAGTCGATGGCGATCGTCGGCACGCGGACGCCGCTCGCGTCAGTGCCAAGCGCGCTGATCTCCGACGAAGCCCCCGAAGCCAGAAAGGCATTTCCGTCGGCCCTCGACACCGCCGCGGCATGCACGGTCAGTCTCGGGAGACCCTCGGCCAGGCCACGGAGGTGGGGCAGCGCACGCTCGTCGGGCTCGAATGCGTGCACCGCAGCGACCAGGGGATAGAGGTAGGCCGAGTAGTAGCCAATGTTCGCCCCCACATCGAGGAAGACCGACCCGCGCGGCACGACCCGGGCCAGCAACGCCTCCGCCCCCCAATCGACGTCGGCGTCCGTCAGAAACACCTCGCCGCCGATATGGCTGTTGGGCGGCACGACGAACAGCACACCCGTCGGCAACTCCAGGCTGCACCCCATCCGCAGCAGCCGCTTGCGAAACTGCCGGTGAAACGTCCGCACAGCCCAAGGGCCGTAGCCGACCTTACGGATAAAACTCCAGTTCATGGATTGAGATCCTTGGAGGGCCGCCAGGGGAAAGGCGACGTGACGTTCAACTCGGTAGTTCGTTCGCGGCAAGGAAGCGCGACCGCCCCCACGACTGGTCGAAGGCGGGCTTGCCCTCCGCGTCGCGAGTGAGCCACGGCTGCAGTCCGGTTCCGGGTTCCGGCGTGAGAATCCTGGCGGCGAAAAGATTCTGCTGCCGGCGGAGGATTCTCCCGAGCGGCACCGCGACCATGCGCAGTCCACGAATCAGCGCGGCCCGAAGCGGCGCACGCCGCATCACATCGGGCGTCTGCGGCAGGGCCAGGCCGTAACGGTAGTCGAAATGGTGCCGCAGATGCGGCACCGCGGTGGCGATCGTTTTCTCGACCTCCCGCTCCGTCCACCGGTACACATAGTTCGGCACGCCGGTGTCGTCCACGCCCCCCCTGGTGCCGCCGTTGTAGAAGACCGCTGTCGCCTCGTACGACTGCGTGATTCCCAGCCTCTCCGCCCACCGCATGAGGACGCTGTCGCGAGCCTCGATGAAGATCACCGTCCGCTTCGCCACACGCACCATCTCGAGGAGCGCGCGGTGCGGGGAGCGGCAGTGGTGGAGCGTCGCGTGCGTCACGACCGCGTCGAACGTGGCGTCGGGAAACGGCAACTCATGGCCGTTGCCGGTCGTAAAGCCCCAGCCGTCGGGAAGGTCGGCGGGGCCACGCCGGTCAAGGTTGAGCAGGGTGACGTGGGTGAAGCCGAGGTCGCGAAAAACGTCGATGTCGTTTCCCTCGGCCCCGACGACGAGCACGCTGGCATGCCGATCGGGCAGCCACGCCGCGATCGTCCGTCGATAGAAGTCGATCCGGTCGTCAACCATGGGCAGGGTGGGGCGGAGCGAAGCCGGCCTCGGCGAGCGCCGCGCGGAGCCGGCCGGCGTAGCTGTAGTCGTCATTGAGACACCGCTCGCGGCCCGCGCGGGCGACGGCCTGCCGCGCCGGCTCGTCGGCGAGGTAACGCTTCGCCTTGGAGATCATCTCCTCGGTACCCTCGAAATACTCGGCCTCCAATCCCTCCGCGAACAGTCCTCGGTGCTCATCGGTTCGCTCCGCGAGCATGAAGCCGCCGCAGGCGGGGATCTCGATCGATCTGGTGGTCTGGAGATCACGATTGGACTTCCGCAGGAACGCCAGGTTGATCCGCGTCGTGCGGAGCGCGCGGGCGTAGTCGTCGTTGATGGACTCGGGAAGAAACGTGATCCCGGGGATGCCACGGCGGCGCATCGCCTGCCAATCGTTGCCACGAATGACGACCGGCACACCCGCCTCCGCGAGCCGCTCGATCAGGCCGGCCCGGTCTGGCTCGAATGTGCCGATGAACCCGACATCGGCCGTGTACGCGATGGGCTCGGAGTCGTCCGGCAGCGGACGGTGCGTCGCCGGATCGTAGGCGTTCGGCACGAAGATCGTGCGGGGGCAGCCAAGGGCCGTAAGCTCGGCGACGTTGTATGACTTCGTGGTCAGATAGAGATCGTAGAGAGGCAGGGTCTGTCGAAAGAAGTGCGACGACATGTTTGCGTTGAGCATGTCGTCGGGACTGAAGCCGACGATCTTCACGCGGGGCGCCGCCCGGCGCAGGGCCCGCAACGCATGCGGTCGGATCGTCACGCCCTTGTCGATCCAGAGGATGTCGGCCTGGGGACCTTCGCGGCGAATCCGCCGATTGACTCCGGCCATGTCCAGCGGCCGCCGCATCTTGATCGCGATGTATTGCAGGGGCTGGCGTCGGGGAGAAATCCGGCCGGTGGCACTGTTGACCCCGGTGACGCGATAGCCCAGATCCTCGAGCGCCCGCAGCCGCATCTCCGCGGTCGATCCGGCCGAGAGATCGCCCACGTAGAGGACATGGCAGTCAGCCGCTCCAGGCACGGTCGTGGCACGAGACATGGTTGCTCGTCAGCCGCGTGGCCGCCCCACGATCCGCCGGTAATGGTCCAGCGCACGCTCGGCATAGTTGCGCCAGGCGAACTCCGATTCGGCCCGTTCGCGCGCCACCTGGCCGAGTCTTCTGCGGCCGGCGGCATCCGCATGCAGACGGCGAAATGCCGCGGCCATGGCGGCCGGATCGCGCGGCGGTACCACGATGCCGCAGGCCTCGTCACCCACGATCTCGCGTCCGCCGGTGTTGTGGGTGCAGACGATGGGGAGCCCGCAGGCCGCCGCCTGCAGCAGCACCATGGCCATGCCCTCCTCGACCGACCCCAGGCAGGCGACGTCGCACTGGTTGTAGTAGGCCGGCAGATGCGACTGCGGCATATGTCCATAGAGCGTGATGCCCGGGTCGGGATGCTTCGCGAAATACTCCCTCGCTTCGCTGGAGATGCCGCCGATGAACCAGAGTTCGGAGTTGGGTATCGCCGCCTGTCGGAACGCCTCGGCCACGTAGTGAAAGCCCTTGCGGATCGCGACGCCGCCCACCTGGACGATCCGAAACGGCTCGTGGGCCACCGGATCCGGCCTGAACGTAGAGAGATCGGCACCGTAGGGCGTGCGCAGCAGTTTCTCCACGGGAAACCCCTGCCGCAGGAACGACTCGGCGACGAATCCGCTCGGCACGGCGATGTAGTCGGCCTCCTCGTATTCCGCGAGTTCCTGCTCGATCGTCTCGGCGGGCGTATCGGCGAAGGCGATCCCAAACCGCGCGTACTCGTCCAGCAGCGTTTTCGTCTGCTCCACGATGTGGGAGCTGCCCCGCTCCAACACGGTGACCATGCCACGCGCCTTCGCGTCGCGGAGGAGCGAGAGCGACGTGCCGGACCAGCCCACGAAGACATCGCCGTTGACGCTGCGGAGAGCCCGCCGCGCCGACCGTTCGAAGACCTGCTTGCCCCGCAGGTCGAGGCCGGCGAAGCGGCCAAGCGCCGGCGCCTTGCGGCCCAATCGGCTGACCGCCTCGCCGAACGGGCAGGAGCGGATCCGGTTCCGCTCGACGCCGTATTTCTCGGCGGCATAGGCGGGATAACTGGTGATCAGCGTGGAAAGCCCGCCCAGTCGCTGCAGTTCGCGCGACAAGTCGAAGGCGTGGAACCTCCCCCACACCGAAATAATCGCTTGGGGATCTCGACCGACGATTCCCGGGTTCACCGTGACGACTCCAGGGGGCGGTAGGCACAGCAGAGGATGTTTTGCGTCCAGACCTCCTGCCGCCCGCCGGACTCGGCCAGCCGCACCACGTTCGCGAGCGCCCGCGCCACTTCCCAGATCACGCACCGCACGCCACCGACGAGGTTCTTGGGGATCGGGCCCGTCTCGTGGAACGACATCCGCTCGAATCCGGCATTGGCGAGGAGCTGCCGCAGGGAACTCTGGTTATAGATCGCCATGTGCGTGACGTCGCCGTATACGATCGGCCCGGCGAACAGGGCAGAGCCGTTGGGCGTGCGAAAAATCACCCGTCCTCCGGGCCGCAGCGCCTGGCGGATCGAGTCGCATAGCCGGAGCCCCTCGTCCTTGGAGAAATGCTCGAGCAGGTCGATCCCGACCACCGCGTCGAGCGAACCCGCCGCGGTTTCGAGCGCGGTGAACACGTCGACGACCTCGGCGGCCAGTCGCTTCTCGCGGGCCATCGACACCTGCTCCTCGGAGATGTCGATGCCGCGGGCGTCGGTGTATCCGTGATTCCGCAGGTATTCGAGGAAGTATCCCGGGCCGCACCCCAGTTCGAGGATCCGGGCCGTTTTCGGCAGCCCGGCAAGCAGCGGCAGCAGCCGGGCGTCGCACCACTTCCAGTGGGAGACGAGCGCGTCGCCGACGAGCGTGGAATCAGACTTGAATGTGCTGACGTACCGGTCATAGAGGCGGGAGCGGAAGTCGGTCATGGTGGTCTCGAAGGGAGTCAGGCTCCGATGGTCGGCCCCAGTTTGAACATCTGGAACACCGGGATCGCGGCGATGCACAGGGCGATGACGACGGCAACGGCGCCACAGTGCACCGCCTCCGCCCCGAAGCCCTGCGTCGGCATCTCAACGCCCGTCAGCGCCAGGGCCTGAATGGCAAGCGGGTTGAGCACGAAGATGGGCATGGTCCGGCGGCCAATGAAGCCGATGCCTTCGAGACAACGGCTGGCAAAATCCGGCAGGCCGATGGACCTCGCTTCGCGCGATTTGTCGCGGCCGCCTCGGATCTGCGCACTCACCTTCCCGGCGCTCGGTAGCACTGCCGCGAGGAGCGCGAGACTGCCGAGATATACCGACATCAAGCAGTATGGAGAGCGAACCGGCCCAAAACTCTCGAGCAGGTCGTTCTCGAACGGTGCAACCGCAAGCAAGGCGACCCCGGCGCATGCCCACAGGCTGCTCGACATCCCGAACGGAGGCGTCCACCCTTGGGCCAATGCGATCCCCAGGGCCGCGTACGGCAACCACTGTAGCGCAAGCCTGTCCCAGACGAGCGCCAGAGGCCGTATCCCCACGAGAACAAACTCGAACAACGCAAACACCCCAAGACCTCCCCACAGCCAGAGGCCGCCCGTTGCTTCCGGCCGAGAGTCGCGAAGCCGTGGAAACAGGAGGAGGAGTTGAAACATGATGATGAAGAAGTATTGACCGGCCCACAGGCCACCACCAAGCCAGCCGCCGATGATGGTGTGTATCGGGGTCGTGTTCCACTCCCGCACTCTCGGGCCGATCAGAAAGTAGACGACCGACCAGACGGCGTACGGAATGAAGAGAAGAAGGAACCTCTCCCGGACATACGCATTCATCGGTCGTTGGGGATGCCTGCGTGCCGAACCTTCCGCGTAATAGCCCCATAGGCCGATGAACACCGGCACGCAGAATCGCAAGCAAGGGTCGATGACATGGCTTCCGCCAGGCATGTGAATCGCGACGACCGCGGCGATTGCCGCCGCCTTGAGGCAGTCGACCGGCAGATCTCGCGGCATCATTCAGACGGCTGACGGAACGAGGCGGGATCGAGGACGCGAGCTACCGAGAATCATGCGCGAGCCCGCCAACATGGCTGCGAGGAAGATGAGGAATTTCGGAAAACTATAGAAATAGTAGGAGCCGAGCGAGAGCACGGTCCAGTGGAAGAGTGGATGACGGAAGCCCATGATGACCAGCATGACGAGCATGAGCAGGCCAAACGCGGGATCGATCCGCCGCATCGTGAAGATCGAAAGCTTCATGTAGAGGATCACGAGGATCGCAGACAAGATTCCTCCCAGAATGACGGCGGGGGTTCCGCTGCGACGGTAGAGATCGGCGTTGATCGACACACCCGCGGCCGTGCCGAGTTGCCGAACGCCCGTATACGCCACCACGATTTCGTTGCCATCGAGAAGAATCGGCTTCATCGGCATGAAGTAGCGGGGGATGAACACGTAGGCGAGGTTGTGGAGGTCGCCGAAGCCCGCGTACGGCATCGGATTTGGAGTCTGTTCGTAGATGATGGGGTCGGAAAACTCGAGAATGGCCTTGCCTGTGACGAGCGTGGACTGCGACCGACGGCCGTCATCCTCCTCTCGCAGAGTCGTCAAGGCCTTCCCGGCTGCGCCGAGTCGACCTCCGATGTCGGTGACCTTGGTCTCGTGAAAGAAGTCCGAGTTCCGCAGGTAATCCGTGAAGTCAATCAACGGATAGAAGCACACCGCCACAATGAAGGCGTATATCTCGAACCGCTTCGGGAGCCGCTCCGCAAATGCGACATACCCAAGGGCAAAGAAGAACAGCGGAAACAACGAACCCGATCGCGTTCCGGCCAGCATGTACACGCCGGCCCGGGCAAAGACGGCGGCATACAGGGCGAACCTAGTCGGCGGCAGCCAGCGGCGCACCGCCAGCGGGAGCAGGAACAACCCCATGTTGGTGATGTCCTGGAACAGGGCGAACCAACTCCACCAGCCCATCTCGCCGTAGCCATAGGCTTTCTCGCTCGAAGCCGAGCGGTCGAGGCCGCCCGTGGCGAGGAGAACGACGTCGAGCACCAGGGCATAGGCAAACATCAACAGCCCGACGCGGCCGAGATCCTTCTCCGAGAGCCTAATCTGTTCGGCGATACCCAAGTTCTGCCGCGGGGAAGGGCCGAGCAGCCGGATAAGAATGAGAAGCGTGGAAATGAGCGTAAACGCGAAGCACCCGCAATCGAACGATGCCGCGTTCGTCACCTCCAAGCCGGCCGACTCGGCGAGCGGGAGGCCGACGCCAAACTTCAGAAACAGCACGAAGGCCGCGAACGTGGTCGGCCCGACGACTGACAGGGCATGAAACTGCCGATCGGCCGCGATGGCCGGCAGGATCATCCAGGCGAGCATCAGCGACCAGCCCAGGCTTCCGGAGCGGGTGACCACGCCGATGACGATCGAGAGCACCGCCGCCACAGGCAGCAACCACCACCGCAGGTCCACGATGTGGGCCGTGATGGGCAGTTTTCGCCGAAAAACGTCCGCTTGCAGCCTTTGGCGACTCACAGTCCGCGACACGGGCTGCAACTGATCCAAGGCCCCCGTCGCCGGGTGCGTGGGAAACGCTATGCCAGACATGACTGCTCCCGGTGGGCCTTCGACCTGATTCGGTCAGCCGGCGACCACATGCCTTCGAACGCGTGACAGGCCTGCCCTCATGGCAGGCAGGAGACCGCCCACGAACTCCGTCATTGTATCGTGCGTGATTGTGAGCGCTTTCGCAAGCGAGTATGGAATCAAGAGGGCGTCTACGATCAGGGAACTGCCTGCCGCCCCGTAGAGCCCCCACATTTTGCAGAGCGGATAGCAGAGCAGGACCGCCAGGAGCGCCCCGATCACGTACCGCGCCGCCACGCCCTCGTGCTGGTTGGCCGCCAATTGGACGATCAGGCTCGCATGCCAGACCGACTGCAGGAGCATGGAAAGGCCGAAGACCGCCATCAGGCCATGCGTGACCGAGAGTTCGCGCAGCGTCCAGAGATCGAATACCCAGGGCCCGGCCAGCGTCGCGCCGATCGCCGTGGCGATCCCAGTGCCGATCGTGAAGGCGGCCGCGGCACGATGCAAGGCAGCCGCCTGCGGATAGTCGCCGGCGCCCAGGAGCAGGCTCATCTCCGGCCAGATGGCGAAGTTGATCAACTCCATCGCCTGGGTTCCCAGCCGGATCATCGTGCGGGCGGTGCCGAAGACGGCCACGGCCATCGGCCCGATCGCCGCGCCCACGACCATGAGCATCGCCTGATTGGAG
>Ga0194055_10000343_pt1 | contig 36909 bp, 50 predicted proteins | sample SepL449m_MetaG_FD_155482 | JGI IMG/M metagenome (GOLD analysis project Ga0194055, IMG submission 155482) | Anoxic zone freshwater microbial communities from boreal shield lake in IISD Experimental Lakes Area, Ontario, Canada - Sep2016-L442-9m | ecosystem: Environmental > Aquatic > Freshwater >... | reverse complement strand
CCAGTTCTCGAAGGCAAACGAACGGTTACGGCCGGCCGGCATGCGGCGAGCCATCTGCGCAGCCTCAATCATGATGGTGCCAGCGCCACAACACGGATCGGTGAGCACACCTTTATGAGTTGACGCCCCACTCCATTGCAACAGCGCCGCAGCCAAGGTCTCACGAATAGGTGCCGGACCCGATTCGGTGCGCCACCCACGCTGATACAGCGGATTGCCAGTGGCATCGATGCTGACCGTACAAATGTTGCGCGACATCCGAACGTGCAACGTGTGCACGCCACCTTCGTACTCGTAGGCAGGGTCATACGAGCGACGCACCACGGCACGCACTCGCTCTTCGATGGCGCCAGTGTGGTTCAAGCGAGACGCTGATGCCGAGACACTGATGTTGAGCGCGCAACGCTTGGGAAGCCATTCATGGAACGGGATCTCTTTGAGGCCGGCCTGCAGGTCGCCGAAACCACTGGCTTCGAATCGACCAATGCGGATCAAGATTCTGGTAGCGGTGCGCAGATGCAAGTGAGCCAGCATCAACTGCGACCAAGTGATCGAGGCAGTGAGTCCGCCGACCCCAAGGTCGACCACCTTCAGGTCGAGACGAGCCATCTCTGCTGCAGTGACCTGCTCGAGACCAGGTGCTGTGACGATGTACGCGGCAAGTCGACTCATGGGGTATACGACTGTACCAGCGGTAACCGCAGGCCCGGATAAGCACCGCAGTCGAGCGACGTGGGCCCATCGCTCTTGAGGCGGTACCAACCAGCGGCCGCGATCATCGCCGCATTGTCGGTGCACATTGCCCGACTCGGCACAAACGCCTGAATGCCGTCTTCGTGGCAGGCGGTTGCCCAACGCTGACGTAGTAACGAGTTAGCGGCAACACCGCCACCGAGCACCAGGCCCTTGGCCCCTACCTCACGAGCCGCGCGGCGAGCTTTGGCAACAAGCGAGTCGACCACGGCCATCTGGAACGAGGCGGCGATGTCGGCGGTAACCGAATCGGGGTGCTTACGCACATGATTCATGACAGCGGTCTTCAGACCGCTGAAGCTGAAGTTGAGCGAGTCAGGAATAGCTCGCGGAAACGCCACGGCCGTTGGATCGCCGTACTGCGCTTCTCGATCGATTGCTGGCCCACCGGGATAGCCGAGACCCATAAAACGAGCGACCTTGTCGAACGCTTCGCCAGCAGCGTCGTCGATGGTCTCGCCGAGCAACCGGTACTGACCGTGCGCGGTCATCTCGATCAGCATCGTGTGCCCACCCGAAACGAGCAACACCACAAGCGGCAACTCGAGCGACGGATCTTCGAGCAGCCCGGCGTAGAGGTGTGCCTCGAGGTGGTTCACACCAACGAACGGCACGTCATACACCAACGCCAACGCTTTCGCGGCTGCGACCCCGACCAGCAGGGCCCCGATCAGACCCGGGCCAACCGTTGCGGCAACCGCGTCAATGCGGGTATCGGCAACGCCCGACTCCTCGATGGCCTGGGCGATGACCGGAGCAATCAACTCAACATGGGCGCGGCTCGCGATTTCGGGAACGACGCCGCCGAACGGAACGTGCTGCTCGATCGAAGTATTGATGACGCTGCTCAGCACATCACTGCCGCCCATCACCACCGCGGCCGCGGTCTCGTCGCAACTCGTCTCAAGACCCAAGACCACTGTTGAATCGTCGACGTTCATGACTGTCCTCGTATCTCGGCCACATCGGGACACAGCAGGCGGAGCCGCGCCGCGTACTCGGGCGTATCGATGTTGTGACACCACATCACGATTGCGTCATCGGAGTTCTCGTAATACCTCGGACGAATCCCGGCAGGCTCAAATCCAAAGAGGCGATACAACCCCTGCGCCGCGTCATTGCTCATACGCACCTCAAGAGTGAGGCCGGTGCAACCTCTGCCGCGCGCTTCCCAGGCAAGGTCTGCAAGCAGGTGGCGAGCCACACCGCTGCGTTGCCGTTTGGGATCGGTAGCGATGTTGGTGATGTGAGCGTCTTCGAGCACCAACATCATTCCGGCGTACCCCATCAGTTCGCCGCCACGGTAACCCACTGTGTAATAGCGCTGGCCGTGCTTGGCGAGCTCGATCTCGTTCAGGAAAACGTTGATCGACCACGGTTGCGGATACACCTGATGCTCAATCACCTGAATCGCGGTGAAGTCGCGGCGACGCATCGGCAAGATCTCAAGACCGCGTGCCGGAACGTCTCGGTGCAACAGGCGCGACAGCACGCTCATCGGGTTGTCCAGTTGATCTGAGCATCGGGGGCACGCAGATACATCGGCTGCACCGAGTCGAGGTTGGCTGCACCCGCTTGCCCAACATCGGCGCGCAGCGCGCGGGCTCTGGCCAAGTGAACAAGCGGCGCCGCCGACGGATGGGCGAGGTCGGCAACCTCAATCGAGGCATCAAGTTGATCGTTATACCGATGAGCTCCGTCGCCAACGGCGAGAACGTTTTGCCCACGCGCCATCACGTCGGCGTTGAAATCTTCGATGCTGCATGCGATCGGCTCACTCACCCGTTGCACCCCACCGGGCGAGGGAAGGTAGAAGGCATAAAACACTTCGCCCTTGCGAGCGTCGATGAGACTGGCGATGACCTTCGAGGTGTGCCGCAGCGGAAACGCCAACAGGTCGAGCGACGAGATACCCACGAGTGGCACATCGAGAGCTTGGGCCATCGTCTTGGCAGTAGCAATTCCCACGCGCATGCCGGTGAACAGCCCCGGACCAATATCTACGCCCACGGCGCCAATCTGGGAGATGGCAACGCCAGCCTGGCGGCAAACGAACTCGATGGCCGGAGCGAGCACCTCAGCGTGACGGCGACCTTGCATGATCTCGACGAGGCCAATAACGCCATCGTCTCCGCCGAGCGCAACGCTGACAACCTGAGTCGCTGTTTCGATCCCGAGAGTGATCACGACACGGTCCATTCCTCGACTGCGGCCTCGAGGTGTTCCCAACGTGGGGCCCATCGCTTATCGCTCGAAGTGATGCAGATCTCGCGTTGGTCAGCATCTGCATCTGACCCATCGGGGGCGTCGTCGACGAGCCGAAGTTCAATGCGTAGATGTGGTCCAAGATCGACCACGTCGCCCCACTCGACCAACACAATGGCGTCGTCTTCAAGCAATTCACCAAACGCCAGATCGTCGACTTCGGCGGTGTGCTCGAGACGATAGAGATCAGCGTGATGCAGCGTGGTTGAGGCGCCGGTGTAGCTGTGTACCAACGTGTACGTGGGCGATGTGACGGGTTCGTGAATACCGAGTTGGCGAGCGAAACCTTGGGCGAATGCCGTCTTGCCGGCTCCCATCTGACCCGCCAACACAATGAGGTCTCCGGCACGCGACAGCGTGGCTACACCCGCGGCGATAGCCCGCGTTTGTTCAGCAGAGTGAGAAACCAATTCGATCATTGGGGTGCAGCCATCGCGAGGGAGTTCATGGGTAGTGACGTTCGATCCGCTGGCTAATGCCACACAGAATTTCGTAGGCAATTGTGCCAAGCCGAGCAGCCCACTCCTCAGCCCTGATCTCGTCGGCCCGCGAACCATGAGTCTGACTACCAATCAACACAACTTCGTCTCCCACCGAGACCACGTCGTTGCCGCAATCAACCATGAGCTGGTCCATCGTCACCACGCCAACGATTGGGCGCCGAACACCGCCGATCAACACCTCACCGCCGACATCAAACAAACGGCGGGGAACGCCGTCGGCATAGCCGAGAGGCACTGTGGCAACAGTTGTTGCATCTGCAAATACATGGCGGAGGCCATAGCTGATGCCCTCGCCAGCAGCCACCCGCTTCACGAAACTCACCTTCGCGCGCAACGACAATGCTGGCCGCAAATCCGCGCACAGCGCTGCCACCCCCGGGCCCGGCTCAGCGCCGTACATCGCAATTCCAAGTCGCACTAAACCGCGGTGGGACTCGGCAATGCCAAGTGCCCCCGCCGAGTTGGCCACATGAATCAGCGCTGGTTCGTGGCCGGAAGCGACGAGCTTGTCGACCACGCTGTCGAACAGCGCTAGCTGACGACTATTTGATGGCGCATCAGGCTCATCTGCCACGGCCAAGTGGGTGAACACTCCCTGCAGTTCAAGCTGCGGGTGTGCTGCGATTGCATTGGCGAGTTCGACGGCATGCTCGGGCGCCGCACCCACTCGGTGCATCCCGGTATCGACCTTCAGGTGCACCGGATACTCAGCTTGCCCCGCTCTGGTTGCAGCTTGGGCCAGCGCCTCGATCGACTCAAGGCAATACACAGTGGGCGTGAGCTGATGTGAGACCACAAGATCGAGCTCTTCCACAGGTGACTGGCTCAAGATCAAGATTGGAGCCGTGAGTCCAGCAGCGCGAAGTTCGACACCTTCGGACACCAGCGCCACACACAGTCCCTCTGCACCCGCACCAAGCGCAGCGCGAGCCACCGGCACTGCACCGTGGCCATAGGCATCGGCCTTCACGACAGCCCATACCGCCGACGGCGCGACGACCTCACGTATCAGCCGAACGTTGTGCGCGACGGAATCGAGGTTCACCTCGGCCCATGCCCACCTCATTGCAGCGAGTCCAAAACCTTTGGAATTAGTGTCAACAAGTCGCTAGCGATCAGACCGCGGCGAGGTCCCAAACGACCGGCCCGACCATGAATCCACGCTCCCGCCGCCGCTGCCTCAAACGCCGCGAGACCTTGCGCAAGCAGTGCGCCGATAATGCCCGACAGCACATCACCGGTTCCGGCAGTGGCCAAACGCTCGTCGCCGGCAGTGACCACTAGTACGCGACCATCGGGATCGGCCACCACGGTCGCCGGACCCTTGAGCAACACGACCACGCCGAGTTCAAACGCCAACAAGCGCGCTTCCATGATTCGGTCAGGCCCAACCTTTGCACCAGCAAGCAACGCGAATTCGCCATCGTGAGGCGTCAGCACCGTTGGCACCTCGCGAGCTTTCAGCACCGCAGCAGGCCCTTCGCTGCTCCACGCCAAGGCAAACAGACCGTCGCCATCGATCACCGTAGGGATCAGCGACTTGCTCACCACTGTTCGAAGCGCAGCAACGTTGCCCTCACTTCGGCCGAGCCCAGGGCCAATCACCAACGATTGAAATCGATCGAGGCTGGCAAGCGCTTCGCGTGCCCAGTCGCCACCGCCCAAGGGGCGCTGGACGTACTCGTGATCGCCACTGTTGAGCGCGGCTCCCGGCACCGAGAGCTGAACCATGCCGGCTCCGCTTCGCTGCGCTGCGCTCGCAGCTAAATGCGCAGCGCCAGTCATTCCCGGGCTGCCGGCAATGACCTGTGTAGCGGTGCTCCACTTGTGTGCGTCGGCTTCGCGTGGCTGCCACCAGCGAGCAACATCGCCCTGCTGCACCAGATGAACTCTCACATGTTCAGCCGACAGACCGATGTCGACAACCTCGACAGAGCCAGCCAGCGCAGCCCCCGGCTCGAACAACAGCCCAGGCTTCAACGCAACAAAGGTGACCGTGTGGTCGGCTTGCATGACTCCCGAGCCGGCTGCCCCAGTGAGGCCATCGACACCCGAAGGGATGTCGACCGCGAGCACAAGCGCTGCGCCCGGATCGGGGGCCTGCCACAAACCATGAAACCCTGTGCCGTATGCGGCGTCGATCACGAGGTCGCACTGAGGCAAGACCTTGGGGCAATCGGCCACTGTAAACACGGTCACCTGCACACCCTTCAACGCGAGCTTGCGTGCGGCAACTCGGCCGTCGGCACCGTTGTTACCTGGCCCAGCAACAACAACGACCCGGCGCCCATACGACCCGCCCAACATTCGCAACGCGGCCCACGCAACAGCAGATCCCGCTCGCTCGATAAAAACGTTCGCAGCGGTGTGTCGTGTAGCAGCCGCGTCGATGTCTCGCATCTCATCCGGCGTCACGATCGACAACATGTCGTTGAGCGTAGCTAGTACACGCCCTCACCGCCGGCGAGGCTGCCGGCACCTACTCGGCGATCACGTAAGCAATAGCGATGAGGTCGCTGTGTGTCAGCGACACGTGCCACCGCGTGACCCCTGCATCGCGTGCCAATTCGGCGGCGCGCGCCGAGACGTGCAACGACGGCGCACCCGAGTCAGCACGCGTGACCGACACGTCGTGGAAGCCAAACGCGCCGAGCCCCACACCGAGTGCCTTCATCACTGCTTCTCGAGCAGCAAAGCGAACCGCGAGCGATGGCACTGGGTCAGCCTTTGAGGCCACGTAGTCAAGTTCGTCGGCGGTGAACAATCGTTCGCGCATAGTTGGCGTGCGTTGCAGCGAACGCCGAAACCGCTCTATCTCAATGGCGTCGACTCCGATGCCAATCATGATCTAGCGACGCCAACGATCGGCCATCTCGCTGATGGGCAAGATCAGCAAATCGCCCACCGGAAGCTCGCCAAGCAGATCGTCGCTGAATCCGCCTTCGGTTTCGGCCACCCAGTCGACAAGGCGGTTGTATCGGCGGTCGTAGCCCTGCAAGACCCCACGCATAATTGGGGCCGGCAGGCGATCGTGGAATCGCACATGCAGCAAAGTGATGCCGGTGATCTGAGCACCCTTGAGTTCGGGCACAAAGATCACGGTCCGGCCGTCGCTGCGCCCCCGGGCTACGAGCACATCTCGCTCGGCGGCAACGCGGCGCTTGGTACCGACCAACGAGTGGTTGCGCTCGACACGAGATGCGACATCGCGCGACAAGCCTCCGCGGTCCACGATCGTGATCGTTGCACTGGTGGTGTCAGGGTCACCCTCGATGCCGTAACGGGTAAAGCCAATAACTTCGGCAACCGCTGGGTCGAGATCGGCAAGCACCTTCATCGATCGATACGACAAGCGATCTCGGCCAACCCCGAGAGCGAGTACTGATTGCACCAAGCGACGGTCGAGCACACCTTCGTCGTTGCGACTGATTCCGACGGTAACGGTCTTGGCCTGATGCTTGATTGCATCGATCGGCCGAGTGAGTTCTTCGATTGCACGCGTGAGCGCAGCAGTGAGATCGTCGATGAGCGCGCTGGGCGTGCCCACCTTGCCGGTATCTGCGTGATACGACTCAAGCGGCGCATCGCTGAGTGCATCACGCAACATCGACACCACCCGCACAGCTGTAGACGCTTCCATCTGGCCGTCGTACAAACCTGCGCGTAACGCAACGAAGAACCGTTCGGCGATTGGCTCAAGCTCTTTGCGCACCAACCGCATCACTTCGTCACCAACATCGGTTGTCGAGATCGCCCGCTCAATCACCTCGCGCGCCTCGCGAAGCGGACGAGCCGATGCGTCGATTGCCAGCGCGGCCTCATAGCCAAAGAGGTGGCCCACCATCGCCGACAAAATGAAGGCAAGTGCGCCATCTACGGCAGGCACGCCGATCACTTGAGCGGCAGCAGAAAAGCGCTTGTCGCCTTCGGTGGCAATCACAATCGGCAGGGCCTTGTGAGCGCGGAAGATGGCCACTTCTTTGGCGACATCGTCGGCCGTGCCGCCCACCAAACCTGCAGCGCAAACGATGATGAGCGGCTCACACGAGAGGTCGATGTGCTTCTTGTCTTCGGTGACATCGCAGGCGATGCTCTTGTAACAGAGCTCGCTGAGCTTGATGCGCACTTCTTGCGCAGCCACGGCATTTGCGCCGTTACCGACCACTGTCCAATAGCGGCGCTGCGGGGCGAACCGACGCGCGGCTTCACCAATCTGGTCGCGCAACGCAAGCACCGACACAAGCGCATCAGGAATCTCACGCAGCGACGAGAGCAACTGATGCCTGCGTTGCGCCGAACCAAGACCTGCGGCCTCGCTGATGGCACAGGCCAGCAAAGCACCGGCAGCGACCTGTGCGTAGAAGGCCTTCGTTGAAGCAACGCTCATTTCAACATCGCGACCGTCGGATGTGTACAACACGCCATCGGCCTTGTCGGTGAGATCGCTGTTGCGACGATTCACGATGCCAATGACACATGCCCCGCGACCGCGCACGAGATCGACCGTGCGATTGGTGTCGGTGGTGGTACCGCTTTGGCTCACCGCCACCACAAGCGTGTCGCTCATGTCGAGGCGCATACCAAAACCACTCAGTTCAGTAGCGACCACTGGGTCTACATCAATGCCGCCCTCGGTCAGCGTGGCGAGGGTTGCCGCCATGCTGCGCCCGGCAATTGCAGCGGTGCCCTGACCAATCACAAGCACACGGCGGATGGCTCCGGTGGCCAGACGCTCAGCAATAAACGGCGGCAGAGATCGAGCCCCAACGACAGCGCGCAAGATGCCGTCGCGCTCGACGATCTTGCCGCGCAAGGTCTTGCGGAAACTCTCGGGGGCTTCGGTGATTTCCTTCAGCAAGAAGTGCGGAGCGTCGCCACGGTCGATGTCACGCGTGGTTACCTCGGCCACAACAACGTCGCGCTGCGTCAGCGGCAACTCGGTGCCGTTATATGACAAACGGCGGATGCCCTCGAGTTCGCCAGCGTGAGACGCCGACAATGCGAACACCTGACCGCGGCTTTCGGGCTGATCTGGATCGCTCGGGGTCTCGCCATCCATGCGCACGTAACGACTTGTCTCTTCGACCACGCCGTACGGTTCGCTGGCAACGATAAACGCATCGTCGGCAAGGCCCACATATAGCCCCTGACCGCTTCCGCGCACGGCAAACAACATCTGCTCCGGATCGTCGGCGCTGGCCGCGCCGATGGCAACACTGCCCTCAAAGCTGGCCACCGTACGTCGGAACGCTTCAACAACATCGCCGTTCGACGAGGCCGAGAAACGTGAGACCAACGCCGGAATCACCTTGGCATCGGTGGTGATGGGCCCAGCGATTCGAAGGTTGTGCTCGATCTTCAGGTCGGCATGGTTATCGACATCGCCATTCAACGCCGCTACCAAATAGGGGCCCGACTCGTAGCCCGCTTCGAGTTCATCACTGTTCAGCGGATGGCAGTTTGGCTCACTGATAATTCCCACGCTCGCCCAGCGCGTATGACCCAACACGTTGAGTCGCGCTGTCGGCGATGACAGCGCCAGGCGCAACAGGTCGTCGCCCATCACTGCTGCCCGCAATGCACGAGTGTTGTCGCCAAGCTCACCGATCTCAGCGGCGGCTTTGTACACGAAGCTCAAACATTGACCGGCAACGCGCACCGAGCCACCGGTGAACAACGAATTGTCGTTGCGCCCGGCCAGCAAGCTGCGCACAGCGGGATCATCGACTGACAGGTTGTGACCCCACACGAACAGATGTACACCGGCCGAATCGCGACCGCGCACCTCAAGTCGATCGAGCGCCGAGAACGCCTGCTGCACTGCGAAGTATGCAGCCACTGCCGCGGGCGCAGCGTCGCGGCCCGCGAGTTCGCCAACCGCGCGCGCAGCGCGCAGCCGATCGTTACGAATTGACCAGAGGGCATCGCGCAAACGGCCGATGACAACGTTGGTGGCTTCAACCACATCGGGTGTGAGATCAGTGCCAAGCTCAAGCGCCAACTCTGCGTCGACCAACGCTGCCTCGAGCTGGTCGACGCGGGCGATGATGCTCGCAGCCAATTCGTGACGACCCACCAGGGCCTGAGCCCCAGCAACACCGCGCAGCGTCTGATCGAGGGCAACACAGGCATCGGCCATTGCCGCAGTACTTGGACTCAGGCCGAGCGCCTGGTCGAGCGCAGCGATGATGCTGGCAGACGTTGGCACCAATCGCGTGGTCGGCTTGCTCAAAATCGCAATGATCCCGCACATGGCCTGCAGGTTACAGCGCTGAGCTACCCGTAAATCTTCGTTGGCAATGCGTTCAGCTGAAACGGGCCCGCACGATATCGGCCAATCCATTGGCGACATCGTGCGCCACGTCATCGGTAGCAGCCTCAACCATTACTCGCACCAGCGGTTCGGTGCCACTTGCCCGCAACAGCACTCGGCCCTCGCCGCCAAGCGCAGCCTCGCTTTGCGCCAACTCGTCGGCGAGCTCCACAGCGATATCGGGATGACGATCGGACACCCGCACGTTCACGAGCACTTGAGGGAACGCTGTCATCACATCACGCGACATCTCGGCCAGCGAACGTTGAGAAGAGTGTGTGTGGTGCAGCAGCCGTAGGCCCGCAAGCAGGCCATCGCCGGTGGTAGCCAGATCTCGATAGATGACATGCCCACTCTGCTCGCCGCCAATTGCGTAACCGCCAGCATCGAGCGCCTCGAGCACATAGCGGTCACCTACCGCCGTGGCCACCACCGTGATTCCGGCTGCTTGCATCGCGCGATGAAACCCAAGATTGCTCATCACCGTAACCACTACGGCATTGCCACTGAGTCGGCCCTCGGCCTGCAATTGCAGCGCCGCAAGCGCAATGAGTCTGTCGCCGTCGACGATGTGTCCTTCGTTGTCTACAGCAATCACGCGATCGCCATCGCCGTCGAAGGCAAGGCCTGCGGCGGCGCCATGCTCAAGCACCGCGCCCACCAGCGAGTCGGGATGTGTTGCTCCGCATTCGGCATTGATGTTCGTACCGTTGGGCGTGGCGTGCATCACGATGACCTCGGCGCCGAGCGCGGCAACCGCTGCCGGCCCAGCGACACTCATCGCGCCATTGGCACAATCGAGCACCACTCGCACGCCTGCAAGGCAGTCGGCCGGAAACAGCGACACAACGTGTTCCACATATTCGGTAACTGCATCGACAACCACATCGGCTGTCTCGTTGAACGACGATGCACGTGGGCCACCGGCAAACACGGCTTCAAGGCTGGCCTCGATCGACGCCTCAACATCGTCAGTGAGCTTCAGCCCGCCGGCAGCAAAGATCTTGACGCCATTATCCGAATACGGATTATGTGATGCCGTGATCATCGCTGCGGGCATGCCGCGGCTCGCCGAAAGAAATGCCAACGCAGGGGTTGGTAACACTCCGCACGATTGCACCGTCTGAGCCTGCGAGTGCAAGCCCTCGGTTAGTGCAGATTCGAAAGCCTCGCCAGACTCACGGGTGTCGCGGCCAATAAGCCATGTCTCACCGTCGAGCACCCGAGCCGCGGCAATGCCAAGGGCCTGCACATAGTCGGTGGTCAGTTCGGTGAGCGCAACGCCGCGCACACCATCGGTGCCGAAGCGAAGCAAATCAGCGCTTGGTGTACTGAGGAGCCTTACGGGCCTTCTTGAGACCGTACTTCTTGCTTTCCTTGCGACGTGAGTCACGGGTCAGCAGGCCGGCCTTCTTCAGCGCTGCGCGCTGCTCAGGATCGAGTTCAATCAACGAACGAGCAATGCCCATGCGCAAAGCGCCGGCTTGGCCGCTGATGCCGCCACCATGGATGGTTGCATCGATATCGAACGCCTCTTCGGTGTTCGTGAGCCGGAGCGGTTCGCTCACGGTCATACGAGCCATCGCCGTTGGGAAGTAGTTCTCGAAACTACGGCCGTTCACGGTGACGATGCCGGTACCGGGGCGCAAGCGCACCCGAGCGACAGATTCTTTACGACGGCCAGTTGTTTGAGTCAGCGGCTTGGTGCCCATGGTGATTCACATTCTCCGAATACTTAGCGCGACTTGGCCGCTGAAAGATCAAATACGACTGGCATCTGTGCTGCGTGTGGGTGCTCGGCGCCGCCGTACACCTTGAGCTTCTTGATCATCTGCCGACCAAGTGGGCCCTTTGGCAGCATGCCACGAATGCTGTTGCGGATTGCCTCTTCGGGCTTGCGCGACATGAAGTTGGCATACGTCTCAGTCTTGAGGCCGCCTGGGTAACCGCTGTAGCGGTGCACACCTTTGAGCTCTGCCTTGTTCGAGGTGAGCACAATCTTGGCCGCATTGACGATGATGACGTGGTCACCTGTGTCAATGTGTGGGGCGAAGGTTGGCTTGTGCTTACCGCGCAGCACGCGTGCTGCCTCGGTGCACATGCGACCAAGCACCAAGCCTTCGGCATCAATGACATGCCAGGCTGCGGTTATTTCACTTGCTTTGGGACTGTATGTACGCATCATAAGAACTTCTTTCAACCGGGCGCCGACCGGCAGCCACAGGGAACCCAACAAGGATAGGGGCGGAGTTGTCGAATCGGCAATCAGATCGGCCGCGAATTCGCGACCTTTTCGGCGCCAACTCAGCCGAAGTCACTCATCTCACGCATGTCGGCCATCTTTGGAGGATTGCATGGCAAGAACTACAACGGTGCTATTTGTTGCCTCTACTACCAATGACGCGGCATCGCGTGTGCTGCTTGGCGCGATCGGCGTGGTGATGCTCGTTGCAGCGGGGTTCGGGCTACGTGATTACGTTCGGCGCTATCGCAAACGCTAACCCTCAGTCACGGTGTCGGGATAGCCCACTTGCCACAACACCAGACCACGCGCTGGCGCAATCTCAGGGGCGGCTTGTCGATCGCGGCCCTGCATCAACGCGCGCATCTCGCCGGCATGCATTCGGCCGAGGCCGACGTCGACCAAAGCGCCAACAATTGAGCGCACCATCTGATGACAAAACGCATTTGCTCGAATCTCGAAGCGGAACACACGTGCCTCACCAGCGTTGGGTCCTACCGCGTCGGTGGTGGCTGTCACGTCAGAGATATTGGCCAACATCACGCGGCGACGCAGCGACCGCTCGACCTGCCCATCAGCCACTTGCGGTTTGCGACAAAACGACGTGAAGTCATGTTCGCCAATCAGCGGATCGCATGCGAGCTGCATCGTGGGTAGCAACAGTGGGCGCGTCACGTGCCACGCTCGATCGGTCAAGAACGGATTCGCTGTCGACCCGTTGTAGATGGTGTAGCGATAATGCCGCCACTGAGCACTGAAGCGCGCGTTGAAATCGTGCGGCACCCAGTCGGCGCTGCGCAACACAACCCGAGGGCCGCACATGCGATTGACTCGATGCACAAGGTTGCTCAGCACCGTGTTACCGGGGAGATCGCAGCTGATCACCTGACCCCATGCATGCACACCAGCATCAGTTCGGCCAGCGCCAACGAGCTCAACATCGTGACGCGTAATTAGCGACATCGCTTCAGTGAGCACGCCCACCACCGTGTCGACATGGGGGTTCAGTGCAAAGCCATGAAATCCTGCGCCGTCGTACGCGACAACGAAACGAGCCCGCCGCATAGCGACGGGCTCGTTCACGTTCTCGATGATGCCGTTATCCGGCACCGTTTTAGACCAGTTCGATGCGCGCCATTTGGGCGTTGTCGCCGTGGCGCGGGCCGAGCTTGTAAATGCGAAGGTATCCACCTGGGCGCTGAACATAACGAGGGGCCACCTCGTCAACGAGCTTGGCGGTCATCTCACGGTCACCCAAGTAACCCTGAATCTGACGAATGCGATGGATACGCATTGGGTCATCTGCCGTTGCCTTCTTGGCCTTGGTGATCAGCTTCTCGGCGATAGGACGCAATGCCTTTGCCTTCGCCTCGGTGGTCACGATTGCCTCAGCGGCAAACAACGACGCAGCCAAGTTGGCCATCATGATCTTTTGGTGCTGCGAGCTGCCGCCGAAGTTGCGGGCTCTACGTGGTGTAGCTGGCATTAGGGGTCTCCCTCAATGACTTTCTTGGTCAGCCGCGCAGCGTGAGGCCGCGCTCGTCGAGCTTCTGCTTGACCTCGTCGAGGCTCTTCTGACCAAAGTTGGTGATGTTCAGAAGGTCGTCTTCGGTCTTGGTGAGAAGCTCGCCAATGGAATTGATCTGTGCCCGCTTGAGGCAGTTACGTGGGCGCTCAGACAGATCGAGGTCTTCGATCGGCAAGTCGAGGTCTGGCGACGAAGCGCTGCTTGCAGCGACTTCACCAAGCTCGAGGCCCTGTGGCTCGTCGCTGAGGTTGGCCACAAGGTCGACCAACGAACGCAAGGTTGCGCCGGCCGAAGCAAGTGCCTCACGAGGGGTGATCGAACCGTCGGTCTCAATGTCGAGAACCAGGCGGTCGTAGTTCGTGCTCTGCTCGACGCGAGTTGGCTCGACTTCGAACATCACGCGGCGCACTGGCGAGAAGATGGCGTCGATCGGGATGACACCAATGGTGCGGCTCTCGTTTTCGCGGTGGCTCGACAGGTACCCACGGCCACGCTCAACGGTGAGGTCGATTGCAAGACGGCCCTTGGTGTTGAGCGACGCAATGTGCAACTCGGTGTTGAGAATCTCAACATCGCTCGAACACTTGATGTCGGCCGCTGTGACCTCGGCTGCGCCACGAATGTCGAGACGAATCACCACAGCTTCGTCGCTCAAGCTGGTGAGCACGATGTCTTTGAGGTTCAAAATGATGTCGGTGATGTCTTCGCTGATACCAGTGATGGTCTCGAACTCGTGCAAAGCGTCGTCGAATCGAACCGCCGTGATCGCTGCGCCCGGAATGGACGACAACAATGTACGACGCAATGAGTTGCCAATCGTGTGGCCAAAGCCGGGCTCGAGTGGGCCAATGAAGAATCGCTGGCGGTTGTTGGTTTCTTCGCCGATTGCCTCGACGGTGGGGCGCTGAATGACGAGCATGAAAGTCGCCTGAGTCCTTTCGGGGTTCGGTTACTTTGAGTACAGCTCAACGATGAGCTGTTCGCGGACGGGCACATCGATGTGCTCGCGTTGGGGCAGTTCACGAACTGTGACCTGCTTACCATCGTCGCCCTTTTCGAGCCAGCCAACGGTGACGCGATCGAGTGTGTCGAGATTGTGCTGGACGATGATCATGTTGCGAGCCTTCTCGGACAGGCTCACCACGTCGCCACGCTTCACGCGGGCACTGGCGATATCGACCCGTTTGCCGTTCACCAAGATCTTGCCGTGGCTCACGAACTGGCGAGCCTGCGGACGGGTCTCTGCCCAGCCTGCCCGGTAGACCACGTTGTCAAGTCGCTGCTCGAGCAAACGCAACAGGTTCTCACCGGTTGGACCCTGCAGGCGGTTGGCTTCTTCGTAGGTGCGGCGGAACTGACGCTCGAGCACACCGTAGATGAACTTGGCCTTTTGCTTTTCCTGCAACTGAGCGAGGTATTCGCTGCCGGCATTACGACGGCGCGTACGGCCGTGCTGACCTGGCGGGAAAGGACGACGCTCAAGAGCCTTGCGGCCCTTTTCGTTCTCGAAGATGTTGGTCGCTAGGCGGCGCGAGACGCGCACCTTTGGTCCGGTGTAACGAGCCATGTCTAGTTCCTCTTGCGCTTCGGCTGGCTGCAACCGTTGTGAGCCAACGGTGTGACATCTTTGATCGAGGTGACCTCGAGGCCAGTGTTTTGAATTGAGCGCACTGCGGTATCGCGGCCAGAGCCTGGACCCTTGACCTGAACTTCGACTCGACGCAAGCCATGCTCCATTGCGGCGCGGGCTGCCTTGTCGGCTGCCATCTGCGCGGCGAATGGTGTGCTCTTACGCGAACCCTTAAAGCCCACGCCGCCCGACGACGCCCATGAAATGACGTTGCCCTGGGTGTCAGTGATGCTGACAATGGTGTTGTTGAACGAGCTCTTGATGTGAACGACACCGACGGTGACGTTCTTGCGTTCGCGCTTGCGGGGACGCCGTCCCCCTGGCTTTGGCTTTGCCATCGCTACTTCCTCACGGCCTTCTTCTTGTTGGCAACGGTCTTCTTCGGGCCCTTGCGGGTACGAGCGTTGGTGTGGGTGCGCTGGCCACGAACAGGAAGGCCTTTGCGGTGACGGATGCCCTGCAGGCAACCGATTTCAATCTTGCGCTTAATGTCGCGCTGCACTTCGCGACGAAGGTCGCCTTCAACCGTGAGCTTTTCGATCTCGGCACGAATGCGGTTCACCTCGTCTTCGGTGAGGCTGCGTACACGGGTGTTGGGATCAAGGCCAGCATCGACACAGATCTTCTGCGCGGTTGGCTTACCGATTCCATAGATATAGGTAAGGGCGATTTCCAGCCGCTTTTCGCGGGGAATGTCGACACCAGAGATACGAGCCATCGTTAGTTCCTGTTCCTCAGCCCTGGCGCTGCTTGTGACGTGGGTTTTCGCAGATCACCATGACGCGACCGTGCCGGCGGATGACCTTGCACTTCTCGCAAATTTTCTTGACACTCGGTCGGACCTTCATGGGGTGCCTTTACTTGTAGCGGTACGTAATTCGACCCCGGGTGAGGTCGTAGGGGGTGAGCTCTACCTGAACCTTGTCGCCAGGGAGAATGCGGATGTAGTGCATACGCATCTTTCCGGAGATATGAGCCAAGACTTTGTGGCTATTTTCGAGTTCGACTCGGAACATGGCGTTCGGAAGCGACTCGACAATGGTGCCTTCAAGCACAATGGCGTCTTCTTTAGGCTTGGCCAGGGTGGCCTCCTCAACAGCGGCGGACAAAAGGCTCTCACGAGGGCTGCGTGCGCGCAGACTTCGTTAGGGCCGAGTGGCAATGCTATCGGCAACGATTCCGAACGCCAAGCGTCAGCCGACAGTTCTGGGAGAGAAATCGTAGCAAATCCACTTCTGGCGGCCGCGGATCTGTTACGAGAGAACAGCCCAGCAACAATACAGCTCCCTGACCTGCACTTTTGGTGCTCATGCCGACGACCGAGTCAGGATCTCGGGGCCATGCGGGCCGACAAGAATTGTGTGCTCAGCATGTGCCGCGAGCGATCCGTCGGCAGTGACGATGGTCCAACCATCGGAAAGTTCGTACACATCGTCGGCGCCACCGGCGATGAGCATCGGCTCTACCGCGAGCACGACCCCCGACTCGAGCAGAGGTCCGCGACCGTGACGACCGCGGTTTTCAACATCGGGCTCTTCGTGCATAGCCTGTCCGATTCCGTGTCCGCAATAGTCGTGCGGGCTCCCATAGCCAGCGAGCGACACCACGGCGTCGATGGCGGCGCCGATATCGCCAAGGTGCCCGCCGGGCACCATCGCTGCAATGCCTGCCGCCAAGGCGCGATCTGCGGTATCGATGAGTAGTTGAGCGGCCGCCGAACCGCTACCGACCAGCATCGAGAACGCTGCATCGCCGTGCCAGCCATGCACGATGGCGCCGCAGTCGATAGACAACAGATCGCCTTCGTCGAGAACGCGCTCGCTGGGAATGCCGTGGATCAGTTCGTCGTTGACCGATGCGCAGATGACACCACTGAAGCCGCGATGGCCGAGGAAATTCGAAGCGGCCTGTCGACGTCGCAGCACCTCGCGGGCTACCGCATCTAGATCGAGGGTGGTCACGCCTGGCCGCACCGCTTGGCGGATTGCTTCGTGCATTTCAGCCACTACTCGACCAGCGGCGCGCATGTGCTTGATCTCTTCAAGGCTGCGGCGGGGCAGCCCTGCCTTTCGGCGGCGCATTACTTGCGCCGGCTGGCTTCGACCGCTGCAGTGAGTCGGGCAAAGACTTCGTCGGGGCTGGCAACGCCATCGACAACCGTAAGTCGACCAGTGGCGTGGTAGTAGTCGATCAATGGTGATGTCTGCTGCTCGTAGAGATCGAGCCGATTATTGATGGCGTCGGGGGTGTCGTCGGCGCGATACATCACGTCGCCGCCACACACATCGCAGATCCAAGGCTGACGTTCGTTGCCGGTGGCCACATAATTCGTGCCACAGTCGCGACAGACGCGCCGTGCCGAGAGACGCTCGAGCACCAAACTCCGGGGCACGTCGAGGTCGATGACGGCGTCGAGTGGACGCTCGCCGGTGACCAGATCAAGTGCCTCTGCTTGGCCAACGGTGCGTGGGAAGCCGTCGAGGATGTACCCGCGAGTGCGTGCGTCGTCGCTGCTCAGTCGTTCGCTCACAATGCCGACCATGGTGTCGTCGCCGACGAGTCCGCCGGAATCCATCACTTCTTTAGCGGCCTGACCGAGCGGAGTTCCCTCACGAACGGCAGCGCGCAGCATGTCTCCAGTGGAGATATGCGGTACAACAAAGTGTCGTGACAAACGTACGCATTGCGTACCTTTCCCCGCACCCTGCCTACCGAGGATGATGAGCCGAGCACCGGGGATCATCGTTTGGCTACTTCAGGAAGCCCTCGTAGTTGCGCAGCGTCAACTGACTGTCGATCTGGCGCATGAGTTCTAGGGCAACGCCAACAGCGATCAAGACAGTGGTACCGGCGAATGGGAAGTTCTGAACACCGAAGATCCACAGCAAGATGTACGGCAACAGCGCAATGGTGGCCACGAACAACGCGCCGGGAAGGGTGATGCGGTTCACGACTTTGCCGAGATAACGCTCGGTCTGTGGTCCGGGGCGAATACCGGGAATGAAGCCACCCTGCTTACGAATCTGATCGGCCTGACGAATTGGGTCGAAGGCGATCGAGTTGTAGAAGTAAGCAAACGCAACGATGAGCACCGCCAGAATTACCGCGTGTAGCAGGTTCTGCGTGTTCACGATGTAGCGGTTCACGAAGTCGGTGATGCTGCCGCGCCAGCCCTCGGCAGAACCGAGAACGTTGGTGAGCAGCACGGGCAAGAGCAAGACCGAACTGGCGAAGATGATCGGCACAACGCCGCTCTGGTTCACCTTGAGCGGGATGTAGGTGTTCTGGCCACCATACATGCGGCGTCCAACCTGGCGCTTTGCGAATGAGACGGGGATACGACGCTGCGCAAGTTCGACTCGAACAACCGCAAACACGATGCCCACCACCAAGGCGATGAGCAGAACGAAAAGCACCTTGCTCTCTTCTTGCCAGATGCGCAAGAAGTTGACCGGCAAGCTGGAGACGACCGACGCAAAGATGATCATCGACATTCCGTTGCCAATGCCGCGCTGGCTAATGAGCTCGCCCATCCACATGATGAGAGCGGTGCCAGCGACCAGCGACACAATCACGAGCAGCGCTCGGGGCATGAACTGAGGCAACAACTTCACATCGGGAGCGTTACGAGCAGCACCGAAGAATGCGCTGCCACGACCCTGACCAAAGATGAACGTGAGACCCGCCGCCTGCAAGGTGGCGATACCGATTCCGAGATAACGCGTGTACTGCGTGATCTTGCGTTGCCCGACTGCACCTTCTTGTTGCAACTGCTCAAGCTTGGGGATGACCACGCCCAACACCTGCATGATGATGCTGGCGGTGATGTACGGCATGATGCCCAAGGCAAAAATCGAGAAGCTACTGAAGGCTCCACCCGAGAACAGGTTCAAGAAACCGAGCGCGCCGCCGCTTTGGGCCTGATCGCGAAGCTGCTGAACTGCTAACTGATCGACACCTGGCACTTGGATCGCAACACCTAGGCGATAGAGCCCCACGATGCCGATTGTGAACAGGATCTTGTTTCGCAGATCGGCAACCTTGAAGATGTTCTTCAAGTTTGAAAGCACTAGCAACTCCTCGACGAGACGATGAACAACGACACGCTAGAGCCACAGAGGTGGCCAGAACGGGCAATCAACGGTTGGTGAACTGGTTTCCATTGGCCGCAGGGCGAACCTTGAACGGCATTGGCACGATGGTGACCGTGCCACCAAGGGCCACGATGGCAGCTTCTGCTGACTTTGAGACGGCGTGGGCCGTGACATCGACCTTGGCAGTGAGCTCTCCGTAACCGAGCACCTTGACGTAATCGCCCTTGCGCAGCAGACCGCGAGCCACGAGGATCTCGGGGCTGATTTCGCCGACCTCAAGCTTCGCGATGGAGTGCAAGTTGACTGCGGTGTACTCAACGCGGAAGGGGTTGTTGAAGCCCTTGAGCTTTGGCACTCGTTGCTTGAGCGGCATCTGGCCGCCTTCGAAGCCACGCGCAACCTTGCCGCGACCACGAGACTGCTGGCCCTTGGTACCACGGCCAGCGGTCTTGCCGCCCTTGCCGCCAATACCACGGCCGACTCGTTGTTCGGCTTTGTTGGCGCCAGGCGCCGGTGAAAGTTCGTCTACGCGCATTGTGCTGCTCTTTCGAATCCGTTACCGAACGCCTCAGGCGTCGGTGCTTTCCTCAACCGAAATAAGGTGAGGTACCCGTGCGATCATTCCCCGAATTTCGGGGCGATCGGGCAGGGTGTTGGTGTCACCAATCTTCTTCAAACCAAGGGCGCGCAGCGTGCCGCGGCTCTTTGGCTTTGCGCCGATGCTTGAACGCACCAGCTTTACGAACAAAGTCTTTTCGCTCATGAGTGCGTCTCTCCTGCAGCCATCGACTTCTGACGGTCGTTATATGCCTTGAGAAGACCCTTCGGCACGAACTCATCGGCGTTCAAGCCGCGGCGCTTGGCCACTTCGTCGGGGCGCTGCAACGACTGCAGACCCTGAATCGTGGCGCGAGCAACGTTGATGGCGTTTGCTGAACCGAGAGACTTGCACAAGATGTCGTGCACGCCTGCCTCTTCGAGAATGACTCGAGCTGCGCCGCCGGCGATAACGCCGGTACCGGGGGCTGCCGGCTTCATCAGCACTCGACCGGCGCCGGTGATACCGAGCACAGGGTGAATGATGGTGCTGCCTGCCAGCGCTACATCGAACAAGCTCTTCTTGGCTTCTTCGGTGCCCTTCTGGATCGCGAGAGGCACTTCTTTCGCCTTGCCGTATCCGAGACCGACGCGACCGTTGCCATCGCCAACCACTACGAGAGCGGTGAACGAGAAACGACGGCCACCCTTGACGACCTTGGCGACTCGGTTGATCGCAATCACTCGCGACTCACGGAGGCCACCTGGTTCGGGGGGGGCTGCGTTTGGATTGTTGTTGCTGTACGACGGACCAGCCATCAGAACTCCAGACCTGCTTCACGAGCGGCATCGGCTGCCGCGGCGACCCGACCGTGGTAGGCAAAGCCACCGCGGTCGAACACTACTTTTTCAATGCCAACCGCTTTGGCGCGCTCGGCGACGAGTTGGCCCATGCGAGCGGCAGCGGCAACGCTGCTGCCATTGCCATCGGCGGCACGCTCGGCTGGCTCGTTGGTTGACGCAGCAGCCAGCGTGCGGCCAGCCTCGTCGTCGATCAACTGCAGCACGAGATGCTTATTGGAACGGAACACTGCCAAGCGCGGACGCGCGGCGGTGCCATGGATCTTCTTGCGGACACGTCCGTGACGACGGATACGTGACTCGCGACGAACTTTGGCGTTATCACTCATGGTTCAGCCCCTCCTTGGGTCTTACTTCTTGCCGGTCTTGCCGGCCTTACGCAGGACCTTCTCACCGAGATAGCGCACGCCCTTACCCTTGTAGGGTTCTGGCTTGCGGATGCTTCGAATGTTGGCGGCAACTTGGCCGACAACTTCTTTGTCAATACCTTTGACGATGACTCGGGTCGGTACCGGCACTTCGAACGTGATGCCCTCAGGGGCGGCCACGATGACCGGATGGCTGAAACCGAGCGACAGACGAAGTGACGTAGGAGTCTGAGCCTCGGCGCGATAACCCACGCCAATGATCTCGAGTTCCTTAGTGAAGCCGGTTGTGACACCGACCACCATGTTGTTCACCAAGGTGCGGGTGAGGCCGTGCAACGAGCGATTATCGCGCTCGTCGTTGGGACGCTCGACCAACAAGTTGGCTTCGTCGCGGCGAACCGTGATGGCACCGGGAACTCCGAAGGACAAGGTGCCTTTTGGTCCGGTGACAGTGACGGTTCCCTGTGCGAGTGTCACGTCGACACCCGCTGGAACGTTGATTGGGGCTTGTCCGATACGGCTCATGTGAGTTCCTCGATCACCAGACGTAGCAAAGGACTTCGCCGCCCATGTTGCGCTTGCGCGCTTCACGGTCGCTCATCAGTCCTGAACTGGTGGATAGGACAGCCACACCAAGACCACCGAGTACGCGAGGTACTGCGGTTGCCTTGCGATACACGCGAAGGCCTGGTGTGGACACTCGCTTAATACCGCTGATAGTGCGGGCTCGCTCGTGTGAATACTTCATGTGCACAGTCAGTACGTCGCCGGGGCCCTTCATTGCCGGAGCAACGGTGAACCCTGCGATGTAACCCTCTGATTGGAGGATCTTCGCGAGAGCAACCTTCTGCTTCGACGATGGCATTGGGACCTCATCATGCATCGCCGTGTTGGCGTTGCGGATACGGGTCAGCATGTCTGCGATGGGATCAGTCAACATAGTTGCCCCTCACCAGCTCGCCTTGGTCACGCCCGGAACTTCGCCGGCGTGAATCATCTCTCGAAGACACACACGGCAAAGGCCGAACTTACGGTAAACGGAGCGCGCCCGCCCGCAGCGGCGGCAACGGGTATAGCCGCGCACTTTGAACTTCGGCGTAGCTGCCGCCTTATTGATCTGAGATTTCTTGGCCATGTTCTAGTTGCCTTTCCCGATCACTTCTTCTTCGCTTTGGCAGCCGGCCTGGCTGCCTTACCACCGCGGACCGGGCCGCGGCGCTTGGATGCCTTTGGAGGCGCTCCCGCATCGGCGCCCCGCTTGAACGGGAATCCGAATGCGTCGAGCAATGCCTTGCCGGCCTCATCAGTGGTTGCAGTGGTGACGATGGTGATGTCCATCCCGTGAGGGGCGTCGATCTTGTCGTAATCAATTTCTGCGAACACGATCTGATCAGCAAGACCGAAGGTGTAGTTACCACGGTTATCCCACGAGTAGGCAGGAAGACCGCGGAAGTCACGGATACGTGGGATGGCGACCGCGATCAGGCGATCAAAGAACTCCCACATACGGTCGCCGCGAAGGGTGACCTTGCAACCGATTGCCTGATTCTCACGGAGTTTGAATGCTGCAATCGACTTCTTTGACTTGGTGATGACCGGCTTTTGGCCAGCGATCTTGGTCAAGTCTGCGACGGCGCCTTCGAGCAGCGAAGGCTGCTGTGTTGCACGACCGACGCCCATGTTGATCACGATCTTTTCGAACTTGGGCACCTGCATCACATTGGTGATTCCGAGCTGCTCCATGAGAGCGGCCTTCACCTCATCGTTGTACTTCTGCTTGAGGCGAGGTACGTATGCGGTCTCTGTGGTCATGAGATCACCTCACCCGTGCTCTTGGCGATGCGCACTTTGGTGCCATCGGCTTGAATCTTGTATCCCACGCGGGTTGGCTTACCCTTGTGCACGAGCATCACGTTGCTTGCATGCACTGGCATATCGCGATCGATGATGCCTCCCTGCATGGTCTGGTTGGTCTGCTTCTGGTGCTTCTTGGCGATGTTTACGCCGCTGACGACGACCTTGTTTTCACGAGGCAGAGCGCGGATGATCTCGCCCTCTTTGCCCTTGTCCTTGCCAGCGATGACGACAACGGTGTCACCCTTTTTGAGTTTCATGGTCACAACACCTCCGGGGCGAGCGACACGATGCGCATGAACTTCTTGTCGCGCAACTCGCGGCCCACTGGCCCAAAGATGCGCGTTCCACGCGGCGTGAGGTCGTCTTTGATAATGACTGCGGCGTTTTCGTCGAAGCGGATGTAGCTGCCGTCTGGACGACGCTTTTCCTTCTTCACTCGCACGACGACGCACTTGACGACGTCGCCCTTCTTGACACCAGCACCTGGAATAGCATCTTTGACGGTGGCAACAAAGATGTCGCCGATCGACGCATAGCGACGACGGGTGCCACCGAGCACCTTGATGCACAACACTTCTTTACCGCCGCTGTTGTCGGCGACGCGAAGGCGAGACTCTTGCTGAATCACTTGGCACGCTCCAGAACCTCTGTGACCCGCCAACGCTTGTTCTTGCTCATTGGGCGAGTCTCCATCAGGCGAACGCGATCGCCGATGTTGACGTCATTGGTCTCGTCATGGGCGTACAACTTCTTGGTACGCATCATGAACTTGCCGTACTTCGGGTGACGCACGCGCTCGATAACGGCGATGACAGCGGTCTTGTCCATCTTGTTGGACACAACCACGCCTTCGCGCACCTTGCGAGCATTGCGCTCTTCACCGGCGGCATCTGTTGTTGATGTTTCGTCAGCCATAGCTGCACTCACTTCCCGGCCTCGGCCAACGCAATTTCGCGCTGACGGATGAGGGTGTTAAGACGGGCGATATGGCGGCGAACCTTGCGGATTTCCGCAACGTTTTCCAGCTGACCCGTCGCGTTACGGAATCGGAGGTTCAACGACTCCTGCTTGGTAGCGCGAAGCTCTTCGACCAAGCCGGCCAAGTCGAGCTCACGTAGTTCTGTAATCGATGTAGCCATGTCAGATCACCTCGTCGCGTGTAATGACGCGAGCTTTGATGGGGAGCTTCTGGATTGCCTTCTCGAGAGCGGCTCGCGCCTGCTCTGGGTTCGGGAAGCTGAGTTCGAACAAGACACGACCTGGGCGAACCACGGCCACCCAAAACTCAGGGTTGCCCTTACCAGAACCCATGCGGGTCTCGGCTGGCTTCTTGGTCACTGGCTTGTCTGGGAACACATTGATCCAGACCTTGCCACCACGCTTAATGGCGCGGGTCATAGCAATACGAGCGGCTTCAATCTGACGAGCGCTCAGCCAACCTGGCTCGAGAGCCTGGATGCCGTACTCGCCGAAGCTGAGCGACGAGGCTCCCTTGGTCATACCTGTTGTACGACCACGGTGCTGCTTGCGGTGTTTGACTTTACGGGGCATCAACATGTGAAATCAGTCCTCCCCACGAAAGTGCGGTGCTTCGTGCCCGGCGTTTGTACGGCGGGCGATTTGCTCTTCTTCATCAAGCAACTTCTCGAACTCTGGATCGGCTTCCTTCAACAAAGGAGTGGCCTCGATCTCAGCAACTTCGTCGGCCTTCTTGCGACCGGCTGACGACACGACCTTGCGGGGTGCGCCTGATGTCTCGCCGACGGCCATCGCTGCTTCACGGATGATCTTGTCGTCGTTCTGTGGCTTGTAGGGCAAGATGTCGCCCTTGTAGATCCAGACCTTGACGCCAACGCGGCCGCTCGTGGTCTTGGCCTCACGGAAGCCATAGTCGATGTCGGCGCGCAGGGTGTGCAACGGCACTCGGCCTTCGCGGTACCACTCGGTACGGCTCATTTCGGCGCCACCCAATCGACCGGAGCACTGCACTCGGATTCCGAGAGCGCCAGCCTTTTGTGCGTTCTGCACGGCACGCTTCATGGCACGACGGAAAGCGATGCGGTTGATCAATTGGTCGGCGACACCCTGGGCAATCAGCGCAGCATCAAGCTCGGGAGACTTGATCTCGACGATGTTGAGTTGCACCTTTGGGTTGCCGGTGATCTCGGTGAGCAACGAACGAAGTTCGTCAGCCTGGGCACCGCGTCGGCCGATAACAATTCCCGGACGTGCTGTGTGAATGTCGACCCGAACCTTGTCACGAGTGCGCTCAATCTCGATACGGCTAATTGCCGCGGTCTCGAGCTTGGTCATGATCGCACGGCGAATCTTCCAATCTTCGGTGAGATATTCCTTGTAGTCGCGGTCGCTGAACCAACGGCTCTTCCAGTCGGTGGTAATGCCGAGACGGAAGCCGTATGGGTTGATCTTCTGACCCATCAGTTGCTCTCTTCTGCTGCGGGCTCGTCGCCGGCGCTTTCCTCGTTGCCGACAGCGGCTTCGAGGTTGTCGGTAATTACTTCATCGGTAGCAGCCGAATCATCGGCGGCATCGACTTCGTCGAGAACCTCGGCGTCGTCGAGATCGGTCGACTCCGTCTTGAGGCCCTGCGCACGCTCGCGGCTGCGCTCGACGCGATCACGGCGGGCGGCAGTGCTGCTGACGGCGCCACGACGGCGGCCAGCGGCGGTGCGGTTGGCGTCCTTGGCCTGCAACACTGCGATGCGATCGTCACTGAGACGAGCAACAATCACGGTGATGTGGCAGGTGCGCTTGTTGATTCGGGTACCGCGGCCACGAGCACGAGCAGCGAAGCGGCGAAGCGTTGGCCCCTCATCGGCGAAACAGGCCAGCACGAACAACTCGTCGGGATCCTGCTCGTCGTTGTGCTGAGCGTTTGCCACAGCGCTGGCGAGCACCTTGCGGACAGTGGTTGCAATTCCCTTGTCGGTGAACTGCAGCACTTCGTCGGCCTGCTTGACCGGGAGACCGCGGATGATGTTGAGCACGAGACGTGCCTTGCTGGCTGAGCTACGCACGTAGAGCGCTGAGGCCTTAGTGCCGCCCTTTGAGCCAGCGACGAAATTCTTTTCGTTGAGCTTTGGACCGGTCATTAGCGGCGACCCTTCGTGTTCTTCTCTTGGCCGGCGTGGTACCGGAAGGTACGTGTCGGCGAGAACTCACCAAGCTTGTGGCCAACCATTGACTCGGTGACATACACGGGGACGTGTTTGCGACCGTCGTGAACGGCAATCGTGTGTCCGACCATGTCGGGGATGATGGTGCTGCGACGCGACCAGGTCTTGATGACCTTCTTGTCGTTCGCCGCGTTCATCGCGTCGACCTTCTTCAACAGATGGTCGTCGACGAATGGACCCTTCTTCAGGCTGCGGGACATGATTACCTCCGACCCTTGCTGGTACGGCGGCGGCGAACGATGAGCTGCTGCGACGCCTTCTTCTTGTTGCGAGTACGACCTTCTGGCTTACCCCACGGCGACACTGGTGGGCGGCCGCCCGAAGTACGACCCTCACCACCACCAAGTGGATGGTCAACTGGGTTCATGGCCACACCGCGAGTTTGTGGGCGAACGCCCTTCCAGCGGTTACGACCGGCCTTACCGATGGTGACGAGTTCGTGCTCGCTGTTGCCGACTTCGCCAACGGTTGCACGGCAATCGATGAGAACGCGGCGCATTTCAGTACTGGGCAAACGAACCGTTGCGAAACGGCCGTCTTTGGCGACGAGCTGGATGGCCATACCGGCCGAACGCCCCATCTTGCCGCCCTGACCTGGACGCAACTCGACGTTGTGGATGACGGTACCGACTGGGATGAAGCGCATTGGCATTGCGTTGCCTGGCTTGACATCGCTGCCCTGACCGCTCTGCACGTGATCGCCAACACTGAGGCCCTTAGGAGCCAAGATGTAGGCCTTCTCGCCATCGGCGTAATGCAGCAATGCAATACGGCAGGTGCGGTTTGGATCGTATTCGATGGCCGCGACCTTGGCGACAACGCCATCTTTGACACGACGGAAGTCGATGATGCGGTACTGACGCTTGTGCCCGCCACCGCGGTGACGTGCAGTCTTGCGACCGTAGACGTTGCGACCACCGGTGCGGGCGCGTGTTGCGATGAGTGTCTTTTCCGGAGTCGACTTGGTGATTTCGGAGAAATCAGCCGACGTCTGGAAACGGCGACCTGCGCTCGTAGGTTTACGTGAACGAATAGCCATTGCGATCTCAGTTCTCGAACAACGGGATGTCGTTGCCCGCTGCCAGGGTGACGATGGCCCGCTTAGTGTCAGGCTTCTTACCGTTGCGATTGCTCTTGCGCGCCCGGGTGACCTTGCCCGGACGGTTGAGCGTGTTGACCTTGACGACCTTTACGCCCCAGATGGCCTCGATTGCATCGTGGATCTCTGGCTTGCTGGCCGATGGGTGCACCTTGAAGGTGTAGACACCCTGCTCGATGAGTGCGTAGCTCTTCTCAGACACCACTGGTGCCAAGATGATGTCGCGGGGATCTTTCATGACTGCTCCGTTTCAGCGGTCTCATCAGCTTGGGCTGCCTTCTTCGCCGGAGCCTTCTTGGCAGCCTTGGCAGGTGCCTGCACGTCGCCAGCCTCACCGGGAAGGTTGTCCTTGGTGAAGACGATGGTCTCGTTGCACAAGATGTCGTAGGCATTGAGTTCGGCAACTTCGAGCAACTGAACCGACGGAATGTTGCGGAAGCTCTTAATGGCGTTGATGTCTTCGCGGCCATGAACAATCAAGACCGAGCCGTTAATGCCGAGCGCGGCAAGCGCTGCAGAGGCCGACTTGGTGCTTGGCGCATCGAAGCTCCAAGAATCGACAACGATGATCTTGCCTTCGTTGGCGCGGTCGGAGAGTGCCGAACGCATCGCAAGCTTGATCATTTTCTTCGGTGTCTTTTGGCTGTACTTGCGAGGCTTTGGCCCGAGGGCAACGCCACCACCGCTGAAGTGAGGAGCGCGGGTTGAGCCCTGACGTGCGCTACCGGTGCCCTTTTGCTTGAGTGGCTTCTTGCCACCGCCGCTGACTTCGGCACGAGTCTTGGTGCTCTGGGTGCCGGCACGACGGTGCGCCAGCTGAGCGGTGACCACTTGGTGCATAACGGGCACGTTGGGCTGAATGCCGAACACGGCGCCATCGAGCTCGAGGCTACCGACGTCGCCACCCTTGGCAGATTTGAGTGCTACGGAAGCCATGAGGTCACTTCCCCTTCACTGCGTTACGGACGATGACAACGCCACCGTTGGGGCCTGGGATGGAACCCTTGATGAGCAGCAAGCCGCGCTCGAGGTCTGCCTCGACAATTTCGAGGTTCATCGTGGTGACCTGCTCGTTGCCCATGTGGCCAGCCATCTTGAGGCCCTTGAGCACTCGACCTGGGTAGCTACACGAACCGATTGAGCCCGGTGCACGGTGATGCTTGTGGTTACCGTGGCTCGCGCCTTGGCCCTTGAAGTTGTGACGCTTCATGACGCCTGCGGTGCCCTTACCACGGCTCACAGCCGTGACATCGACCTTTTGGCCCTTGGCCAGAGTGTCTACCGTGATCTCTTGACCAACGGAGAACCCATCGACTGACTCGAGGCGCAGTTCGACGAGGCGACGACCAGGGGCGACCCCAGCTGCTGCAAAGTGTCCCGCTTCGGGCTTGGTGAGCTTTTTTGCGTCCTTGTGGCCATACGTAACCTGAAGGGCCGTATAGCCGTCGCGTTCGGTGGTCTTCACTTGGACCACGCGGGCCGGCTCGACGCGCAGGACTGTGACCGGGACAATTCGATTGTCCTCGGCCCATACCTGGGTCATGCCGACTTTTTCGCCGACGATCGCTTGTTGTGCCATGGCGGCAGCCTTTTCGTCCGGACCGGGGTTACCCGGATACTGGTGTGGTACGTGTATGCGCTCGTGATGCCTTGCGGCCGAGCGCCATTCACGCAAATGCTCCGAGGGCGTGGCCCACGGAGCATCAAGTTCGGTTGTCGCCGTGCGGTTCCGGGCAGGAAATCTGCTCGGCGCACACGGACTTCAGTTCTACAACTACAAAATCGTGCATCAGCGGGGTAAAAAGCCCCTCTGACACGAGTGTGAAATGCTACCCCCGGTTTATTCAGATGCCACACCGATGCGCGCCTTTTCGCGACCGGGCCTCCCGCCAGCGGCGTTCGCTACCCAACTTGCTACCGTCGCCACAGCAAGACGGAGGATTTGTGCGCCAATTCAGCAACACGTTGAGGACCACATGCGCTGGCACCTTCTAATCGTTGCGCTGCTGGCACTCGCGAGCTGTGGCTCGACCGGTGAGGAAGAAAGCAACGACTCCCAACCCGATATCGATGACATTGCCCTGTCGAGCGCTGTGGCCATCCGCGCTATCGGTTGCTCACCGGGCTCAATTCGCGGTGCGGGAGCCATTATTGAAGGTGGCTTCGTCCTCACCGTTGGCCACGTCGTTGCCGGCGCCACCTCGATCACAGTGCAGCAGGCCAACAATCCGCCCGGAAGCGAGCCGCTCATTGCGCATCTCGTAGCGATTGATCCCAAGAACGACCTCGCCCTGCTATCGATTCCCGGGTCAGCTACGCCCGGACTGCCCCTTGCTCAAGGCGCTACCACCGGTGCGGGCGTTGCCATTGTCTTTCGCGAATCGAAAGCAGTAATGCATCCGTTTGTGATTACGCGACCGGTGCTGGTTCGAATTCTCGACATGTACGGCCAGCACACGGTGGCACGCGAGAGCTATCAGGTGGCCACGGAAATTACGCCAGGTGACTCAGGGGCCGTACTCGTTGGTCCCGAAGGTACCGCCGTGGGAGTTCTCTACGCCCGCAGCGATGAATCCGATGACCGAGCGTGGGCCACCACCATGGCTGCTGTGCCGCGGTTAGTCAACAGCGCGCGGCTGGTAGATCCGGCAGTCGGAATCGATACCGGCGCCTGCACACCCAGCTAATTACTACACGCCCATGCCGTGGCGCCCCTCGCCCGCCGAAAATCGGCCAGCACCCTCAAGGGTCTCGCCGCTACGGATGGTGTCGAGACCGATGCGGGTTTCGTTGGCGAGAGCTTCATCGATGGAGAGATCCCACTGGTCGTACGAGCTTTGACGATCTCCACGCATACACACCGGTGGAAACGAACCGATCTGGCGTGCCAGCACGATGGCTTGCGCCAACGCGGACCCGGGCTCGCACAGACGATTCGCGAGGCCCATCCGCAATGCCTCGTCGCCGCTGACGCCTCGACCCGTCAGGATGAGATCGAGAGCGTGACTCTGGCCCAACAACCGAGCGAGGCGAACGGTGCCGCCATCAACCAGCGGCACACCCCACCGTCGGCAGAACACTCCGAACACGGCGTCGGTGGCGGCCACACGAAGATCGCACCATGCGGCGAGCTCAAGGCCACCGGCTACTGCGTGGCCCTCGACGGCGGCAATGACCGGTTTCGACAGATGCATCCGCGACGGCCCCATCGGACCATCGGCTGACATGTCGTGATCAACACGATTACCCCGGCCATCAAAAATTCCCTTGAGGTCGGCTCCAGCACAGAAGGTGCCGTGCGCTCCAGTGAGCACTGCGACGAGCAAGGAGTCATCGGCCTCGAAGCGCCGAAAGGCGTCGGCGAGAAGTGCGGCGGTTGGGCCATCTACTGCGTTGCGGGCTTCAGGTCGATTGATGGTGATAACTGCCACCGACTCGTCGGCAGCAAACTGAATCGGTTCGGCGTTCATCAGCGAACCTTACGGGAACCGCTTGCGTAGCCATTCGGCCACGATGCCCAGCGCCTCAGGCCGATGGCCTTCGAGGTAGTGGGGCGCACCCTTGAGCTCGACATAGGTCTTGTCGGCAGCACCTGAGTTATCGACGATCTCTTTGGCTTGCCACAACCTGATCTCGGTGTCGGCTGTGGGGTGCACCAAGATCGTGGGCACTTTCACCTGTGGCATCGTGTCGGCCAACTTGGCGTGACTACTCAACCCCGACCATGTGCTGAGCCAACCCCGGGCAGTCATGGTTCGGGCAAGACCACCACGGCCGTAGTTCGCATCGAGCGGATCGGGGAAGGCAAACAGTGATCCCACTGGTCTGTCGTCAGGATCGATTGAGAGGTCGAGATACGCCGGGTCGGCGAGCGTGCGATAAATCGTGAGGTACTTGGTGAATACTGCTCGGCGACGCTGCTCGCGCCACGCCGAGGCATCGCTCTTGTCGATGGTGCGCAGCTGACGGCCCGCCGCCTCGGCCTCGGCGATGGACGCCTTTGCGATGGCGTCGATACGCGCAACGCGCGCAACCTGCGCGGCTCGATAGCGAACGAGCCACTCGGGGTCGTATTCGCAGCGGCCCGGCCAAGGTTGCCAGCCGTTGTCGGGGTTGTACATATCAAGCTCGGGAATCGTGGAGAACGGGTCGGTCTCGTCGGCCACGCTGGGATCTATGACCTGCAACATGAACACACCCTCACCGGGGTGCGCCGCCATACCAATCCACCCATCGCCAATGCCCAACTGAGCTTGGGCCATGGCCATCAACGAACCGCCGCCAGAGTTGCCGAGCAACACCACTGCCTCGGCCCCGCGCCGCTTCATCTCGTCGTGCGCTGTCTGCACATCGATGATGCACGACTCGTGCAAGCAGTCGGTGTCGTTGTTCATGTAACGAGTGCCGAAGCCCAGCACTGCATAGCCTGCGGCAGCCAACAGCGGGCAGGCATAGTGCACGCTGAAGTCGCCGCGCGGGTGGCTCAGGATTACTGCCGTTTTCCACGGCGTGCCAACCGGTGGAGTCCACAACACGCCACGCACCAACGAGCCATCTGGCGACACCAGACGAATTGATTCGCGTTGCACATCGACGCTTGGCTTGTCTTCGGGCAGCGGCCAATAGTTCAATCCAAACGGACGGCGACCACCGAGGTGAGCATCAAGTTCGAGCATGCACGCAGACTATGCATGCGGGTTCGTCACCAACTCAGTGGGCGGCAGGCATCGACTCAACCGGAAGTCCGGCGCGAACCCACGCCTGGAACCCCCCGACTAAATCGGTGGCGCGGCCAAAGCCAAGGCGCTGAAGGGTTGCGGCAGCAAGGCTCGACGAATAGCCGTCGTTACACACCAAGACGATCCGTTGGTCGAATCCCCTCAGGCCCGCCTCGGTGTAACCGCTAGCCGGATCTACGCGCCACTCAACCACTGACAACGGGACATGCACGCTGCCGCTGATGTAGCCATCGCGTTCGCGGTCGCGCAGTTGACGAGTATCGAGCACTGCGAGCTCGCCATTGTGAGAAAGCTCGTGATGAAGATCGGTTGGAGAAATGCGCTCGAGTAAGGAGCGCGCCTCGGCCACAAGATCGTGCACGGTGAACCGATCGGCGCGACGATGCACCGACACGTGATAGTCGCCGGCGCCGACAAAGGGCTGGCGATCCCATGTGCTGAATCGCTCGATCAGTTCGAAACCGCTCGCAGCGCAGTCTTGGTCCCACTGCAGCAATGAGTACCCGTTCGGCTCGAGCGCAAAGCCGGCGATGAGCAATCCGTTGGGCTCAAGATGCTGAGCCATGTTGTGAACAATGAGGCGACGGTCGTTGGGCTCACAAAAGATCATCACGTTGCCGGGCATCGCGATGGTGGTGAAACGGCGCGGCAACTGCATGCGCGCAAGATCGTCAACGACCCATTGCATATTCGGCTGCTTGCGGCGAGCGGCACTCAACATGTCGGCATCGAGATCGACGCCAACAACTTCGTAGCCACGCTGCTCAAGCTCGATGGCGATGCGGCCCGTGCCGCATCCGGCATCAAGCACGCTCGACTGAGCGTACGACGCTATGAAATCGGCTTCGCCATGCACATCGTGCCCGGCGGCGGCCATCTGCTCGAAGCGCCTGTCGTACGCGCCAATGTCTAGCTTGCGACGCCACTCAACCCAGCGCGCCGAGACCGCTGCCGCATTCGAGAGATCGGTCGCTCCTGATTCAGCCACGACCGAGATTGTATGACGTCTGTGCCTGCGCAGATCAGGTCGGCCTACTATGCCCACATGAAGCCCGACGACATCGAGACGTTTCAACGCGATGGCGTGGTGGTGTTGCGCAACCTCGTCGATCGCCCGCTGCTCGATGAATTGGCTGAGGCCGTAGAGCTCAACCTTGCGGAGCCTGGCGAATGGGCCAGCGACTACACGCCTTCGGGTTCAAGCGGACGGTTCTTCGGCGACTACGTGAATTGGCCCCGAATCACTGGGTATCGCCACGCGGCTCTCGACTCTTCGCTGCCGTTCGCAGCCCGACAACTGATGCGCAGCACTACGGCCCGGTTCTTTCATGAGCACGTCTTAGTGAAAGAGCCATCCACAGCCGAGATCACTCCGTGGCATCACGACGAGCCCTACTACTGCGTTGATGGTGCGCAGAACGTGAGCCTATGGATCTCGCTCGACCCTGTGCCCAAGGCTGCCGGAGTTGAATTCGTTGTGGGGTCGCACCGCTGGGGCCGCCGTTTCGTGCCTCGCCGTTTTGTCGACTCGGTGGCGTACGCCGCTGCTGAAAACGGATTCGAACTAGTGCCCGACATCGATGCGAACCGCCACGAGCACGAGATCGTGTCATTCGACATTGAGCCGGGCGACGTCTTGGCCTTTCATTTTCGAACGCTGCACGCAGCGCCGGGCACCGCCGGGCTGACCTCACATCGTCGCCGCGCTGTGAGCCTGCGATACCTCGGCGATGACGCTGTGTACGCCCTACGTCCATGGCTTCATTCACCACCATTCGCTCAGCACAAGCTCGAGCTTGGCGGACCGCTCGACGATTGGCGCTTTCCGCTTATCGCTTCTGTCGCGCCACCGCCAGCGCACTAATCAGCCAACCTCTGTTGGCCGCTCGATGACATCGACCAGATAGGTCCTCTTGGATCCGCCACGTTCGACAACGACCGAAATCTGTTCACCAGGCTGATGACCGCGAACAGCAGCAATAACACCGGCTCCGCCATCAATTTGCTGACCATCAATCGCAACGATCACGTCGAGCTCGACAATCCCTGCGTTATCCGCCGGCAAACCTGCGATCACGCTTGCGACAACAGCTCCCTCGCCGCCGTCGGTGCGTTCGGACAAGCCGATACCGATATAGCCCTCGTTGCGGTGCGTGCCACTTGCCTGCGAGCGCAACACCGCAATCTCGGGAATGGCCTGCTCCATCGAAATTGAAAAGCCGATGCTGGTAGCCGTGTTGGTTGCATCGCTTCGGGCGACGGCCGTGTTGATTCCTACTACTTCTCCTGCAGCGTTCACGAGTGGCCCACCCGAGTTACCCGACGAGATAGCCGCGTCGGTCTGAATCAATCCGTCGAGCGCGCCGGCATCAATACGAATGGTGCGGCCCAACGCGCTCACAATTCCGAGCGTGACGCTGGCCTCGCCATCAAGATCGAGCGCGTAGCCGATAGCAAGCACCTCGTCGCCGACGCGCACATTGGCGGGATCGGCCAACGTAGCGGGGATGAGCCCAGTCGCCCCAACAGCCAACAGCGCAAGGTCGTGCCCTGGATCGGTCGCCAGTACTTTCGCTATCCGCGGATTACCTTCGCCCGCAAGCCGCACCCTCACCTGAGTTGCGCCAGCGACCACGTGAGCGTTGGTCAAGATCTGCCCATCATTTGTGAGCACAATGCCGGTACCCACGCCTTGGCCGGTTTGACCAGAATCTCTGACATCAGTAGAGACACTGACAACACTGGGGCGCAAGGCCGTAGTCACCGCCGCCACATCGAGGCGCTGCTCGAACGCACCGGTTCGCGGCTTGCCGAGCACTACCGGTACGGGCGAATTGTGGAAGGCGTCGGGCGCGTTTTGCTTCTCGATTCGAGCGCCCACGTACACACCAAGCAAACCCGATGTCCACACGGCGCAGATGACCGCTGCGATCCACACCAATCGAGTGCGGCGCACGGGCCGTTTCCAAACGCTCAGTGGCACCGTGTTTGCAGTGAACTGCGGTGGAGGCAGCGAGTCGGACACACACTGGTCTCCAACCTGAGGCGGAGGCAGTGTCGACATGAGGTATGTCTAGCGGTTCAAACAGATGAACTGATTGGAACAGACGAAACAATGACCATGTGCCTAACAGCCACGGCCTCTTAGTTCTTTGGGCGAGCGATCACCTTGGTTGTGCCCGTGAACGTTTTGCCGCTACGCGCATATTCGATGGTGACGGAATCCCCGGGCGACAGATCGCGAATTGAGGCGATGAGCCCAGCCTGACCGTCGATGACGTCGCCGTTGACCTTGCGCACGATGTCACCGTCTTGAAGACCCAACTCAGCCGCTGGCGACCCGGCCTTGATGTGCGCAACCACCGCACCGCGACCACCATCGGAGCGGTCCTCAACGGACACACCGAGATAACCCTCAACGCGGGCCCCGCCGTTACCGGCCGCCCGCAACTGGGCAACCACCTTTTGGATCTCTTTCGATGAAATAGCAAAGCCGATATTGCTCGCAGTATTTGATGCGCTGCTTCGAGCGACCGCCGTGTTGATACCGATTACCTGACCCGCAGCGTTAACAAGTGGGCCGCCCGAGTTACCCGAGGAGATGGCGGCGTCGGTTTGCAAAAGTCCGTTGAGCGCACCAGTTTCGGTGATCATCGTGCGGCTCAGGGCTGAGATAATGCCCGAGGTCACTGAAGCCTCGCCGGGGAGATCGAGCGCGAAGCCCATCGCCACGACCTGGTCCCCCACCCGCACGCTGTCGGTTGCCGCGAACTGCGAAACCGTGAGGGCGCTGCTCTTCACCCGCAGCAAGGCCAGGTCATTGCCAACATCGGTGCCAACCACCTGAGCCGGGATGGGCTCAGTGGCGCCGGGAAGTAACACCCGCACTGCAACAGCATCGACAACGACGTGAGCATTTGTCACGATCTCGCCATCGGCCGAAATCACAAGCCCGGTTCCTACGCCTTCGCCAGAGCCCGACGGACCTTCGACGTCTACCGACACCTTGACCACGGATGGACTGATGATCGACACGACATGAGCGACATCGAGGCTCTTGCTCAGCGCTGCCGGACGGGCGCCTTCGACGGCCACTGGAGCCACCGATGCTGGCTGCACTTGTTGACCGGAATCAGCTGAGCCGCCGACGACACGGGCGACGGTAACCACGACGCCGGCAATGAGAAGGACCGCCACGACCACCTTGGCCAGGCGGCGGTCGCCGACAGAACGCCGATGAGAGGCGGGGGAATCAACGACAACAGACGGAGCGGGCCATGGCGCCGAGGCTGATGGCTCTGAACTGAACGAATCAACTGGTTGAGTCATGGTTCGTGTTTATCCGACCGGCCGCAAGTTCGGTAGCGCGAGAACCCCAAATTTACCGAATTCACACGAAATGAGAACGACAAAGGGCGGCCCAGAAGGGCCGCCCTTTGTTCAGTTTCTACAGATCAGACGAGCTTGTTCAGCTGCCCTGAATCTTGATTTCGATGTCAACTCCAGCAGGCAACTCGATGCGCTGCAGGCTGTCGATGGTCTTTGGGTTTGGATCGATGATGTCGATCAGACGCTTGTGGATGCGCATCTCGAAGTGCTCACGTGAGTCCTTGTCAATGTGCGGTCCGCGAATCACCGTGTAGCGGTGCTTGTCGGTTGGCAGTGGAATCGGGCCACGAATAGTTGCCGAGGTACGGGTAACCGTCTCGACGATCTTCTTGGTCGACTGATCGATGATCTCGTGATCGAACGCTTTGATACGAATGCGGATGCTCTGTGCCATGTTGTTTCAGCTCACTTCAGGATCTTGACGACGCGGCCGGCGCCAACAGTACGACCACCCTCACGGATAGCGAAACGCAAACCCTCATCCATCGCGATCGGCTTACCCAACTCAACCGTCATCGACACATTGTCACCAGG